>Ga0247608_10000689_pt1 | contig 52581 bp, 83 predicted proteins | sample 176DNAGHGlowgp2_FD_193490 | JGI IMG/M metagenome (GOLD analysis project Ga0247608, IMG submission 193490) | Sheep rumen microbial communities from Palmerston North, Manawatu-Wanganui, New Zealand - 1766 DNA GHGlow gp2 | ecosystem: Host-associated > Mammals > Digestive system > Stomach > Rumen ... | reverse complement strand
TATTGCTCCAATAAATTTTTATAGAACAAAACAACTTTTTCTTCAAAACTCTGTGGATTTGATGCATATAGTTTCAATACTTGTTTAGGATTACTCCTTTTATATAGTTTATCTTCGTTTATTGCTAATTGAAAAGGTAAGCTATATACCGAAGAAACTGGTTTCAGCATGCAACCCCTAAGATACTCTTGACTACAAGGAAAATCTTTAGCATTATTCGCCAATAGATTAACCATTGTTTGCATATATTCATATTTTATCTCGTTGTGTTTGAGAATTTTCGGCATTAATTCGTATTTAAAATAATCGATTTCGCTACCACTGTTTTTTATATAGTCAATATCTTTTCCAGAGGTTTCAAGTTTAATGAAATTAATTAATAAAGCAGATGCAGAAGCAATCCTTGAATTCATTTCACTTGTTGAAAACAAATACATGAAATCCCTAACATCACTTTCGTTATAATTATTTACGTTTTTAATCCAATTTCTACCCATCACATCATCACTCTTATTTAACGTATGCGTAAGTTCATGGAGTACAATTGGTTGCATTTCTTTGTATATATCGTATTCGATTCCAACGCACCCTTCTAACGCTTGCTTGCTGTATTCGTATGCATCAAAATCGTCTTCATCTTCTTCATCATAGTAATTGTTTCCGTCACAAATTCGTTTCATATCGTTATATTCTGCAACAATTTTCTCTATCAAATAAAAATTGATAGAAATAGAATCCCCATCAGTTTCACCATGATAAACTCCACCGTTTCTACTTGGTTCGTAGAATAGTTCATAAGAATATATTTCTCCATCATACTCTATTTCATTTTCATAGGTATTTCCATAGTCATCGTGCCAACATTCAATCAACCTAGTGTCACTGAAAATTTCATAAACGTCTTTAAAAGCAATTTGCCTTGCTATTTTGTCAGAAACAATAAACATAGTGTTATTAACCCCAGCAGATTCGCTGAGATTAATAACATTATTTTTAAGAATCCTATTAACTGATTCTTTAATTAAAATATTAAGTTCGTTTTCAGTTAAACGTATAATTTTTTTCATAAAAACTTATCCTTTGCCATATGCCCACTGGCTCTTACCATTACCGCCACATTTGCAAATCTGCTGCCTAATGTCAGTGTAATTAGCGCCATTTTCAGAAACGAATTGCTGAACCTCTTTGTATTCATTATCGTTTTCAGTTGGAAGACGGTCTTCATATCCAGTGATTTTCAAATCATTGGAAGAAAATGTCTTCATTCCATTATCAGAATATCCGTCCTTATCCAAGGATTCATTATATTTCTCCACATCTGTATAAAGCATCTGATTATCCATATCATAGCCATATCCCTCATACATATAATCTAAAATGTTAGTTACCATAATTCCAAATATTTTATATTTAATTATTTATTCTATAAATATTAACCAATAAAAAAAAGGTATCAAACATTTGATACCTTATTCACAGTCTATACAAAAATCGGCCAAGTTTCTCAAATCGCTGTTAAGGGCTTTTAACGATAAATCATCCCTACCACACTTTAAACGTTTATATGGTACGTAGCATTCTTTTGGAGTATCATAGACAATTTCCTTACCTTCTATTTTTTCTAGTGCGAAATTAAGAAGTTTTTCTCGCTTGATAAAAATTATGTCAGTTAAAGTTCTGAATGCAATATAATCGGCTTTACCTTTTAACCATCCGTCTTTCCCTTTAACATTTTGCAGTTCTAGCCAATGTATCGAATCGTCAAAGCTACTATCACTCCTAGTTGACTTGTTCAAACCTTTTACATCAACCCCTATTTTTCCTTTTCTAGGACTCTCCCACCAAAAATCAATATGGTCTTCAATATCTTCTTTTTTTGAAGATTTATAACATTTACCACCAAGCGTTCTACTAACGGCATCTCTAACAAAACATTCGTCAATTCTACCTATTTCGTAAAATTTTTTTACTTCTTCATTCAACTTCTTTGTAACCATTTTATCCAACCAGTAATGGTGCTTTAATAGGTGGGTCTGGACTATACCCGATTATTTCAAAATCTTCGTATTTAAAATCCTCTATAGAACATTGGCTTCCATGAATAATTAGTTTTGGCAGAATATCTGAACCTTTTCTATTTAATTGTTCTTTTACAGCATCGAAATGAGCCTCATATATATGGCAATCTCCAATTGACCATATTAACTTATCCACATCCATATTAGTAAGTTTTGCTATCATATGAGTTAGCAAGCCATAAAAACAAATATTCCAACTTCCACCTAAGAACAAATCACAACTTCGCTGAGTCCACATACAACTTAAACCATATACAGGAATTCTATTTTCATCTAGTTTTTTATCCAATTCAGCTTTAACTTGTTTGGTTTCCCAAGGATTCACTGCTTTCTGATAGTCTTCAGTATCACCAATTTTTTCCTTATATAGCTCCCATCTTTCTATGTTTGAAAGTTTTCTAGCATAAAACTGCATCATAACATGACAAGGAGGTAATGCCACATCATTTAAATCTTGCGGATTCCAAGCCACGCATAACATCCTTCTATCATTTGGGTTGGTTTTAAGGGTGTCTATTATATTTTTAATCTGGTCAACTCCTTTATATGTTTTACTTCCAAAATGCCTCCATTGTGTTCCGTAAATTGGACCTAAATCGCCAAAACGATAATAACGGTCATTTCTTTCACTTGTTTTAACCCAAATTTCAACTCTTTGTAGAACTAAGTCTAAAAATTCTTCTTTAGATAAATCCAACAACCAATGTATGTCGCCTTTCCTTAACTCATTTTCAATCCACCATTCAAAATGAACCTTTTCATGCATTTCGTCATCGCCTATTGCCGCCACAAAATAATACTCTCTGTTTGTTTCTAGAATTTCTTTTGTAACCCACTCTTTAAACCAACGAAAAGCATCACCATCCCAAATATGAACACCATTTCTAACAAGGTATTCAATGTTCATGCTCATATGGTTGTTGAATGGTCTTTGTAAGAACCACAACAATTCATGTATGATTCCTTTTGTAAACATTTTTTTTGTGGTTAAAAGTGGAAATCCCTTTTTTAAATCAATTTTGAATTGTTTACCAAAAACTGATTTGACTTTCCCAGACCTAGTTTCTCGTTCTTGACCCATTGCCATTACTTCTTCTAGTAGATATTGATACCCTCTATCTAAATCATTCAGTGCTTTCGTTTCCATTTTCATTTCCGTTTAACTGTTTTTCCCTTATTTCGTCAGCTGACCTTTCCATCCTAGTTTTCCTATCAGTTACGTTAGCCATATTTTCTTTATTGTTGATTGGCGTTTCCTCTTGAACTTGAGTTCGACCTTGTGGCTGATTTTTAATGCTGTCAATGTATTGCATAATTATTGGACTGTTACCAATAAACTCTCCAATATTTGAAAGTTTATGCTTATAACAATTAGAAGATTCATCATCATCAATTTCTTGAACCCATTTTTCAAAATTCTTATCCAAATCCCTAATTATATTTGGTTTAGTCCTTTTCCTAACTTGATTTTCAATAAATTCTCCCCTTCTTTCTTTACTTGGGTAGAAAACATCATAATCAATATTTTGTTCATTGAACAATTCCCTAACATTTTCAGATGCTGGAATAAAAACAATATCATAATTGTCAATCACACCCATTACTTCATTAACGATACTATCTAAGTTTACACTGCTAGCATCAAATATTTTTGCTTTATCGCCATATGTATTAGTTAAAAATGTTTTACCACACCCAGTGAAACTACTAATTATTATCCCCATTTTTTTCTAATCTTTGTTTTAATCTAGTTAGTTTATAATCTTTTTCTGTTTCAAAGTCTTCATAATTCATTAATGTTGCAATCTGTTCAACCATAATAGAGACATCTGCAAGTTCAGTCATAATATCATTATGATTTGCTCTACCCCTTTTAAATCTACTTAGTGCAGTTAATAACTCGCCTATTTCCTCATAAACCATATTAACTTGCGCTTCTTCGCCCCATTTAGAAAGGGCTTTCTGATAAAGTTCTATCCTCTTCTCTTTCTCCATCACTTATAAAATTTTTGCCTTCTGTGTAAAGTTGTTTACCAACCGCTTCCAATGCAGAGCATATTGTCTGGAAAGCAGCTTCAGTTAGTTTAACCTCTCTCTCACATATAACATTATCCTTGTTATCCTTAATTATGAATTTATCACCATCATATAATACAAATACACCATTTTCCATCCTAAAATTAAGTTCATCTTCCAATGCTTGCATATCAGCATTTTCTAGTTTTTCATATTCATAATTTTTACCCTTTATGTATTGGTTTAATGCTTTACCTTGGGAATCAGAATCTCTGAAAAATAAATAATCTTGAACAGAAACGTTTTTATATTCATATTGTGTTCCGTTGTTAAATACAACCTTCAATGTTTTTAGGTCATTATCATGGTCAATACACTCAGAATACTTAATGTTACTGCTCTGATACCAAGTCTTATCAGTATCATTTGCATAAAAATTAAAAATTTTACTCATAATCTACAAAATTGTATTTTTCTATTATATCATTAACTTCAGTTTCTGTTAAATTAAACCATTCACCCCTAATTCTTTTTTCTTTAAATTTATTGTGCAGTTCTTTTTCTAATTTATACATATTGTCAGTTTTCACTGCTTTATATAATGTTATACTTGGGGCATCATGTAATAAAGTTCCTTCTCTTTTTTTTGGCTTTTTACTTTTTCCTAATTTATAAGCATTTGGGTAATTATTATCGTGCATTATATAACAATATCCTTTCATTCTATTGTCGTTGTTGTTTATATTTGTTGATACCACTAACTCATAAAATTTTAAAAATTCATTATATGAACTAATTTTGTGTATAATTCCTTTGTATTCTAAAAAACCATGTATATCTTCTTCATTAGTTTCATCGTCAGTAATGATTTCGCTTATATTGATATTTAACACTTTACATATTTTTTTTAACGTTAATAATGTAGGGTTGTAGTTTTTTTTATTTATAACTCTAAATATACTCATTGACGATAATCCACACTTTTCAGAAAGTTCTTCAAGAGATACATTTTGCTCTCTCATTTTTTGCCGTATAAAATCTCCGATTTTACTCATAACTTTGTCTGTCTATCGCTTTTTATGTAATTTGAATATATATCCTTTTACTGATTTATATGATTTATATTGTTTTATGCATTTACTAACATTGCTTTTATTTAGATTTAAATCTTTACATAATTGCGTTATAGAAGGATATGTTTTTATAAACGACCCATCCTTTGTGAAAACGTCAACTTTATTGGCATACTTTTCAATTGTTTTTTCTGATTGCATGTTTTCTTCTCTAGTACACCATTCTATGCTAGTTTCAAAATTATTATAATAAAGTTTATTCATAATCTCTAATTGCCTTACATATAGGAAATCTCAAAATACCTTTATCAGTTACTCCAAAATAACAAACTGTTGCCATTTTACCTATGTAATTTTCCTTATTTTCTAATATTTCTTTGCAAACTTCGTCTGGAAATGCCAATGTTGCGTTGCAAAGTTTGCCATTTTTTAACCTTATTGTGAAACTTTCTGCAATTGTCTGGTTTTTTCCTATATTTACATCAACAATTTCAAATTCATCGTCTTGAAACTCCTTATATTTCAATAAATTCTTACTTCTCTTATGCTCATAAGGCGCATCTGTCCTAATTATTGCGCCCTCATAACCATCTTTTCTGAACATATCGAAATATTTATCGACTTCCTCTCTAGAATTTACTTCAAATGTTGGAACTACCACCACATTATTCATATTAGATAGATTGTCCTTGATGAATTTTGACCTATCAGAAAAACTCATATCTTCATCATCATCAAACCAAGCATCATACACATAATATTTTACTTTTTCTTCAATTTCCTTTTTATCTTCATCAGTTATTTTCTTTTTTCTAACTAAAGATACTATTTTATTAAAATCATCGTGTAGGTCATGGTTATATAATTCACCATCCAAATGAATGTGCTTATTTGACTCTAATAGTTCTTCCAACTCATCCTCGATATGTTTAGTGGTATTAAATTCCATATTATGTCTACTTAGAGCTTGAATCCCACCAGTGTTACAAGATATGTTACACCTAATACCATCCAATTTAGGCTGAATGAATTTCATTTCCTTTTTATAGTTTCCATCAAATTTCTTAGCTAGCATTGGCGGCTCAAATACAAGAGCTTGTAATTCCTCTATACTCATTACAAACCCATCACGGTCTCTTTTCTTTTTCCAAGCTGAAGAAGCTTCCAATATCGCTTGCTGTTCGCTTGTTGTCTCGTTTGAACGACCAATATTTTTTGCCTCGCAATATGTTCTATCTGATGTTTGCAGAATTCCATCGATTTTTCCGAATTCTGTCCAATAGTAGTTATTTTCCACAAATATACTCCATCTGTTTATTGCACCAGTGGCTGTTTGTTTATACAAAGTTGGAAATTCCATATTATTATTTTTTGCAAAGATATATAAAAAATGTTAAAAAACAAAATAATTTATTGCTAAATTTCTTGAAAAAGTCTGGGGAGACATTATATTTTAAATGTAATTAAATTGGAAATTATGGGCAAATTTAGAGAAGAGGATTACACATTAGAATTTAATGAGGTGATGGACTATATGACATCTACCTTATACAATGAGTTTCCGACTGACATATTAACATTGGAATATCTCATATTAGCAATTCTTGATAATAGAAATAGTCATGCTAATATAATTCTTGATAATTGTCTAATGTCAGAAAACATTGAAGAACTTAGAAAAATATATGTTTCAGTACTTGATAAGCACATGAAACCACAACTGAAAACTGAAAATTTAGTATTCAACGATGATTTATTAAAAGCTATGGATTGTGCGAAAAAAGAAGCGGAGAAACTAAATTCTTCACCAATTGGAACTGAACACATCTTATTAGCTATATTAAATAAGGATAATGGATTTGCTGAAACAGAGGTTTTTGAGAAATTCAGATTAGAATATAACTTTATCTTTAATAAATGTGACGTTAGAACACAAGAAAAAAAACAAGAAAAAGAAGTAAAACCTAAAAAACTACAAGCAAAGAAAATAAATAAGAAAAACAACGATATTCCATTGAAAAGTCAAGTTAATACTAAAATAATATCCACTAATTCATCAAATGAATATATTGAGAAGTATACTACAAGTCTTAATGCTCTAGCTGCTAGTGGTAGGATTGATGAAATTGTAGGCAGAAAAAGAGAAATCAATGAAATAATAAAAGTACTTTCTAGGAGAAAGAAAAATAATGCTGTATTAGTTGGCGAAGGAGGCTGTGGAAAGACAGCTATTGTATATGGTATTGCCAATCTAATCGTAAATGGAGACGTTCCTGATGTACTAGAGGATAAAGAAATCGTGATGCTTAATCCTATGGCTCTTGTTAGTGGAACACACTTCAGAGGAATGTTTGAGGAAAGAATTGATGGTCTTTTCAAAGAGCTAAAAAGAAGTGGTAAATATATTCTATTCATTGATGATATTCATACTGTATTGAGAGGTGGAAGCAAAGAAAAAGACACAGATATTAGCGGAATGATTGGAGAAGCATTATCTGAAGGAAGCATCAAGATAATAGGAGCAACAACATTTAAAGATTATAGAAATACAATTGAAATTAATTCTTCATTATCTAGAAAACTACAGAAAATTATAATTGACCCAGCAACTAATGCAGAGGCAGTTGAAATTCTAGAAAACAACAAGAAATACTATGAAGATTACCATAACGTTGTATTCACAGAAAAGGCAATCAAAAAAGCCGTTGACTTGGCAGAAAGATACATCACTGATAGAACATTACCAGATTCAGCATTCGACATAATTGACTTAGCTGGTGCAAATACCACATTGATGGATAGAGAGCCAATCGAAATCCAAAACCTCAAGAAAAGACTTAGAGTAATTGAAGAAGAAAAAAACGCAGCATTAAATAGTGGTGACTTTGAAAAAATCGATTCACTTAATGCAGAACAAAATGTGCTAAATGCTGACATTGCAGACTACAAGAGAAGCAACGACAAAGATATTGAGGTAATTGAAATTAACGAAGATGATATTTCAAATGTGGTGTCTGAAATTACAAAGATTCCAGTTAGTAAACTTTCATCTTCAGAAAAAGCTAAGATTGCACATATTGATGATACTTTGAAAAAATGTATCATTGGACAAGACGAAGCAATAGATAGCGTATGTAGAGTTATCAAGAGAAACAAGGTTGGGCTTGGTGATAAAACAAAAACAATGGCAAACATCCTAATGGTAGGACCGACTGGTAGTGGTAAAACACTTATTGCAAAAAAACTAGCAGAAGAAATATTTGGTGATGAAAAAGCACTTATCAGAATCGATATGTCTGAGTATTCTGAAAAGAATTCAGTTTCAAAGCTAACAGGTGCAGCACCAGGTTATGTTGGATATGAGAATGGTGGACAACTTACAGAGGCTATCAAGCATAAGCAACATTGTGTTCTTCTACTAGATGAGATTGAAAAAGCAGACCAAGAGGTTTACAACGTATTCCTTCAGTTATTTGATGAGGGAAGACTAACAGACAGTGCAGGACAAGTTGTCAACTTTAAGAATGTAATTGTTCTTATGACATCTAATATTGGCGCTAGAAAGGCTTCTGAACTTGGAAATGGTCTTGGATTTATAAGTAATGAAGATACAAATAAAAAATCAATTATTGATAAAGAATTAAAAAGAAAGTTTACTCCAGAATTTATTAATAGAATAGACCAAATAGTATATTTCAATAGTTTAACAGATGATAATTTAAAAAATATTGTTAAACTAGAAATTAATAAGTTTAATAATAGACTTAATAATATAGAGTATAATATAGAATATACTGATGATGTAGTAAACTATATACATGCAGAAGCAGTTAAGAAGAAGGAACTTGGAGCAAGACCAATCATAAGGCTTATCCAAACAAATATCGAAGACAAGATAACAGAACTCATGCTTACAAACGATTATAAACCAAAATATGTGTTCCATGCATCTTGCGAAGGAGATGAGATAGTAATCAAATAATTCTCATAATTTTCAAATATTTTATAGTTAAACTGAGGGGGGAAAGCGATTTATCTGAAATAAACTTTCCCCTAATTTTTTAAGAAAATAAGCAAAAATATCTTAAAATTTTTGGATAACTCAAATTTTTTTCATATCTTTGCATTTGTAAATCATAATCTCTTATGATGATAGATTTATGCAACAAGTTGGTAGACAACGACTTAACTCGTGAAGACTTGTTGGAACGTGTAGAAATACGCAAAACCTCTGTTGAGGATTTGGAGCAGATTTGTAAGGTACTAGCGAAGTCCTTCAATCTTAGTTCACACTTGGAGGCTCTATTCCAATTAGAGAATTCTAAGGCAAGACTAGATGAATCTGTGAAACTTGTTGATAAAGAGACAAGTGATATATATGGCTTGTTAATATTCACGGAATATCCAATTGATAGGGGTTCTCCTATAAAAATGGTAGAAAGCGGTATATCAGAGTACTTAAGTGATTTCAAACAAGTTAATGGTCACTCATTTATTATTGATGAACGTTTAAGGAATAGTGGAATTGACAAGAAAATGCTTCATTTCAACACTGAGTTCTTAATTAAAAACTATGACCTCATTTGGATTGGAATTGAAGAGTCGTTGAGGTCTAAATCATATTGGGAAAGGCTCGGATTCACAAAGGTATTTGAAATACCAGAAGCAAGCTTTTATTTGATGCCGTTAAGCAAAAAGATGATTAGCGAATATTTATAATAAATGATAAATTTGTTATGAAAACGATTATATTATCTGAAAATGGCTTTAATAAGGTAAATAATACTATTATCGAAGAGTCCTACAGCGATAAGGTTGAATTGGTTAGGAAATACCTAGACAACAATTTTATGAGAGCTACCTTTGAAAAGGATGGCGAAAACGTAGGAATCTTCGTAAAACTTAGTAACCATCTTCCAACAGAGAAATCCTATTGGAAGCAAGACGTATTAGATATTTTAGATAAGGAATTTAATAATACAATAACTGATAAAAAAGAAAGAGACGGATTTCTAAGCCAATTGCTAGATGATTGGTATAATAATAAAATTAGTAAATATGGAAGTCTGTCGGCATATAATTTTTAACTAAGAGGATATAGTGACGTAACTCGCTCTCACATATCGTCACAGTATCGATGTGCAGCATACTGCAATCGAGCCTCACGTAAATTTTTAAATGATGAGAAAAAACAATTTTTTAATTTTAACGTGCATAATAATGTGCGCATGGTTAGGTACTTTTCTTGCCTTGGCAATGCCATTGAAAACAATGACAAATGTCAAAAATGAAGAAACAAAAGTTCTTATTGATACTGTTAACATAAAACTACTAATTAGCCCAAAAGACAGTATTAAGAACCAACTGATTGAACAAGTGGAAAATTACATTTACAAAAGTTTTCCAAAAACGCACAAAACAATTCCAACATCAATTGTTGAAATTGGACTAGAAAAGAACGTTGACATCTTATTTATGATGGCACAAACACAAATTGAAACTAGCTTTGGTACTACTGGAGCAGGTCGTGAATCTTCAAGACGTTCTTTATTCGGAGTGGCAAAACGTAGATACAGCACATATGATGAAGCAATAAATGATTACGTTGCACTCTTGAAAAAAAGTTATTTGACTAGGGGTAGGACTGAACAAGACCTTATGAGAAGATATATAACCATGAGTGGTTATAAATACGCAGGAAACCCTAATTATGAAGCTGAACTGAGGAATGCATATTCCAACATTAAAAGAAAAACAAAAATTAAAGAGCTTCAAAATGAATACATGAAACTATAAACGTTATGTTAAAAATATATAATGGAGGCAAAAACGCCTCCATTTTTTTGTTTTTATAAAATAATTTCTATATGTTTGCATTATGGAAGCAAAACAATTGGAGTTATTTACAAATTTTTGTGGGATGAAAACATTCATCAAAGTGTATAATGGGTGGTATTTATTTGACAATGATAGGGATAGAAAAGACTTTTCTTGGAAACCATCAAACAGATACCAAACAGTTTGCTATATTGGAAAAACATTTAAAGTATTTGGAGAGGGTTCTTATCAAACATGTGTGGCTGCATGTGATAAACAAGCCAAATTAATAGGGATGAGTGATTATCTGAAATTGGCATGTTCCATGAGATTAAATGGGAATTACATATATAATAAAAAGAAATGTAAACTAGAATTAAAAAATGGGAAAGGTTAACCCCTCCCCATCTTATATCTGTTAATTCTTTCACTTCCGTTAGCTAAACTATCGTAGTTTTTAACTCCACCATTAATTCTAGACTGCCTTGGGAACTTTTTAAAATTCCTTGCAGCATTTGGGGTGTTAAACCACTGGTTAGTTATGTTATCTTGACCTCTTCCTTCAATACTATTCAAACTTTCTCCATCTGAATCCATTTTATTTCCCATCCTATCTGACATCATAGAACGCATTGTGGAACCAGTGATGTTACGAACCATAGGGTCATTCATTTGTGAATATATCTGACCAATCCCTAGGTCATTTACATTTTGGTTTGAATCTAATTCAATATCCATTAAGTCCTTTTGATATTTGTCAAAAGCACCTTCTTGAATTATTCTTCTCACCGAAGACTCTATTATTTTATATAAATCACTTTCTGTTAATCTTATAATATGTTTCATAGTAAAATACCTATCACGATAGGGTATTCCCTAAATCTTGTGTGGGAAATTCCTAAATCTACTATAAATACTTTGTAAATTGAAAATAAACCTATATCTTTGCAATAGTTATTAAAAAAAAAAAACAATTTGCGTATGAAAAAGATTATTGGTATTTTAACAGCATTGATGATGTGTTTCACATTATCTTCTTGTGTGACAACAGCATACGCACATGATGATATGTATGACGATGTTGATGTGGGGGTCGTTGTTACATATGGAACTCCTTATTATAATGCAGAAGGATTACTCTTATATTATATCTACCGTGACTTATACTATTATCCATATTTCTATCATGATAGATATTATTTACATAGATATTATAGACCATTGCCACCAAATATGATGGGAAGATATAGACCAGTACCTAGAGACTTCTATAGGCATAACCAACATCATAGACATCACAATGGTAATGGTATGAACCGACATCCTAATAGGCATCATAATATGAATCCACGTGGGATGGGAGGTCATAATATGAAACCTAATAGAGATAATAGACCACATAATAATGTTACACCACGTAACAACACCCATAACAGAATGGGAGGTAATAGACCAATTATGAGGCCAAACAGTGGTGGAATGAGACCAATGACTCCAAGAAGTTCTACGAGACCTAGTGGCGGTTTTGGTGGTGGTCATCGCTATGGCGGAAGAAGATAATTAACTTTTTTTAAAAAATGTTTCGGAATTATTTGGAAATTAAAAAAAAAACTTATATCTTTGCACTATCAAAGTAAGAAAAAGATTAACGTTACAAATTTAATTTAGATTATGGAAGCAAAAATTAATGTATTTATTGTTGCGTTGCCAACTTTTGGCAGTGTGGTAAACAAAATTAAGGACGCTGTAGAAGATGCTTTTGACTTTGAAGTTCCTAAGTTTAAAAAACCTTGTGGCTTCAAAGACAAGTTCAATGAAGATGACTTTACGCCTACAAATCTTAGAGTAAAAAATCCTTGTGGTAATGTACAACCTTGGGGTGTTGGCGGTAGGAAAGCTGATGAAAATCTGAGATTTGGCTATCAAGGCCCTTGCATTGATGAACCAAGAAGGTCAGACTATGATGACCGTGAGGATTTCGAGTATGACCATCAGTTGTTTGATGAATACGTTTCAGCAGCAGAGGATTGTATTGCTCGTGGTCTAGAAAAGAAATCAGATGCTCCTATTCATAGATGTGAAGCCATCCGTAAAAGACTGAACGAAGCACCTCCTATGAACTTACCGTTAATCGGAGAAACTGACTGGTGGGATGAAGACGATTGGGATTTCTAAATAAAAAATAAGAGATACATAATTATGTATCTCTTATTTTTTGTATTACACTATCAGTAGATGTAAATAATATATTCTCATAAATTTTGTTCTTTTTTTTCGCTAAAGAGTCTATCAATGGACTAGTATAATATATTAGTTTGACATTATTAGCTTCGCATAACTTGTTTTTTAAAACATCTTGAGATATTATTTCATCTAATGTCCTTTTTCTATTAAATTTATTAGCCTTGATAAAATGCTGTTCTCCTTGACATTCTATTGCTATATTATATTCTGGAAGATAAAAATCTAAATGTTGCCTACCAAGCCAAGTAAAATGGCTACCAATAGAGAATCTAATATTACTGTTAATTAATGCAACTCTCATTTCTCGTTCTAGATGGCTTTCTTTGCATAATCTACATCCTTTACCACTTAAATGAGCATTTGGTTTCTGCCAGAACTCACCGTGCTTTGGACATATAATACACACCTTTGTTTGAGAATTTATATATTCAACTTTACTATAATCATATTTATCACCGTGAATTTTTTTTGATTTTTGTATAAATTCTTCTTTAGACGATTTATTATTAATTGAAATTTCCTCATTTCTACATTTTTGGCAACCTTTACCTCTTAAATGGTTTGTTGGTAACTGCCAAAATTCCCCATGTTTATGGCATATTATACACACTTTGCTATGCGAATTAATATATTTCACTTTCGAATAATCATATTTATTCCTATGAACTTCTTCAGCTTTTTCAATAAAACTTTCAGTGGTATCTTTAAAACTTTGATGTGAGCAAAATGGACAATTACAACCACCTAAATGTCTATTTGGTGTTTGCCAAAACTCACCATGTGTGGGGCAAATTATACAAACTTTTTTATTCGAACGTTCATATTCTACTTTTGAATAATCATATTTATCACCATGAATTTTTCTAGCCTTTTCAATAAAACTTTTATTATCATTTACTAATCTTCCAGCACATTTAGGGCATCCTTTAGGTTTAGTTTTATGGGTATGATTATTTGGTGTTTGCCAAAATTCACCGTGAATTTGGCATACAATACACACTTTGGTGTGAGCGTTTATATATTCTACTTTAGAATAATCATACTTGTCACCGTGAATTTTTCTAGCTTTTTCAATAAATTCTTTTGTATCCATAATGTTTTTTCAGTTACCTATATAAATATTAACCAAGTTGTAAAAATTATAAATATTTAACAGATTTTTTTTTGTTTAATCAAAAGATTTTTATATCTTTGCATTATGAGTAAGATTATAGGAAAATTTGAATTTGAAGATGTAACCAAAGATTTCGTATCGGATTATGAATATGGATGGTTACATTTACTACCTACTATTGAATATCGCCATAAATATTGGTATATGTGGGAATTTGAATTTATTTTTTGGAAATGGTGGAAAAGAATCCAAATTATTAGAACTGATTGGGATAAACAGACAAATAAAAATGAAAAGTCAATGGAGTAAACCTATAGTTTTAAAATCTTATAAATATAAAGGCTTTATAATAGAGTATTGGGAGCAATATTTCGCAACAAATTATTCTGTTGTATGGCATCATGAATTTGTGGGTTTTAAAAATGGAGAAAGAGTAACAAGTAATTCAAATCAACATCGTAGATATACTGATTGTATTAACGAAATTAAACAAATAATTGCTAGAAATAAAAAAGGATTCTATTTCTGTGGAAAAGAAGTTTCGTGGGAAGAAATACCAATAGATGTGAGAAAACATGATTATCCTTATTATTTCGATGATAACGGTAATGATTGTTTTCCAATTGTAACGGATAAAAGATTAAAATAAAAATAGACTAGATGGCAAATAAAAGAGACAGTCTTGGCGATAGGATGAAAAATAACTATGAGAACAGAGCCAAGACATACCTATTGAGAAGAACACCAGTAATCATTAGATTAGATGGTAAAGCATTCCACACATTTACAAGAGGTTTTGCGAAACCTTTTGATGCAAGACTTATGCATGTAATGCAAGAAACAACATTAGAGCTTTGTAGAAACATCCAAGGTTGTGTATTTGGTTATACACAATCTGACGAGATTACTCTTGTGTTAGTTGATTATAATACACTTGATACTGACGCATGGTTTGACTATAGCGTTGAAAAAATGTGCTCAGTAGCAGCATCTATGTGTACATTATATTTTAATAAAATTTTTGCTAGAATTTGTGGAGATTTTATTAAAGAACATGCTGCAAATGCAAAAGATAAAGAGAATCTTGGTGATGTAGCAGACCAAGTTGATAGGGTTCTGAAAGCATACATGAGAGGAATCAAGAATGGTGGATTGTTCGATGCTAGAGTGTTCAACGTTCCAGAGGGGGAAGTTACGAATGCAATCTTGTGGCGTCAAAATGACTGTAGTAGAAACTCTGTGTCTTCATTAGCCCAAGCATATTTTTCACCAAAAGAGCTGCATGGTAAGAACGGTAGCCAAATGCAAGATATGCTCATGGAGAAATACGGCATCAATTGGAATAACTTGTCAATTCCAGAGAAGAGGGGTACTGCAATCATTAAGAATGGTGAAGGCGATTGGGCAATTGATGAGGAAATGCCAATACTAAGAGGTGAAGGTAGGGAATATCTAGAATCTAGAATCCATTTTGAGGAAGAAGGTTAAATAATATTAAAATTGGAGTAGCTATTTGGCTATTCCAATTTTTTTTCATACATTTGCATCAAGCAATAAAACACTAAAATTTTTAAAAATGGACAAATAAAATAAATATGAAAGATACTTTCCAAACAATTACTGATGATAAAAGACTACTTTATGAGTATGTCAGGGGTTCGCATTTATATGGGCTTAATAATGAAGATTCGGACGTAGATACAAGCGGACTCTACATCGCAACCAAAGAGGCATTCATGGGATTAGGTGCAGATTATCAAGACCAAGTTTCTGATGAACGTCATGATACCACATGGTACGAAATAGGCAATTTTGCTAACTTAATTCTCAAATCCAACCCAACGGTTTTAGAGGCATTATTTGTTCCAGAGAATAAAATCATAACACCACCTAGTGAACTTATTATGCCTCTGTTTGAGAATAGAGACCAATTCATCACTAAAAAATGTTTTAAGCCATTCGTTCAATACGCTATTGAACAAATCCATAAAGCAAGAGGATTGAATAAAAAAATTGTTAACCCAGTAACGCAAAGACTCACTCCTTTTGATTTTGCGTATACCTTCTATAACCAAGGAAGCACTAAAATATCTAATTGGCTGAATAATAGAGGTTTGGATAAAAATTTCTGTGGTCTAGTGCATATTCCGAATATGCATGATACATATGGTGTATATTATGATTGGGGTGCTCATATCCACCATAATTTAATCAAATATGAGGACTTGGAGTTGGCCGCTTTTGGCGCAAATCCTTTTGGTTTGCTGTTTTTTGGATGGTTTGGTTATGGACGTGTGGATGAAGAGACGCAGAAATTCGCCAAGTTCATCAAAAACTTTTATGGCATCAATACAAAAAAAGAACTTAAAGAGTGGTATGATAAAAACCAAGAGGTAATCCATTATCGTGGAATGTGCCTTGATAATTCAACGGACATGAGAGGGTCTTCTGTGTCAAAGGGAGAAACGCCTATCTGTTGGATGGTATATAACGAGAGTGGTTTCAAAGACCATTGCAAAAAATATAAAGAATATAAAGACTGGGAAAAATTCCGTAACCCAAAACGCTACGAATCGAATCTAGACAAAAACTATGATTCCAAAAACATGATGCATTGTGTAAGACTTATGCATATGGGTCAAGAAATCGCTGAAGGTAAAGGAATTAATCTTGAAAGAACTTGGGATAAAGAGTTTTTGATGAACATTCGCAACCATAAGTATGAGTATGACGAACTTATGGCTATTGTTGACGAAGACAAACTAAAACTCGATGAAGCCATCAAAAACTCTACGATTAGAGAAACTATTGATATAAATGCTGTAAACGATATATTAATTGAGATTAGAAAAAAAGCTTATGGGATGCTTTAATAAAACAGGATTTTTTAGCCATCTTCCTATAACTTATGGGGATGAAATTGTGATGTTTGTCTGTGCTGACAGATATTCTAGGGCTTGTACTAGAGACAACACACCTATCAGCGTTGTTGGTACTGGTATGGCACCAATTGCGCCTCCATTTTTCGGTAAATATGATGACTATGGGGCAATTGAACACGTTGTTGACGATGCTAACCACAAACTTTTCACTAAGATTTTTGGAATGACTCTTGAAAAATTCTGTGATGTCATGTATGACCTAGCAGGAGTCACTCTTGGTGATGTAAAGGAGCGTCTAGCTGAATTGAAAAACGGTGAAAAAGACCCAAACAACTATCACCACGAAACTATAGAAGACTATGAAAAGCTTCTGACATTATTTCATAATGTTTTCGGAGACGAACCAGTAATGGAAAAATGTGACGAAAACAATGAACATGCAGAGGAACTTAAAAAAGTCTACGCTAGCATGTACAATTACGATGTCAGAAGGTATAACGGTACGTGTTTTATGCTTTGTATGGAGCACAAATCCGTCTATGATAAGATGGTTTCTGTTGGTAGGGAGCACTATTTCGACTATTGGATTGGTTACAAAGACGAGAAACAAGTAACTCCAGAAGAGGCATTTGATAATACAGCCGAATCAATGAGGAAATTGTCTGAGTTTTCTGAGAAATACATGGGAAATCCGTTTAAGTTTGGATTGGGAACTGAAGGTATCGACCTTATTGATATGCTATCTTCCAAGATAAAAAACAGTGAAAACAGTGCAGAAGAGCAACTGAAAAACCAATCTAAACTTCTTGACCTTCTTAATTTCTCTAGGGATATGATAAAGATGCATGAGCATTTTGGCATAAAGGCTTGTATGCATGATACGGTACATACCGATAAAACTGATTTTGCCCTCTATAACAATATGAGGGGTGATATAACCGCTTTCAAAGACATTGCTTGTAACTTTGTTTACTTTCTTGTGTCAATGAAGCGCACATGCACAACATTTGAGCCATCGCCATATCACATCCAAACTGTGTGTTACGAGACAATTATTCCAATTTTTGAAGAAATTTTGGCCACTTTGAAGAAAAAAGCAAGGAAATATGAAGAAGAATAGTTAAAATTTGTTAAATCATTTGGAATACAAAAATAAAAATTATATCTTTGCATTGACAACATTTTAAAAATAAAGAAATGAATAGAGAACAGTTACAAAAATTAGCAAGCGAGTGGACTCGCATGGCTAAAAACGACATTAGAAACAAGGTTATCTCTTTTATGAGAGAGGTTGATGCCAGCGAGAGAGAACTTGCTTACGTCCTAGCAATTTCTGACGGAGAACTGAAGCAAATTCTTGAGGGTAATGGAGAGATTTCACTCTCAACATTCGCCAAGCTGCTTATTGCAACTGGCAACGCCTTAGAGATTAAGCCTATTGAGGACACCCCTATCGGTGATTATGAGAACATTCCTTCTGAGGAAGAGTTCGAGCGTCCGCTTCCACACCCAAATGTGTTTGCACGTCCGAAACCACAGCCAATGCAGCCTCAGTTTGGTAGACCAAGCTTCTCTCGTCCTATACCTCCTATGCACGAAGAGGATGAAAACGATTTCATTCCACCAATACTAGAGGGATTGCGCAGAGAAATGGAAGAGAGATATGGTAGACCTATACACCGTCCTGAACAGCCTCGTGACGAGTACGGACGCTTCGCACCTAAACATCCTCAGATGCGTAAGGAAGAAACTACTAGACTTGAGGTTTCTCCTTTCGAATCCAAGTCAACTGATGAACTTGTAAAGATTATCAGAGAGAGACTTTGGGATTCTGAAATTAACCTTAATCGTGCTTCTAAGGCAGAGCTTGTGGCTTTCCTTGATGAAAAGAATAAGCGCATGAGTGAGTACAAGCGCATGAGAGCACTTGAGGAAGACCCAAAGGTTAACGAGTTTAAAGCCAAGTTGAAGAACACATTCAATAACAATCCGCATCTTCGTGACTGGGCTAAGAAGTTCTTAGGTGAATTAACTGATTAAGTTTTAAGTCTTTTCATAATACTTTATTTTAGGTGGGGTGGAATTAAAAATTCCTCTCCACTTTTTTGCTTTTTTAACATTTTTTGTATATCTTTGCATAAAATGTTAAAAATGGCAATAAAAAAGAAAAAAAATGAATTTCCTAACTATAACTGGTCTAAATACCAATTAGACATCTTCGATTATATCGAGCATGGACAAGGGCATCTTGTGGTTGAAGCTGCTGCTGGAAGTGGAAAAACATCAACGCTTGTGAAAAGCCTTGAACTAATTCCAGAAACTAAAAAAGTCTTACTTACTGCATTTAATACAGACATCGTAAAAGAATTGGAAAAGAAAACCAAGGGCTTTAAAAATGTTGACACAAAAACACTGCATGGATTAGGATTAGCATTCTTGAAGAAAAACTTTCCAGAGAAAAAACTTGTGCTAACTCCATTTAAATATGATTCTTACTTACAAGAGAATATCAGTGATTTAACATCAATCAACACTTATAGATTGGGTGGAAAATATTTTAAGTATCTAGATAACATCAAGAAATACATAAATTACGGAAGGTTCTATTTATGTGAGACTGTTAAAGACCTTGATTTTATCCAAGATAGGTACGATATAGAAACTATTGCAGACGAAAAGGAGATTGCACTTGAGGCGTTGAGGTGGGGTAAAGAGGAACTAGATTATATCGACTACGGAGATATGATTTGGATGCCCCATGTGCTTTATTTAAAGCCTCTAGGACTGCTTTACGACTTTATCATGGTAGATGAATGCCAAGACATGAATAAAGCGGAGAGAGAGCTTATTTTGAAATGCTTTAAGATGGGTACGAGGTTAGTAAGTGTTGGAGATTCCCAGCAAATGCTGTACTCATTCGCTGGTGGAGACCCACAATCATTCAACGCCCTCAAATCAATACCAAATACAGTTTGCTTACCTCTTAGTATTTCGTATCGCTGTGCATCTAAAATTGTGGATTTTGCAAAGAGAATTGTTCCATCAATTGAACCAAACAATGACGGTAGGGTGGGAGAAATTCTATATGACGTACCACTAGACGTTGTTTGTGACGGAGATATGGTACTTTGCCGAAATAATGCTCCACTAGTTCAAGCGTATAACACTTTTTTGAAATTGGGTAAAAAAGCATTTATTAGGGGAAAAGATATAGGAGCAAACTTGAAAACATTGGTAAGAAGTACTAGACAAGATAAGCTTAATACTGACTTAAAAGATGATGGTGTGTTTGTGAGACTATATGACGATTTATTTGTCTCTAGAAATAAATTGATGGATAAATTCGGAATAGATGAAGAAACAGCAATTAAAAGCCAACAAATACAAAGCAAACTTGATAGTATAAAGGCATTAGAGATTCTATCTGAGGGCTTAACAACATCAGAAGAAGTTATGGCTAAGATAGATGAAATATTTCCAGCTAGGGATAAAAAAGATGGTATTGCGCTATCTACAATACATAAGGCAAAAGGTCTTGAGGCAAACAATGTATATATAGTGTGTCACTCATTAATGCCTAGTAAATCAGCCAAGAAAGACTGGGAAATTAAACAAGAATATAACCTTATGTATGTTGCATACACTAGAGCAAAAAATATACTTGGATTCATTGATGAAAAAGAATTTGAACAATTTGATTTCTCTAATAGTAATAATATAAAGATTCTTAAAAGAATTGAAACTCAAGTAAATCAAGTTCTTAATAAGTCAACAAAAATTGTGCTTAATGAAACCAATGTAAAAACAATAATAAAAAACGCACAAAAAATAGATAAAGATATACTTACTAGTGCTACAGTAAGCATGAATTCAATGGGTAAGAGAAAAATAAACGCTTTCTCTGACTTACTTAAAAATAAAAAAACCAAAAAAGTTAAATTATGAACACGAACAAAGTTAAGAAAATACTGAAATTAAGCACTAATTGGTGTGCCCCCTGTAGAGTCTATGCATCAACATTCCATAAGGTAATGGAAATGGATGAATATAAGGACATTGAATTTAAAGAAATTGATATTGAAAATGATGAAGACGGAGAGGTACTAGCTGAAAAATATCAAGTTAGGTCAGTTCCTACAACAGTATTGGTAGACGAAGACGGTGAGCCTATATACAAGGTAATGGGAAACATTCCATTAAATGACCTAACAAATATAATAAATGAGGCATTAAAAGATAGATAATATGGTAATTGGTTTCGCTGGAAGATGTAGAAGTGGAAAAACTGTTTTATCTGAAGTGTGCGAGAAATATGGGTATCAACGTTTATCTTTTGCTCTTCCACTAAAACAACTTTGCGCAGATATACTAGATATTTCAATTGATGAGTTAAATCGAGCAAAAAATGAAAGCATACCAATAGAAATTACAATTGGTAAAGACATTTGTGAAATTTTATCTGAAGAAACAAATATACCAATTGAAACAACAACTGAGATATGCGATGGTAAATATCTGCACACTGTGAGAGATATGTTGCAATTCATTGGTACTGACTACATTAGGAAATATAACAAGGATTGGCATGTCAACAAAATTAGAGAAATGATAGATGAAAATACTAATTATGTAATTGATGATGTAAGATTTCCTAATGAGAAGAAAATTATTGAAGAATTAGGAGGTGATTGCTGGTTTGTTACTCGCACAACATTAGAAAACGTATCAAATCACGAATCTGAAACATCAATAACATGGAAAGATTGCTTTAATAAAGTTATAATCAATGATTCTACATTACATGAAATGCTATTTAAGTGGGAGATATTCATGGATAATTACACTCGCTCTTGCGCCATTAGGGATGAAGAGTTTAACAGAATATTGGAAAATGGTTCTGCGGATAACATAGCATCACTTTCAGTACTCAGTATGCTCATGCTCTCTAAAGCGCTATTTTCATATGTTCCAAAAATTTTTGAAAAAGATAACATTGAAAACATTACCATGAACGAAGATAAAAGCGTTTTCATTAAATATAAAGATGGAACTATCGAAATGGTAGATAATCCCTTAAACATTGAGGAATTAAAAATACTTTTGTAAAAAATTATGACAAAAAAAATAGATTTTAAATATGATAATGGGTCTAAAATATTTTTCGTGAGCGATAATCATTACGGCCATAGTAATATCATTGGGTTCTGCAAACGCCCATTTGAGAACGTTGAGGAAATGGATAAAAAACTGATTGAGAATTGGAACAATAAAGTTCCAAAAGATGGAATAGTCTTCCACCTTGGAGACTTTGCTTGGGGTGGGTTCAATTTTTGGAAAAAAATACGAGAACAACTCAATGGTGACATTATCCTAATCAAAGGGAATCACGACATAAAAAACCTCACGCCACAAGCTGTAGGCTTGTTTAAGTACGTAGCGCAGCAAATGAGAATAGAAATCGAAGGGAGAAAAATTTGGCTTAATCACTTCCCACTTCTATGCTATAGCGGGACATACAGAGACTTCAATGGGCTAGAATTCAACCTATTTGGACATACACATTTGTCAAACCATTTATCTCGTAATAACGGTAAAGATTGTGACCGTTGCTTCCAAATGCTATTCCCAACACAATATGATGTCGGTGTTGATTTTAATGAATTCGCACCTATATCTTGGAATGAAGTAAACGAACGCATTACCCAACAAATTAAAACAGATAATAATCTAAAAATGTGGATAAAAGATGAATAAAATACTTGTTATACCAGATATTCACGCTCGCCCATTTTGGAAAGAAGCCACAGAAAAGTATGGCCAAGAATGTGATAAAATAATATTTTTAGGTGACTATGTTGACCCATATCCAGATGAAGGCTTCACAAGAAAACAAGCAATAAGAACCTTAGAAGAAGTAATTGAATGCAAACTAAATAATAAAGATAAAACAGTACTTTTGCTAGGCAATCACTGCCTACATTATCTGATAAAAAGCTTTCCAAGGTCATCCAGGTATGACTCTAGCAATGCATATAAAATAAGAGAATTGTATTGCCAACATAAACACTTGTTCAAACTTGCGTATGAAGAAACCATTAATGATAAAAAATACCTCTTCACACATGCAGGACTAATGAACTCTTGGACTGAACGAAATAAAGACATAATAGGAGAACCTACAGTTGATTCGTTAAACCATTTACTTGATAACCCTAGAGGAATTTCAACACTAAGTGAAATTTCAAACTATAGAACTTGGCTAGGTGAAAAAAGCGGAAGCATTGTATGGTCAGATGTAAGGGAAAAAATAGACCTAGATGATTCATTAGAATTCAACATAATACCAAATGATGATTCAATAGTAGAAACATATGATTATCAAATATTTGGGCATACATTGCTATCTAATAAACCTATAATAACTGATAAATGGGCTTGCCTAGACTGTAAAAAAGCATTCATTCTTGATAAAAATGGCACACTTACACAAGTAACAGACGAAAAAACTGAATGATTATGTTAGGTATTGATGATGATAAACCAATTATAATTGATGGCGAATATGCACTTGCATTGATGGAAGAACTTAGAGATACATACGGCCTAAATAAAGAAGAAGAAAAATTCTTCCAAGAATTGAGAAAAGATGTGAGAAATAGAATTAAACGTAATTTAGCCTTTATAAAAATTAGTAAGGATGAAAATGTCAAAACCAACCAAGAGCACGGAACAGTACAAAATACTGAGGATGCTCAGTCGAAATGAACAAATTGAACGCAACGGTGGCGGTCAATTTGTCTCTATGAATCGTGTCTATAAAGACAAAAGTAAGTACAATAGAAATGATAAAAAGAAAGAGTTGAGAAACAATCTCAACTCTTATTTTTTTAATGGTTTCCAACCCCTTTTTGCCATCTTAGCGAAGTTAGCTCTTTTCCTTGTTAGTGGATTCTTAGAATGCGTAAGCTCTTCAGTTGATTTGCCAGTAGCTTTCTTGGTTGCTGTAAATTTTCCTTTATTCTCTGGCTTAATCTCAATACTACTAGATTCATCAGTTTGTTTTGCGATGCCTTTAGTCTCTTTTTTCCTTTTACGTTCTAACCATTTATCACTAAGTTCTTTATCTTTAATTGGATTACCAGTTTTGATTTTTCCAGCACCATGAGTACGTTTAACAAAATTACGAACATTCTCGCCATACTCTCTAATAAGTTTCATTGCAGCTTCCTTAACCACTTGTTTCAACTCTGCTTCAGTAACTTTCATTGGCTTTTTACTTTCATAATGTATATCATCCCATGCATCACCAATATCATCAACGTCACGTTTACCGTTTACCCATTTATCCATCATTCTTGACCTGTTTCTAAGTTCTTTTCTAGACCAGTCATTCTCCATATTCCTTCTATCAATTGCATCACCCACTTCTCTAGGCACAGCACCCTTTCCAACTTTATAATATGGGTCAAGACCTTGTGCAATTGGTTTTCCATCAAACCTATCCCAAGAATACCAATTTTCAGCACCCTTTAAATCCATGTCATTACCCCATTCCCATTCATCGTCCTTAAGGGCATCCTCAATTTCGTTTTTTTTGTATGGGTCATCCAAATACCCTTCATCATCAATATATTCTTCTCCACTTGTTAAGTCATTGTTAGGAACGTTCCAATTCTTAGGTTTAGTCCATCTACCGCTGAAATTATCAATATCATAGTTCAATGGCGTTTCAGATAATATCTTAATTGCAGCCTCTTTAACAACTTGTTTAAGCTCTGCCTCAGTTAATCTCATTTGTTTACTTATATTTTTAGCTTCTAATACATTATTCTGTTTTGGCCAGAGAACCATACAAGTGTCATAGCTTGCGAATGGGTCTTCAACAGTTCCAGCAGCCATACACTTAATATATCCTTCAATATTCATTCCATCATCGAACATTATCTTAATCGCATACTGCTTTGAACGTGGCATATGGTCGTATTGGTCATAATCACAATATCCACCATCAGACTCCATGCTATCAGCATTGCTTAAATGCCCACAAGGCTTCAACTCAACCTCACAACCTAAAGATGTAATTGCTCTGTAGTAATCGTCAATTGCTTGCCAAGCTTCATCGTGGTATTTCCTTGAGTCAATACCATACTTCTTTACAATTCTATAAATCTGGTTAATTCTAGCCTTGATTGTCTTTGGTCTTCTGCCCATGAACTTCTCTACATCCTCTGTGTTAGCTAAGTTCTTTGGTCTTGACTCGTTTATTTTGTCTCTAAGCCTCTTTTTAAGCTCTTCCTTGAGCGTAAAGTTGACAAGGTATAACTTCCTCTGCATTGTACCAATAAACGTCTCACACTCACTCTTAATACCTACGTATTTCTCACCCATTCCCTCAAGTTCCTTCAAGAATGACTGGCTAGCAGAAATAACATCTTCAACAAATGACTTCAAAGATGTAATCTTATAACTCTTTGGAGTAAAACCATTTAACTTGATTTTACCGCTAATTGACTGCTCTACCTCAGATACCAAATCCTCAAAATTTGAAATCTCATCGGCAATATCATCACACAACTCATGCTGAGATAAGTTATCAGCACTCCAATGCAGATTCTTTATCCCAACCTTCCAAGCTTCACATTCTTCAATATAATTAAGAATATTCTTGTTCATACTCATTTATACTATTTAATTATAACAATAAATATTAATAAACTGAAAAAAAAAAATCGTTTTCTTTTATTTAATTTTTGCGGTGGCGGTTATTTTTATATAAAAATATAAATTATGAAAGGTATTATATATAAATGGACTTGTAATATAAATGGAAAAAGTTATATTGGGCAGACTATTAACGAGGAGAAAAGAGAACGTGACTTTTGGAATCAAAATGACGCATATACTACTAAAGGTAGCCACATAGATTGCGCAAGGAAAAAATATGGATTGGATAAAAAGACTTGGACTAAAACAGTATTAAAGAGGCTTTGGTGTAAAGATGGAAACGAAATTGAATTAAAGAAAAGATTGGATTTTTGGGAAAGATATTACATAGAAAAATATAACACATTTAATGATGGATATAATTCAACAAATGGAGGTGAAAATAAAAAAATAATATCAGAAAGTTCTAAGAAAAAAAGTAGCGAAGCTAGCATTAAACAATGGCTAAACTACTCAAATGAAGAAAAAAATAAAGTAATTAAAAATTTACAAAAAGGTGCAGTAAAATATCATAATAGAAACAAAAACCATGTGACATTAGAAATTTCAATTAAAATATCAGAGAAACAAAAAGAATTTCACAAAAAAAAGAAAGCCACAAAATGCATACCAAAAACATTATCATCATCTAGAAAAGTTGCTAAATTAGACAATGATGGTAACATATTAGAAACATATAATTCAATAAGAGAGGCAGCAGATAAAAATAAAGTATATAAATATGGTATCACAAAAGCATGTAAAGGTATGTTAAAAACTTGCAAAGGTTATAAATGGAAATATTTAAATGAATATGATGATAGTAAACCACATAAAGGATATTTTTGGTTTAAAAAACTTAATAGATGGTGTGCTAAAATAAAATACAAACAAAAATCATATACATTAGGATATTTTAAAAATGAAGAAACCGCTAGTGAAATGTATAAATTAGCAAAAGAAAAAGTTCAAGAAGGGGTCTTTTTGGAATGGGTTAAAAATAAAATAAACGAAAAATACAAATTAATGAAAATGATGGGTGAAATATAGTTCTTCACCCATCATTTTCATCTTCTTTAATAGTGTCATCCATATCAATTATTTGATTTGAATTCCTCCGTTTTCTTCTTCTTTCTGCCCTCAAATCATTCAAGTCTTCTTCTGCTTCTAATTGTAGCTTTTCATTTTCAACCCAAGAACGAGTCTTCATTTTTGAATCAGTATAAGCCTTTGGTATCCCTGAACCTAAAATACAGCCACTACTAGCAATTAACAACCAAGATAAATCACCCATATCAGTGTCAACCTTACCATCATAAGTAACATCATAAATAATAACAAAACAAACAACTAACCCCATAATAACCGTAATTATTGTCGAAGCTAGCACACTTATACTGTTAACGCTCATTGATGACTTGTCATCAATTGAAGCCTTTATATTCCCTATTACACCCATATTACATAAATATTAAAAATGCTTAAAATATTTGTATTTACTAAAAATTAAATATATATTTTGCTCAAAAATAAAAAGACTAAAAAGGTACAAACACCAAACTGTATTCGTACCTCATGGATAAATGTAAAACACTTTTAACAATTTAATTACCATCATAATAATAATCTTCATCTATAAACTTTTTTTCCCAAGGAGTCAAATCTCTTTGCATGTACCCCATTAATATGCCAAGATATTCCTCTTTTTTAACATTTTCTTCTTCATTACTTAAATTCCAATCTAAATTTCTACTGAAATTATTTAGCAAGTTTACTAACACAGAACCTTTTTTTGATTCATAGTTAACCCAGTAATATGCTTTATATTCATCAATCAATTCAGCAAAATAATTAGAATGTTCACCATTCACAATTTCTTCATCAACAAGAGAATCACCCCATGAATTCCTTGGATTTTTTACAAAAATAAATCTTAAATACCTTTTTATTAATTCTGGCTTTAAATTCTTAACCTTAAAATAACCTAATAAATTACCACTATCAGTATAGTTTTTTAAAACCCTTAGAGCATCGCTTAACGGTATTTCGTTCAATTTATCGTACCAGTTGATATACTTACCTTTCAATGACTCAATCCTAGGGTCATCAGAAAAATCTTGAACAATAGTGTTATCATAAGAAGAATGGTCGAAGCCAGTGAATAAATTCTTTGGTGATACCTCTTCCATATCTGTATTAACTTTCGATAAATCATATATCACACTACCGTGCTTAGTGTTGTCGTAATAATCAACACCACTGACATTCACACCATTGTAACCATTCCATTCCATAAATACTGTTGAAAATGACCTCACATCATTATCATCTTGACCCAGTTTTTGAGCCATCCTTGTCAATTCATAATATGAAGGACACCTCAACCCTAAACCATCTGCGTTAGCTTTAATCTTCTGGTATACGTCAGCATTGTCATACGATGCTATGTTTTTATTGAAATGACCCATATACGCAATCCTATTAGCCATGTAGTTTAAATTGGCTAACATTGTGTATAATACATCGCCTTGCTTTTTACTCCAAACCCTATACAAATTTTTATAAATGTCAAGGTCAACCCTGTATATTCCATCAGACATTTGTATGAAATTAGGATTGAAATTTTTCGTATCATCACGATACTGATTTAAATTATTATCAACCTTATAAGTAGCAAAATATGTTCCACTGCCAAAATGCCCAGTCTCACGACCAGCCATACGAAATTTAGAATCACTGCCATAAGGACGCATATCATGCTCTTGACCATGACTATAATGGAAATTCCACTCTGACTCTTTTATAATACCATATTGCCTTGGATTGATATAAACTTTTTTGTCCATGCCAATAAATAGTTAATTTTATTTAAATAATTTGCTTAATTCAATTTTTTTTCATATATTTGCAGTTGAGAAAATTGTATCATTATGACAAGAGACGAAGCAAAACAAATTGCACTTGACGCAATTAATAAAGAAATAGAACTTCATGGGGAAGACTACATCTATCTAGCAGCCCCACAGAAAGGTAAAAACTCATGGACACTACGTGAGGCTAAAGAATCCATCCTAGAGGATAAAGAACTTGAAAACAGTGGCTCAAACCTCATTGATGGAATACTTAACCTTGACAAATATATGAAAGAACAAACTAAAAAAACAAAAGAAAATGGCGTGGAATAACAATGACCTCCTAACTAGAGAGGAATTTAAAAAACAAGTATTCGCTAAGACAAACGGTAAATGCTGTGTACCCAATTGTGGCTGTGATGCAGTGGACGCACATCATATCATGGACAGAAGGCTCTTTTACGATGGAGGCTACTATCTATCCAATGGTGCTGCGCTGTGCGCAAAACACCACCTTGAGGCAGAAAAAGGACAAATCAAACCTATGCAATGCATCAAGTATATGGGAATAAACTTAACAGATTGTAGAAAACCAGATAAGGTTGACTTGGATTGGCATGAGTACTTTGAACTATTAACAACAGACAGACTTGATAAGTGGGGAGAATGACAACTAAAAGAATTACATATAGACAAATGATTGCAGAGTTTCTTTTGTTCTTGAAAGAAAATAATGCACTACGTGGATACCAAATAGCAGTAAGAGAACAAAAACTAAACTATTTTAATACAATTGAAAATAAAATCAATATATTCTCAATCAAACCACTTAAAAAACTTTTCTGTAAAGAATATTATGACGTACTTGTGGATTATGCATTCACATGGGCTCTTACAAAAGAAGGACACGAATATTGGGAAAAACTCGACTCCAAGTGGAAAAGAAAAGTAAGAGGAAAACAAATAGAAATTGTAAACGAAAAAATATATGAAAAATAATTTCGAATCACTAGGAGCACACCTTAGAAACCTTCTATCACCATATGCTACACTTATTGATGCACTAGCTGAAATATTGTCAGCAAAAAGAGAAGGCAATGAGGAAAAAATGAATGAACTCCTTGATGCACTAAATGTATTGGAATATAACAATATACAAGACATCATAGACTTTTCATTCATCGAACAAATGGAACTCATCAACTGGCGTGACTCAAAACTCTACCACATGCAACAAGAAATAGAAAGGCAAATAACATTGGAAGAAATTGACGGTGCATCGAAGACATTAGAAACATAATTATGAAATACCCAAGAACATATCATCTGCCATATTCTCCAGGAGCCACAAATGATGATAAAAAACTGAAAAATGACTGGTTCGACTATTTCAAAAACCAAGAAATTGTTATCACAGAAAAACTCGATGGAGAAAATACCGCATTTACATCACAAGATGTATATGCACGTAGTCATGGTGCGCCAACACGTACCCCTTGGTCACGCAACCTCTGGGGTGACGATGGACTGTATTGGAAAGTGAAACCACTACTCAAAGACAACGAAATCGTATTTGGGGAAAACCTCTATGGACAACACTCAATACATTACGATAAACTACCATCATATTGGTTTATGTTTGCACAATATGATGAAATATCAAATCAATGGGCATCTTGGGATTTCGTTAAGTATTGGGCTGAAGTATTGGGAGTGAGAACAGTCCCAGAACTGTGGAGAGGAAAAATAGAATCAGAAAAACAATTACAAGAACTAATAAACAAATTCGTTAATGAACATTCAGTGTTCGGAGATAATCGTGAGGGTGTCGTTATAAGAACCACTAAAACATTCCCAAATAATGTATTCTCGCATAACGTATGTAAATGGGTGAGACCCAACCACGTACAAACAGATGAACATTGGACTAGAACATGGACTAAAGCAACACTTATATGAACTCAAAATCATTTTTGTATATATATATTATAGCCCTTGGACTGTTTTGTTGCGCATTCATCATTCAATGCGCATCAGTAGCCAAGGATAGCGTCATCCTTAAAGAAATTGACAAAAAATTACTAGTGAGAAAATATGACGTAAAAATCCATATAAATAAAAACTTGAAATCTTTCTATTGCAAAATAGATTCATCACTGTGGAAATATCCAAAAAATAAAATCCTCTACGATGGACAACTAGTTAAAGCAGAACATAGCCCTCATAAAGTTATTCTGAAAGTAACTAGAAAAGAATATAAAAATGGTAAAACATATAAAATAACAACAAATAAAAATGTAACAGAATATTTCTCTTGTAGCCAAGTGGAAGAGTTTGAAAATAAAATAGGTAAAAGAATGATAATAACTAAATCATACTTTCCTAAAAAAAGAATATTCTATAAATTTCCATAATATACTATGAAACAATTATTGAAAAAAATCTATACAATTCTAATCCTTATCAAAAACATATTGATAAGAAAAAGTGAATATAACCTTCACTTCGTGGCAGAAAATGACCCACCTACCAAAAGATGGTACTACGACTTTAAACATTGGGGATTCGAACACGGAAACCTAGAAATGGTAGCTGGCGCAGACACACTCTGTGAACTCTATGCAAATGGCAAAAATGATGTGACAGTCAATATCATCTGCAAAAATAAACCAATAGCATACCCAACTACAATCTATGACGAATTCATAGCAGAAACACTAAATGAATCAGCATCATGGAAAGATAAAATCATATTCGGTAGAAACTATATACACGTTGACCCAAATGACGAAAATAAAATAACAACAATGTGGATATGCCCAGTCACACTGTTCGTACTAGGCAGATACCCAAAACATATCTATATCAAAAAACAATAACCTAATGAAATACTACAATTCAATTGAGGAACTAGAAAATTGCATAGGAAAATTCGTCTATTTCTACTATACAGATAATGGAGAAAAAAATGGTAATATAATATATGGGTGGGCAAAAAAAATTACTGAAATTGTTAGAGAAAATGGCTTCAAAGACTTACTACATCCAATTAGATACCATAATATATACGGAACAGATACAATGGTGTTTGAAAATAACCAAAAATTTGTACAACGTACTCCTGTACCAAAATACCAAGGAAAAATAGAAAAAAGTTCAAACGCACAACAATTCGCAAGAGAATTAACAATAACAGAAAAACTACTCTATAGAATATATCTAAAAAGACAAGAAGCAATAGAAAAAGGACTAATTAAAGTCAAACAAGAAAATAATTAATAAAAACAATTGATGAATTACAAAAATATATCTGAAAAGTGGTATACCTCATAATAAACGTGTAACTGATTTAGTTACACGTTTTTATATGTGCTATTAAATTGTCTATATTTGTAAATGTGTTCTCTTTTGTATATATACCATTAAATTTCTTATCATTTAAATAGTCAATACCTTTAACATCACTTTTATTAAAATAATATAAAAGTTTAATATTCGCATTTTCACAACATTTATTAAAACTATAATCACGCTTTATTTGTCCAGAAAGATTTCCGCCATAAGCATGATGCAAAGTATTGCATTTTTCAAAATGCTGCCTCCCTTGACACTCTATCATTACATTATAAGACTTAATGAAAAAGTCACCACGCATTTTTCCAAATATTTTTTTATTAATATATTCTTTTTTAAACTTAATGTCTTCCTTTAATAATCTGTTAATTACACTTTCTTCTAACTTAGATACTACGTTAGAACATTTTGGGCAACCACAACCATTTCTTAAACTACTTAAATGGTCATGAGGCGTTTGCCAGAATTCTCCGTGAATAGGACATATAATACAAACTTTTTCATGTGTTTTATGATAAACCACTTTGGAATAGTTGTATTTATCACCATGAATCTTACGAGCTTTTTTTATAAAATCTTCTGTTGCTAAAGCAGAACTTTTAACTATATCTGGTCTACCATCCACTGAATTTAAAAAACTATACGGTTTTACCGAAAATGTTTCATTATTCAATTTTTTGTCTATTATGTTTACAAGAGTCTGAGAATTAATATATTCTACTTCAGAATAGTCAAACCTCTCACCAAATTTCTTTGTTGCCCTCTCTATGAAATTAGTTTTTTCATATTCCCTTCTTCTTTCTTTTCTTTCTTCTTCTGTTAGTTTAGGCTTAATATTCTTACTCCTAGTACTTTCTATATATTGCTTATGGCATTCTTTACAACCACCAAACTTAGAATTGAGGTGAACATTTGGCACAATGCTAAATTTAACACCATGCTCCTTACATATTAATTTAATCGGAGTTTGAGCATTGGTATACTCAACCATAGAGTAATCAAATTTATCACCAAATTTGTTTTTTGACCTTTCTATAAAATTTTTGGCGTTAAAAATAATGTCATTCGACATTTTTTTCTCTTTAAGACATTTTGGACAGCCATTATCTCTTTTACCTATGGCATCAACTGTTTTAAAAAAAGAGCCATGCTTAGGACAAATTATTTCAACTACCTCTGTTCTTGAATTACCACCCTTATATTCAACTTTGGAATAATCGTATTTATCCCCATAATAATATTTGCATTTTTTTATTATTCGCTCAGTGGACAATTTTCCACCACCTCTTTTAACCCCACTACAACAAAACGGACAAAGACCATCCTTAGAATATAAATGCGTGTACATGTTTACACTGAACTCACCATGCTCCTTACATATTAATGTAACTGGAGTTTGAGAATTAACATATATTACCTTCGAGTAATCAAACCTATCACCAAATTTTTCCTTCGACTTCTTGATGAAAGCATTAGCCTTTTCTTCTTTTGTAATAGGATTGCCTTTCTTGTACTTGTGGTCATAAAGGAAATATTTTGGTTTTACTGTTTTTTCTTCCCTTGTATTTTTGTCAATAACTATGACTTCACCATCCCATCCACTATAAACTACTTTCGAATAGTCATATCTGTTACCATAAAAAGCTTTTGCCCTTTCAATAAATTTTTCTTGCGTCATAAAATTTGCTTTATTAAAAAATAAAAAAAATTCTAGAAAAATCAAGAATTTTTTTCCAGAATTTTTTTTTTCTTTGGCACAAAAATAAAAAAGGTGGTCCGACTTTGGCAAAATTGATTTTTTTCCCAGGAATCAGGAGACGAATCTGTTGGCTTATAAAACAAAGCAAAAACTCCCCCACCCACCGCAGGTTACTGAAGTGGGGATGGTGGCCCCTACCATACCCTCCACAATGTTTCACGTGAAACAAAGGTAAGGCTCTCGCCCTACCTTTGTCAAGATTTTTCAAGCCATTTCTTTCATCTTTTTTAACGTTTCCCACTTCAATTGTCTGATGCGCTCTTCTGTGAGTTTGAATTTTTTTGACAATGTGTACTCGCTCACCTCGTTGCAACCGATGCCAAACAAGCCACAAACAATGGCTTTTTCACGCTCGTCAAGACCTCGCATAAGGTAATTTATCTTGACACGCATATCGTCCTCGTCAGTGAGGTTGTCTGCTCGGCTGCTGCTTGCAAAGGTGTCAAGTAAAGTTTTTTCTCCGTCCTCGTCAGATGCAAGGGGTGCGTCCATGCTTGCTGAATTGTAAGAACTTTTCGCTTTTACGAAGTGAGCACCCATGCGTACCACTCTGCTTTCATTAGTCAGACCGATACCGATATATTTTCTAATTTGCTCCAATGCCCAAGTGCTGAACATTGTTTCACGTGACACATCAAAGGTATCAACTGCCATACACAAGCCATAATTGCCGTTTTGCAAAATATCCTCAAAAACGTCCATACCTTGATACGATGCTGCGATACTCCACACGATACGGAGATTAGCCTCTATTACCTTGTTACGTGCTCTCTGTGAGCCGTTCTGTGCCTTGGTAATAAGGTCACGAAGTTCAGTGTCAGAAATAGGCTTACGAGCGTTCATTTCGCTCATATAGATGTTCAAGCCATCGTTGCGTACAACTGAATTGTTCTCCTTGAAATTGATTGTTTTCATTTTATTACTTTTTAATTGTTAAACTTGTTGTTTCTTGTTTGTGAGTGCAAAGTTAGTGTTTTTTTTTGAATTACGCAAATTTTTAGCGAAAAAAATGCGTTTTGTTAACGTTTTTTAAGGAAATCTGCATATTGATGCGAGTTTTATGCGATTATTCATATTTTATTCATTTCAACATCATATTTGATACAAGGAAAATGAAACACCTTATTTTAAGGCTTTCTGAGACGTTTTATTCAGTCAGATATAAAGTTATCCACCATCACCCTAAAACGTGCTTAAAACGCTTGCAAATGGCTTTATTCGTATTTCTTTGCTTACATACGTGCGTATATGTGTGTTGTTCCTATATTATTTTATTGTAGGTTGAAATATGATGCACAAAAATGGAAAAATGTGCATAAAACGTGATTTTTTTGTAAACGAATGTTAAATGAGTTCTGGAATTGTGAAAAAGCCTTAAAAAATCACCTAAAATTTGGTGGTTTGAAATTTATTTCGTACCTTTGCATCGTCAATCAGACAAAGCGTTTTTTGAGATGTTGAAACAATCGGCAATATTGCCGCATAACAATTAAATCTTTAGCAAAATGAAGAAGAGTAATTTTTCCGTAAGTGAGTTGTTAACCGCAGTCATGAACGTTTTTGACACCATCGCTGCTTGTAAGGATTTCGCATCATGCAAGTTTGGCTACGGCTTCATTGTTCGTTCAACCCCCAACTTTCGTGCTCCCAAGGCTACGGCAGCAGAGTGGGCAGCAGAGTTTGGAAACGACATGCCCAACATCGTAAAAGTCACCAAGGTGACTAACGCAAGGGCTTACGACTACGCCAAGGCAATCAATCGTCAGTTAGCCAAGCAAGGTGATGCGACTGATTTCAAGTCTGACCGCATGAACGGTTACGAATGGGTAGTTCCCAACATTATCAAACGAGCCGAAAAGGATGGCTCTTTGCAGATGTGCATAACGTTCAAGGAGAATGACCGCACCAAGTTCGAGACATTCTACATCGTTTCAGACCACTTCGCTACGGCTGACGAACTGAACTTCATCACAGAACACCTCTACAAAGCACCCAACAAGTCAGTCAAACAGAGTGAAAGCGGTATCGCTGACGAAGACATCGTGATGGTTCGCAACTACAAGTTCTCCAACATCGTTGCAGTCGGACAGACCCCAGAGATTGAGGAAATGTGGGAATCAATCACAGAGTAAGAGAAAAGGTAGGGTAACACCTACCTTTTTTCATGTTTGCCCCTATGGTGTACTTTATTAAGTACGAATATAGGTTAACATTAATTAACAAATAAAATTGCTGATGTGTTTTGTCAATTCAAAATAATTTCGTACCTTTGCAGCATCAAATAAAAAAATATAAATCAATAAGAATTATGGGGCAGATTTCAAACATCGTGAACAACGAAGCAGTAGGTAACACTTTCTTCAATCTCTACGACAGATGGAGAGACGAGAGTGAGTACGAGGACATCAACGAGTACGGCAAGGTGCTTGCAAACACCATCGCCAAGCAGTTCCCAACCTATAATATCTCGCTCATCAAGGCAACTAAGAGACCATTCGGAGTGCAGATTAAGGTCTGTGAGGTAAACGTCCATGTGTGGGTTAAACTTAAAGGTCGCTACGCATCCATTTGTGCAAAACGCATATAGGATGCAGTATGCTTACTCATAATATGTAATAGGATGGCTTGCGTTGTGAAACGTGAGTCATTTTTTTATATTATTATTATAAATTAAAATGTAAATGCCCCTACCTTATTCAGATAGGGGTATAGATGTACTTATTTAAGTCCGAAGAGTTCACTTGCAAGTTCTTTCAATCTCCAAATAAACTTCATTGTTTTCTGCATAGCATAGTATTGATTCAAGTTCCCAACCATCATCATCATCGGTTGTGTTTTCGCACATGACTTCTAAAGCGTCATCTTTGCTAAAGCACCTTACCGCAGTGATGTCACATTCTTCAACAACATTGTAGCACACACGGATGGGTGTTTTAAGTTTCAACATAAACTGCCCACTGATGTCCTTTTTCCCATTTTTGGTAATCAGTTCCAAGGCTTCAGTACGATTTTGCTCAAATGTTTCTCTAATGTCTATCATATCTTAATTCCTTTTGTTGGTGCAAAGGTACGAAAAAAATCTGAACTAACCAAATAAAAATGAAATTATTTTCAATTTATAATAAAAAATATTTTCTTAAAAAAACTAAAAAAATTTGGAAAAAGTGTGTTTGATTTCGTATATTTGCATTATTACCAAAAATAATAAAAATGAAAGAATTAAAAAAGGAGATTAGAGAGATTTTATTTGAATTGGATTCTAATGATTTTTATCCAATAATTATTTATCATTGTGTATGTGGTAATAAGGGCAAAAACATACGTTTTTATTTGAATGATAAAAATAAAGTTTCCCAAGAAGTTTTTTATGATGGTGTCGAAGAAAAACATCATAGGAAAGAATTAACCAATGAAGAAATAAAATGGGTTAGCAATAATATGTTTTCTTATGGAAAAATTAAAAAAATATGCTGACCACTTTCCCAAGCAGTCAGCACAACAACGTTCAATTAAATAAAGTAATATGTAACCTATTCCAAGGAGCAAGGTAGGATTATTTCAGCCCTACCATTGCTTTCAGTTCTTTCTTGATTGCTTTAGCGGTCTCACCTCTCCAAGTGGATGCGTTGCCAAGGAAATAGCGCACAATACTATCGGCAGAATCCCATCCGTAGTTGTCGTTGATGGAGTCAAGTGATGCCATAGCGTCAAGATAAGGCTTTGCACCGAAATATACTTTTGAGCCCCAATCCTTGCGGATGTCACGTGCAATCTCGTAGAGAGGGCGATTCTGAACTTTCTGAATTTTCTTTGTTGCCATAATTGTTATGAATTTAATTGTTTAACTTGTTTCGTGATGCAAAGGTACGAAAAATTTTTGAGATAACCAAATAATTTTGCATTTTTTTAGGAAAAAAGTTTATTTCTTAATTTTCCTTAATATATTTGGTTATGTCATTGGAATTTCGTACCTTTGCAGAGTTATAATTAAAAGTAGTATGGCTTTAGTAAAAATGCAGTTATCTCCCTACCAAGTTGATATATTCAACGAAGTTGAAAATGGTGATGGAAACATTGCCATTAACGCAGTCGCTGGTAGTGGAAAAACAACAACTATCGTCATGGCTTGTAAGCGTTTGCACTTGCATGAGCGTGATGTGAAATTCCTTGCATTTAACAGATTGATTGCAGAGGAACTAAAAGAGAAGTTAAAAGGCTACGCAGACGTTTCAACTCTCCATGCCTTTGGTTTTAGTATACTGAAAAAACTTTATAACCATCCAGAGTATAAGATGTACGTTAAAGTGGATAGTTGGAGGTATCAGAAGTATGTGAGACAGAATGTATTTTCATTATCGAGCATTGTCACCCCAGACACATCGGCTGCAAAGGTTTGGGGATTTTCTTGTAACGTTCAGAAGTTATTTGACCTTGCGAGAGTTAATCTCATTCAGCATGGCGAAACAAAAAGATTACAGAAGTTGTGTGACGAGCACAATATTCTGTGTCTGTTTGACGAAGTTAAGGTGTGTGACATCTTATTAGAGGATGCCTATAAAATGCCAAAGGACTTAGTAATAGACTATGTTGATATGGTTGTATTGCCATTGTTTCACAGAGAATATATCCCAACGTTCAAGTATGTGTTTATAGACGAGTGCCAAGACCTTAATACGGCACAGAGAGAACTCATGCTTTGTGCTGCAAATGGTGGGCGATTCATTGCCGTTGGTGACAGAAACCAAGCAATTAACGGCTTTGCTGGTGCTGACTGCAATTCTTTTGATAAAATTGCCAACATAAGTAATACCATTGAACTGCCATTATCGGTTAATTATCGTTGTGGTAAGAACATGGTACGTCTCGCACAAGAACTTGTACCACAGATTCAAGCACATAAAGGCGCAATAGACGGAGAAATAACCCATGTTAATAGTTTATCCACAGACCTATTCAGAGAGAACGATATGGTGCTTTGTAGAACGTCTGCGCCACTTGTAGGATTGTGCATGAAGTTGATTCAGAGTGGTATTACCGCAGTCGTTAAGGGTAAGGACATTGCACAAGACTTGCAAATGCTTATAGAGAACGCAAACACCAAGGACATAACAGAGGTGCTTGCTTACCTTGAAAACGAAAAGCAGAAGTTAATTGCCACCATTAAGAGTGATAGAAAATGCACAGAAGCAGAAGCAAAACAAGCACAGAAGTATCTCAACTTAGAGGATAGGTGCAAGTGCATTGAAAACATCTGTTTGTATAGCATTAAGGACACCACAGAACTTAAATCATATATAAACAGATTATTCACTGACGAAAAGGTAGAAAACGCAGTCATGCTTTCAACTGCCCATAAGAGCAAAGGACTTGAAGCCAACAGAGTGCTTATATTACTGCCAAATAAACTGCCATTGACATGGGTAAATCAACTTGATTGGCAACTGAAACAAGAACTCAACTTGAAGTATGTCGCAATAACAAGAGCACGTAAAGAGTTGGTTTTCATTGACTTAGAAGAACAAAGCCTATTGAAAGCCAACATTGTCAAGTGTTAACTAAATGTTAAAAGACTGAATTGGTTTTGCCAGTTCAGTTTTTTTTCGTATCTTTGCATTACGATAAACGGAAACAATAACAATTAAAAATAGAATTATGCTTAACAGAGAAGGCAAGAAAGTTCAGAAGTTCATTAATCAGTGTGCTGATTTCTGCAAGAACGCAGGTTTGAAGACACAGAAAGAGGTTTACGATTGGCTGGTGGGTGACCTCACAGAGACCTACAAGGGTCGTGCTTCCAAGTGGAAGATTGAGAGCATTGCAGAGGACATTACAGAGAGTGTCTGCTTGAAGTTAAACATACATCAAAAGGGGATTCGCAAATAAATCCCCTTTTCATTTTCCTAAATAATAATATAAATCTAAAATAATAATAATGGCGAAGAAGATTAAGTTTCAGTATCAAGTTAAGAAGTTCTTTGAGGACAAATGGGAAGCTAAAGAACTCATGCATCCATGTGACCCCAACAAGTCAGACAGAGAAAACCTTGATGATGCTTTCTCAAAGGCTTGTGACCTTGGTGCTGACCCCAACAAACAAGTTAGGTGGAAATTTATAGAAGAATAAAATTATGTGGTACGCAAGAAATAAAGATGGACAACTATACGTGTTCATAGGAAAACCAACATGGGATGAGGAATATGAAGTATGGGAAGATTTAGAGACCCCAGAAGAATTGGATTATCAACCGCTTCCATTGTTGGAATCATTTGGTCTTGACAAAAGGAAAGATATAACATGGGAAAACTCTCCAATAGAGATAAATTAACCCATACTTGTACTTATTTAAGTATTATATTATATGATAGTAGTTACAAAATCTAGTAAACGTTATGTTTATGAGACGGATGATATATTTGAGATTAACAAAATTCTAAAAGAATACATCAAAGATAAACGTTATTCCATTCCAACCATTGCTCTCCAATTAAAATACGGAGGTGTTGATATTAAATGTGAGGGTATTAGATTTCAGAATATGAGTAGAGTTATATTTGATGAAAATACAATAGATATGGGTAGGCGATAAGCCTACCCTTTTTGTACTTATTTAAGTATAATCACCCTCCCAACTTATTTGAATTTATTAAAATTCTTTTTGTCATGTCAAAACCATTTATACGTGGCTTAGGCTCAATATGTCCATGAGGGCAATTTCTATTGAAAGTATAATCATAGGATGAGCCATCTTTACGTATTACATGGGCAACTGCTTTGGTTTTTGTAACCCTTGTAATAGTAACTATGCGTTTGGACATCCAATTTTCAATCAAGATTTTATCTCCTATTTCAAGTGTTGTCTTTTCCATGTTTTTTATTCATTTAATAGTAAATTATACCAATCTGTTGTTTCTTTCGTGATGTTCATGCCTTATTTAAGCCATTAATCATTTTTACCAATCAACATAAGTGGCTTTTTCAATTTCTTTATTGAAAAACTCTTTTTCTTCTTCTGTTGCCAAACGATACTCTCTTGTATAACCCAAACCAGTCATAGGATAAGGACGTTTATGTTTTTCAATTTCTCCATTTTCACGTCTGATATAAAACGCATCAGTCTCCAACGCTTCGCCATTGAATCCACAATAGCGGCACATACAACACTCCATGCTAAAGGCATTAAGATGTTCGTCTTTCTTGGCAATAATATCGCCCTCTTTAAAACCATTAGTCAATTCAGCAAGGGTGTGAATAGTAACACTATTATCATCACAGATGGCAACCAAACCTGCTTCTTCCAATAACTCACTATTGTAAATCTCAACCATGCTATTCTATTTTTAATTATTATTTGATATTGCAAAGGTACGAAAAAAAGTTGAGACCACCAAATGAAATCTCAACTTTTTTATGTTTAATTTAATGTATATTTCAACTCAAATAAAGATGTTAAGCCAATAAGTAATGTTTTCCAATCATTTTCTGTAACGCTTTTATCAATCATTTTTTGCCTAAGTATTTCGATATGCGTTTCAATCTTACAAGCATAGGTGTTATAATATTTTTTCCATTTAAGCCAACTTATCTCATATTTGAGGTTATCTATCCAAGGATTGATATTGCATTTATCTGCATTGTTAAAAGCAATGTCATAGAGCATGTTCATGAAGTTAAGCACTTGCATTTTATGTTCTTCGATTGTGTTTGAACCAATCGCAACATTCTCCATTGGTATATTTATTTTACTCATAATATATATGTGTCTACCTTTGTGTCATAGTGCTCATATTTGATGGTTTCTCCCATGAGTTTGGCTTGCTGTCTACACTCTTTCACATCTTCCCATGTGCATCCCATTGTGGTGCGATAGCAATGGTCTCCGTGATACCAATCAACTGAATATATCTTAGTCTTTACTACTTTCTTCTTCATTTGCTAAGTCAATTAAATTGTTACAACGTGCTTCAAGCCACTCTTTGCTAACCTCAACGTATTTTCTGTTATTGTGAGAATAGAATGTTTTTCTCTTTCTCTCTGTTGCATCATGTAAGACACGGCTCATTTTCTTCATTTGGTCAATGGCAGCGTCAGAACTATTGAAATGATACCAATGCGTACCATAGTCAAGTATCTTACCACTCGGTGTTTGTCCCAAACCGACCTTGATTGTACCATTTAATTTCCTTTTCTTAGCCATATCCCTAATTCTTATTTCTTTTTGTTCTGTGGTGCAAAGGTACGAAATTATTTTGATATAGCCAAATAAATTAACAATTATTTATAAAAAATTTCTGGGGCACTAGCCAACATCTTTTCTAGGCTAGTACCCCAACGTCCACAACAAAATCACTAACAATTAAAAGCAGTAGTTGATAGGCATGGAATCGAACCACTCACTATGCACCTTAGAGGGGCGCACCGCACTGGCCATTACTGCGATTACCTATCATAGTTGGTAGAGCGAGATTTGCACTCACGAAGCCACCGAAGTGACACATTAAGCACGAACTTAATGCCCATTTGTCTACATCTACCCTTGCGGATAGTTCTCCTCTGGTATCTACCAAAAGGTGGTTTTTAATAAGTTGTCCACCGCAACCATATATCTCGTAAGTAAGGTGCTTTCCGCTGAAAGTCTTTATGGCGTTCTCGTCTTTTATCCATGCCCTCACATCTTGAACTATTCAGAGGGATTTGTTCTCCATTTGACCTTACTCAATGTCTATCGTTTCAAAGACAGTGCAAAAATATGGAAAATAATTGAATTAGCCAAATCTTTAGCACTTTTTTAACGTCCTTTAACAATCAACATATTCAATCAACGTGAATATATGCGTTACGATTGCAGAGTATAAAAGCGGATTATATTCCAATAGTCTATGCAAGGTGACAAAGAACGTTTTACCATTTTCTTTGTTTATGAACCAACATACAAGACCCTTGTCGTTTGTCTCTATCTTCAAAAACTCAGCACTATATCCAATACCATCAATGTCAAGACCATCATTGGCGAAAATGGATGGTAACTTGGGAGTTATCTCAAATGCAGTGCCATTGTACTCGCCAAATGCAATCACCGCAAGTGAACAGAGAAGTTCTGTCATTCTGATGTCTCTTTCTGCCTTATTCATTTTTTATCTCTTTTGTTTTACAATGCAAATGTACGAAAAAAAATTGGAATAACCAAAAGATTATCCCAACTTTTTTCATCATCAATGCTTTTTAATCGTTCTTGCAAACATATCAACTGATTTCACTTCCGATTGGCACTCGATTAACTTTGTGTAATCAATCAATGGCTCTGCAAAAAAATACGCTACTACCATAATATATTATTTAATATCTATAAAGATTTTCCATTCTGTTATTGGTTTCATCACCATCATAGTGACCAATGCGGTTGTTTTTAACCTTAAACCCATTATATCCATAATAGGTGGGGTTTTCTCCCTCTTTGAGACACCAATGGTTATAAACAATCTGTGAAATGGTGTGTTGTTCCTTACCCCATATTCCACAGCATAGAAATATAGTCAACTGGTTATGACACAATCTCGGTGCTCTTGGTTTAAGGACTTTTTTAGTCCTAATGTTCCTAATTCTACCCATATTTGATACCTCATACTTGGGCGCAAAGGTAATCTGTTTCCACTTTTCTATTATTCTTATAATTCTTTTCATAATCTATTTTGTTAAAAAACGTTCATATCTAAACTTCTCTGAATAGAGTACATAAAATGACCTAAACAACTTATCAGTAGGTGTTTTTACAAGTGCAACTTTTGATATTGTTTCTAAGAACTCATCAATGCAAGCATCAATATCAAGATGCTTATAATCTTTTGCATCTTCAATAGTAAGCCTTAAAGTGGTATCTAAATGCTCTTTGGCATATTCCCTAAAACTTTGCTTTAATGCTATAGTTATTTTATCTTTCATGCCCAACGTCTCCAATATTCTTTTGCTCCAAGAAATCCAAAATATTCACGAACACGATGTTGTGTTGCATCACCATCAGCAACATTGAATGTGGCTCTCATATCCCACTTTCCACGTTTCTCAACTCCATTGTTAAATACCTCACCAATAAGGCTTTCCTTTGGAGTTTTCCAAATGACAAGCAATGCCCCATCATTTTCTCTTTTAAACATTGAAATCTTAACCATATTCTTATTGTTTACTTTATGTTTTTCTCTACTATAAGCAGACAGATGTGTTCGCAAGACCATCCATCATGCTCGTTCACCAACTCTATGCAGCGGTCTGTGTCTTTTTTTAAAGTATAAACTTTCTGTCCGTTTTTCGCCACCTCGTCCAAATCAATCTTCTCGGTTGCTTTCTTGAAATATTTTTTCATCGCTTTCTTCGCATCCTCCAAGTTAAAGAAGATGTCTATCAGCGTGTCGGTTGAGTCATTCCAATCCCAACACTCATGAACGGTCAACGCAAATACATTTCCCATAATCTATACGTTTTTAAATTCGTTTGGTGTAAATTCGTCGTTTTCTGTATCTTTCTCACTCATGTGTATTGCAACACACCCAGCGATAAAGTCTTTGAGAGAAATTGTATCATCGCCCAATGCCCTCTGAATCATGTCGGCATGGAATAAATTGTAGTGGCTTTCGAGTAGCCATGAAAGTTTTTCGTCCATATATCTTTATCTCCTTTTAATTGTTATTTCTTTTGTTGATGCAAAGGTACGAAAAAAAATTGGATTAACCAAATGATTAACCCAATTTCTTCCAGTTATTTACAATATTTAACACTTAACCCCTTGCATTAAGGTCATAAGACCGATTGGTCTCTCGCAGATTCTCCTTGAACACACGCAGCGTCTTCTGATAGCCACGCACTTTTTCCCTACCCTTGATAAGTTCTTTGGAGAGCTGATATACTTCGTACTCCTTGCAAGGGTCAGTCCAAATGGGCGTAATCTGCTCACGCAACTCTTTGTTACGCTCTTCACGCTTCTGTAGTGAAATACGAATGTTCTTCTGCTGAATGCGAATTTCACGCATCTTCTCTAATTCCTTTGCCATAGTTTTATTCTGTTTTAATTGATTATACTTGTCTTTTTGCGGTTTCAATAGATAAAACCTTAATCTTCTCGTCTCTCGGTGTCATTGTATGCACCGCTTCAAACTTCAACGAATTAAGGAACTCACGCAACTCCCCAATGGTGGTGTCCTTTGGAATATCTAACTCCAATTCAAGCGAGACGTTTTGGGTATTAAGGAAACTTCCCTCTCGCAGCACACCAACTTGCTGCAATATATATTCCTCAATCTGCTTCTTAAAGCACGGAGAAACAAACTTGAAAGCCTCAACATTCTCGTAGTCGTAAACCCTTGTATAAGTAATACGCTTCTCGTCCTTGTGGTATTCAACTTCAAGATGATAGGTATCCCCATCAACGTCTATCATTTCCTTAAAGACAATAACGTAAGTGTCCTTATCAAGCCAATTTTCGCCTACAACTTCATAGACAACCTCTGGTGCTTTTTTACTTGTAAACTTCTTACTCATATCTTTTTTCTCCTTTTTGTTTGATGGCGCAAAGATACGAAATTATCTTCACACCACCAAATATTTTAAGGGTTTTTAACACTCAAAAAGAGTTATTACTTCAACACCAAAATCATATTTTTCCTCTTTAACTTCAAGTTTTGTATAACAAAATGAAATACCTCCCTTTGCGAAAGGTGGATTTTTCTTGAACTTCTTCAACGCTTCATCAGCATTTTCGGCTTTTATTACTTTCCACCCACCTTTTTCACATTTCTCTGGTTGAGTTACTTCTATTTCGTATGTGATACGATATTCAGTCATAATCGCCACAAAGTAAATCTGTTTCAAAAATGCACTCTACAATCAGTTGGTTGCGCTCTGCCCCCTCTGAATCACCTAAGAACTCGTCACCGCCATAAGCGGAAACATAACTACCTATTGCATCAACGTCATAGTCCATAACATTTATCTCGTCTTGATACCAATCCTTAATGGTGGTTTTATCGTTGAGAGTTTCAAGCAAATGTTTGCTATGAGGTTTGTCTGTCATATCCTTAAATTGGATATACTCAAACTCCGTGTCGCTAATCTTACGGCAGAACTGACCTTCATCTGGGTCGGTACACGTCCACTCATTCACATCAAAGTGAATAGTTCCGTCTGAATTGAATTTGTTGTTGAACATCATAATCTTAATGGTCTATTTGTGAATTATAACCACTTCGGTAAATACCTTGTTCTCTCTCACGTCTGTACTGCTCTTCTAACCACTCGCTTTGTGGCGATTGATAAGCATGGTTTCCAAATTGACTATTCATAATCTAATCTCCTATTGTTTAATGAATTAATAATGTTGTTTATTTCTTTTGTGATGCAAAGGTACGAAATTATTTTGAATTGGCAAAATAAAATGCGGTAAATTCATAAAAAATCCACCGCATTTAACAAACATTCACAAATTTACCTTATTTCGGCTACACATTCTCACGAACTTCACCAATCTTCTATAAACCTAACATTTACAGATGTATCTTTTACTCCTTGACTTGCAAGGTAATCACTAATCACTTTCGCAAGACCATCTTCAAACTGCTTTGGGTCTTTGATGCGTTTGCACTCCGTAGCGGTGTAAACCTCAAATTTCTCCTTGAACTTGTAGGTCTTTCTCACCAACTCAATGAACTCGTCATATTTGCCCTTGGAAAGCAAACTTGCTTCTGTATGGAAATTAGCATCAACCAATCTATCTTGAAGCAAGATTTTAATGCGCTTGTCAGCCTTTTGGTGCTCTTTAAGCAACTTCATAAGACTATTATAGCCATACCCCCAATCACATTTTCTATTAGGGCGATAGACATATTTCTCACGTTCCTCGGCAGTGAAATAGATTGAATCGTCTTTGATGAAATTATCAATACATTCCTTGCACTCCTTGATGTTGCTTGCCCATGCTACATAATGCTGCGATGGCTTTTTCTCGTTGCCCTCTTTGCAGAAATCGTAATGAACCTCTATACTCTTTGGCCAGTGAGAATAACGTAATGTGTCGAAGATACTACGCTCATATTCAATTTCCGTTACCTTAATAATGTGATAACCATTATAAACCTCTAAAGGTGTTCTACTTGTCTTATGACCACTTCTTACACTCATTTTGCACTCTCCTCTTTCAATGTTTCTAAGTTTCTGTCAATATAGTCCTTAACGGCTTCGAGAGAACGGCACACACTATCTTTAACTTTCATGTCACGCTTTGTTGCTCCCCTTGGAATAGTAACATAGAAATCACCATACCAATTATTTCCAATCATGCAACCATACTGCCAAACATCAATACCCTTGTATCTACCGCAGTAGTGCTTTTTGTTGTTGTTGAAAAATATTCCCATATCTTTATCTCCTTTTTAAATCGTTCCCCACCAAGAATATCTTAGTGGGGGTGAATCGGCTGCTTATATGCTTTTTCCCTATCACATTGCAAAGGTACGAAAAAAAATTGGATTGACCAAATAAAAAACCCCAAAATGTCAGGTTTTTAACTAACCTTAACATTTGGGGTTGAAAAGGAGAAAAGAATGATGAAATATGTATACGTAAAAGGCAAGATGTGGGGGAGTTGCTTTTAAGTCAGCCTTATCCCCAATTTGCAGTAGTTGACTAATCTACTTTTCACTCTCTATCCTTACCCATATCTTAATTCTCCCATGATTCTTCAATCTGTTCTGTTGTTTCATCTATAAAGGTTACGATGCTGTCAATTAATCCCCATGCAGGCTCGTCTTCATCATCCAAACTTTCACGAAGATTCAATGCTTCGCTACTCAGTTCTTCTAACTTAGCCAAAATCTCTTCTTTCTTTTCTTTTTCCATAATCTAATTATTATTAATTGTTATTACTACAAAGCCACTTGACAAACTCTACGAAATCATCGTTATTCCTTGACAAGTCTATTTCTTCGTCTGTCCACTCTATATAACCTTTCTCTAATCTGAAAAAATCTGTGAACTTTTTCCAAACCTTTTCGTCGTCTAACAATTCATCTACCATATTCTAAATCTCCTTTTTGTTTTTACAATGCAAAGGTACGAAAAAAATCTGAATTGACCAAATAAAAAACCCCAAAATGTCAGGCTTTTAACTTTCCTTAACATTTGGGGTTCAAAAGGAGAAAAGAATGAGAAAAAACTTAACAAGGTTATGAGGGGTTTGATTTCTTGTGTGGGCAATCCTTATCCTCTCTTTGCGATGGCTACCCAATCCCATCTTTCAACCCAACCTTGCTATAAGCAAAAGGAGAAACTAATTAGTGGTGGAGTTGCACTTTCCTTACTTGACTTACTGCCAACCTCTTACACAAATGCGCATTGTGCGTAAAACGACCTACTCTTACCCTTATACGAGGTTATTTCTCCTTATATTTTTATGCTTTTACTTCAACAATCTTTCGATTACTTTTTCGCAGTCCTCAAAATAGCAATGATTATTGTAACCACCACGATAATCTTTTTCATTCTTTGCAGTTCTGCAATACATTGGTGCAAGCCAATCTCCATTATTTTTCAAAACAACATGATTTCTTCCACCACGTCCACAACCATTGCTATAATTGAAATATATATACTTGTCGCTACACTTGATGAAGCCACTCATATCATAGTGACCATACAATGGATTAACAACCTCACCATCAAGTGATTTAGCAATTTTCCTCATTGCATTAAAGAAAGCCACTTGAAATGAATGAAATTCCTTTGATACATAACTACCATCGTCCTCTAAGGTACGACCATTCCACTTTCTGATAAATGCCTTAACGTCTGCCATAATTCTAATCTTTAATTGTTTCGTGATGCAAAGGTACGAAATTCCCAGCACATAACCAAATTCTTTAACACATTTTAAGAAAAAAGTGGGTGCGGTCAGTCAAAACCACACCCACAAAAACAAAAAGAATAGATTTATGAATTTTTCTCCAATAAATCCCTAAATGCAAAGGGATATGCTCCATTCTTCTTTTGGTCAGCCACCATCTTGTCAAAGTTCTTCTTAACGAACTTCGAAAGAATGTCATGCAAATGCTCATCATACTTGAACTGAGGGATAGAAATCATGGGATTACTTTTGCCCCTCGCATCCGATAATGCTCTGCGTATGAACTTTGACTGCCAAGGAAGATTGTATTTTTCTTTGAGAATCAACTCTGCTATGCCAACGATGCTTGCACCTTGGTCATGGAAATATGCCTTACACATCTGATAGTTGAGAATAAGACTCTCAATCTTTGTATACTTAGAATACTTCTTAGTTTTGGCTTCAATCGCCTCTAACTGCTTTCTAATTTTACTATTACTCATAATTCTAATCTTTTATTTGTTTCGTGATGCAAAGGTACGAAAAAAAATTGAAATAACCAAATAAAATACAGATTATTTTCGAAAAAAAAAAAAATAAATAAAATGGGATAACCCTCCCCAAGGTTATCCCAATCAATTTAAAAAGGTTTTTCTTCCTTAGATGTCTAAAGTGTTCCTCACTCACTTTAGGCAGTTTTCCTAAAAAATCAATCTGAAAACCAAATATAAATATCATTGGTTTGTGATTTTCTCCAACTCTTCACTTGAAATTTTTATCTTTGCAAACATTGGCTTATATTTCAAGCACTCTTCGTATGCCTTTTCCAACTTTGGTAGATTTACGTTAGTTTCCCACCAAAGATAGAAAACAATATCATTATAGAGTTTCTGCAAGTCTTCCGTGAACATATCTTCAAGTTCAACCTTATGGATATTCTCTCCGCTTCCAACTTTATAACAAATTGGATAACGCATAAAATACCAACCCCACTCTTTCTTATCCTCTGAATAGTCATAACGACCCCAACAATCAATGAAGAGGTACTTCTTTGTTATTGCATAATAGTTATGTTCATAAACACCTATTGTAGGTGTACTTCCACACTGCTTAATATAGGCTTCAGAAAAGGTAAACTTCTTGCTACCTATAATTCTGCGGATATTCTCTAAAAGTTCTTCTCTGTTCATAATTCAATCTCCTTTTATTGCTGCAAAGGTACGAAAAAAACGTGAACTGACCAAACAATTCACGTTAATTTTTGTTAATCCCATTCAGCAATATACTTATCTGTCTCGTTGTCGTAGATGTTCACTTGCGGACACTTTGCACTCCTATAGAACTCTGCTGCCTTTTTAAAAGCCAAAACTTCATTGTCTGTATCAATATGCTTGGCGGTTTCCTCAATCACATCACCATTCTCATTCAACTCATAGCAATGAACTTCAAAACGAGCGTCAAGCGACTTGATATACTTCGTTACGTTTCTGTTAACGTCATGGATAACACCATTGCCCATTGTGGCGCAATAACGCTCTATATGGTTGTTTACTTCGTCCTCATGAACACCAGCATCAATGTCCATTGACTCCCATACAAGGGCATGAATGAAATCCTTGAAAGCCTTTTTAACTTTTTCGTAGTCTTCGTAATTCTCTTTAATTCTAATCTTATCCATAGTCTTTATCTCCTATCGTTTTATTGTGTTGCAAAGGTACGAAATTTTTTTGAATTGACAAAATAAAAAGACCACAAATGCTGGGATTTTAACTTTCCTTAACATTTGCGGTCAACAAAAGGAGATTAAAGAATGATTATTCAATATTTAACAAGGCATAACTTTTTCCATCTACTGACTTTTTCCATGTCCAGACAGATATTACTTCCTCATCATCAAACGACAATGTAACTTTATCACTCATGTCGTTTATTGGTTCTACCTTGATGTCGTTTGGCTTTTTGGGGAACAATGCCACTTTGGGGTCATTAACAACCCTCATAACAATACCCTCAATAGTTTTTGGTGCTTTATTGACAAACACACAATGGGCAAAGCCAGACCTAAGTAATGCTTTTGTATTCATGCTTATTTACGTTTCTTTTTCTGCCAATATTTCAGTTTCTTTCTTTTTGGGTGAAATTCAGCGGTGTAAAGCCCCATACTCAATTCTTTAAGCAACGGAATATAGATGTTTGATAATGTGTAGTAATTCATTATTCTTCTAAGTTATTGATTATCTTTTCAAGTCTTTTTCTCGTTTTGGGGTCAGAGAGAGTGTCGGCAATCATTATGCCGACACAGAATAATATGAATAAACCAAACATCACTTTTCAATTTTTTTGATAGTTCCTTTGTCACCATCAATAGCGTAGCCTATTTCCTTGGCAATCACTGGGAAAAACACATCATCGAAATATGTGCTTGCATCGCCATTGCAAAATACTTCCACACCAAAATTGTAGGCAGACGGATAAAGCATAATGCGTTCAAAAATCTCGCTCCAATATGCAGTAATTGTGTGTTTGATGTCAGACTTCTCACAGATAGAGCCATCGTTGAGGTTAAGCCACTGGATGAAACGAGTATCATTTTGAGTTACCATGTTATTGATGGTTTTTAACTGCGCACCATCCATATTATTCCATAGGTATTTACTATCCTTTTCGTTTGAAAGGTCATAGATGTAACTATCTTCGCCATAGTGTGCGCTTTCCTCAATAAAAGCGTTCCATAACTTGACAAGTTTCTCTTCTGATAACTTCTCAATGGTTTTGAGATAGGTCTTGCGCTCAATAGGGCTCATTTCCTTGATTGTGCGCTGCTCACAGAACAATGCTACGTTATCGCCATGGGTGTTGAAGAAAGTCACAATTTCCTCGTCAGTCGGCTTGGTGCTGAATGTAATTTCAGAAACCATTTTCTTGAACTTCTCCAGCGGAGACTGCAAGCAACGGAACATTCCCTCATGCTCGGTGTAGTCAGCCATAAAATCATCAAGGTGCAAGCCGTAATCGTTGATGTACGCACTAATTTGCTCGTCTGTCGGTGCATCAATCCCTTTTGCCTTGCAAGCCTTAATTACGTTCATGCGGAAACTAATCACCTTATGGGCAAAACCAATCAAATCCTTTTCTTTTTCTACCATATTCATATATTAATCTCCTATATTTGTTTGATGGTGCAAAGGTACGAAATTATCTTCACACCACCAAACTTTTTAACGTTTTTAACGCAATCCGTTGAAGAAATCAAGATTCTCGTTACGATTATCACAAAGAAACTCGTAGATTTTATCACAAATTTCTTCGTCAATATCGTCTATATCAAGCCTTGTTGAGTATGCTACACCATTTTTAATGTATGAGAACTTTAGTCCATCATCATCAAGAATACTATCAACCTCTTTCCCATTGATGATAATTGGCTCACCATTGGTTATGCCCATTATTTCATCGTGGTTAAGTTCTCCGTAATGCTTGATTGCATCAAAAAAATCAATTGAATTGTATTCCATAGCCCTACCTCCTTTTTTAGTTATAGAATACTGCTACCTCACCAATAGGCTGACTGAACTCGCCTAAATGGTCTGTGAGGGTGTAAAGTTCTGCGTTCTCTGCGAGAGCCTTGCGAAGAAACTCTGCGTACTCTGTATTGCCCTCAGAATGAGCGTCAGCAATCCACACGTTAGCCATTTCGCCATCCACCTCTTCCAAGGTGTACGAGCCTACCTTACGCTTGTTGTTGTTCACCATGTCCACAGCAATCTCATGCTGCTCGGTGCTCAAATCGAAACTTTTAATTTCCTTGTTCATACTGCTTTTACTTTT
>Ga0247608_10000688_pt1 | contig 52613 bp, 62 predicted proteins | sample 176DNAGHGlowgp2_FD_193490 | JGI IMG/M metagenome (GOLD analysis project Ga0247608, IMG submission 193490) | Sheep rumen microbial communities from Palmerston North, Manawatu-Wanganui, New Zealand - 1766 DNA GHGlow gp2 | ecosystem: Host-associated > Mammals > Digestive system > Stomach > Rumen ... | reverse complement strand
AATGTTACGAAAGCAAATAATCGTTTATTTTCGATGTTTCAAAAAAATGGGAAAGATAATTGGCCTGGCGTTGCTTTTGAATATAATTTAAATGGTAACAATCCTTATGTTGGTGTTTATTGTTCTAGTTTAAAGCAAGATAGCTATTTTTTTAGATATCAGCATTATATTTATTTAGAATTAAATAAAATTTACTATTATCGATTAATGACAACAAAGCTTGATTATAACACTACTAATTATAAAGTTTTTTATAAAAGCGAAGACGACAACGATTTCATAGAAATATGTACACAGAATTTAAATTCTACAATCGGAGTTTCTGATAATAATATAATTTTATTACGACGTTACGACATTTATACCGATGATTCTTATCAGTGCGACCCTAATATCGAATTAATATTTGATGAAAATTATTGCATCAAAGACAATCAAACAGAACAAATAATCGATGATTATAAATCGTATTTACGTAATCCAAATGAAGACATACTAGTCCCTGATACATCATGTGGTGTTCATTTAAAAAATATTGTAAGAGTTACAGGACAGCACACAGATATAGATGGAGAATTACAAACAACAACAATTAAAGACGGAACTGGACAAGACACTATTGTTGATGAAGGAGCAAAAGGATATTATTATATATGTGTTAAATAAATATGAGGAAGAATATAAAAAAAAATATATCAGATGAACAAAATTTTGACATGATAGATTTGTCAATTTTAAATGCAAAAAATAATATTATTCATGATAATGAGTTAATGAAAAAACAACGTAAATTATTAATGGAGTATTTGTATGGTGTTAAAAAAATTAAAGAAGACATTGTGAATGAAAAAAAACGACTTTATAATATATGTGAACAAGCGACAATATTTAAAAATTATAAAAATTTTCAAGTTAAAACAAAACAATATAAAGAAGTAATAACGCCTGATGATATATCGTATGGTGACAGCTTATATAATATATTATACTATGTTGGATTGTTTGAAAAAATAAGTAAACGTTTTAAATTTGATGTTGTCGAAAGATTAAAAAATATGGTCGAAAAAATTCAAGATAGACAATCTTTTGCTATTCCAGTTCCTTCTATCGAAGATTGTAGCACAAATGCGTATCAAATAATCATTAATATTCCTTGTGAAAATCAAATATCCGAAATTTTGCTAATGAGAAATCGTAGTGCTAATTTTTGTAATCTAACAGAGGAATTGTATTATATAGATAAAATTAATGATGATACATCGTTATTTGATGCAACGCAAATATTAAATATTTTACAAAATTCACAATCAATATGTTGGTTACGAAATAGTGAAGGACAAAAAGTTAGTTGGACGTCATTTAACGAGCAATATATAGATATGTTGTATTTAGCGTTACCTGCGTTAGCAATTACATCAATATTATTCGAACATCAATGTAAAAAAAAAAACTTTTCTTAAAGCTTGAAGAGGAGTTAAAAAATTTAGTTAACAACAACGATGACATAAGACAACAAACTGACGAGGAGTTATTATATAATTTAAGAGACACATTTATTCAAATGTCACTTTTTTTGAAATGTTCAATCAAAGATGTTGAAAATTTGGATTATGAATATTTTTTACAAATTTTAATAAAAATGATAAAAATTAATAAAGAAATTAATAAAGAAATAGAAAAGCAAAACAAAAATTTAATAAAGAAATAGAAAAGCTCTTTTTTTAACTTCCATGTTAAAATTTAAGATAGATAAATAAATAATTATTAAATATTTATGACATATAAAGATTTTTTAAAAAATTTATCTTTTGAAAATTTAGCAAAAATAATAAAATCAATACCTGACAACGCCGTTGATATTAGTTATAACGATAAATTAAAAAATAAAACAAAAAAATTTGCTAATAATAAAAAAAATTGTTTAATGAATAGTAAAAAATACACTACCTTATATTTTAAATAAATCATCTTTTTGATTAGCTTTTATTGTACCGTTGTATGGAATGAAGACGTTTTTTTGACTTTTTGGTAATACTGCTTGAATATGGCACCATCCTTTTGTATATGCTGGATGTTCGATGGCGCATTGATTTTTATGTAAAAGTTCAACATTATCTATTAATAATTTATCTAAAAAACTGTTTGGGTCGTAAAAATCTACCGCCAATCCTTTTGTGTGCAACGAATTGCTTGCACCTCCAACCGATTGATTGTGTTGTTTATTTCTGTATCCTGATGTAATTTTTAAATCTTGTATATTAATATTTAATGAAGCAAAAATATGTTGGAGCTTTTTATATAGAAATTCACAATTATTTAATAACGTATTATCTGTTATAGAATGTCCGTTAAAATAATTTTCAATAAATATGTTATTTTCCATGTTTGTGATTTTTTGTATAAAAAAAGTCATATTTACTTAACAAATCATCTTCTGAAATAATCTTGTCCAGATTTTCGTTTTTAAGCAATTTAATACAATATCTTAATTTAGTCGGTACTACATTGTATTTCTCACAAAATTGTTGAATAGTTTGCGGTTGTATTATGTATTGCAATGTATTTATTTTTTTTGGCATTCTTATTTTTTTTCGTTTTTCAGAATAATATTTTAATTCTGTTCTTATTTTCTTTTTTTCTTTTTTTCTTTCATTTTTATTTTTTATTTCATCTGCATCTCTTAATTTTGTGTGCAAATCTTTCATTATATTAGAATATCTAACATATTGTGGTAACATAATTTTTCGCTTAAAGCTATCACGAGCTACTATTCGATGAATTATTTTTTTTTGTTCCGTATCCATATAAATATAATGGATATTATATATTTTTTTAAATTTTAAATGTCAAGAAAAAAAACTTGATATTCGCTATGATAAAAAAAGGACTTGACATTTATAATTAAAGTATTATAAAATAAGTATAAATTATATGCCAAGTTTAGATGAAGTTAGAGAAATGTTGAAAAACATGTCCGAAGAACAAAGATTAGAACTTATAAGATTATGCAACATTGAAAACGATAAGTGCAAAATAGACAAAGTTTATTTATCTTTTAATAATCATCATCACTGCCCTCATTGTGGAAGTAATAAGATATGTAAAAACGGCTTTATACACAACAAATATCAACAATTCAAATGCCACAATTGCGGTAAAAACTATTCAATAAGAACAAACACAATATTTTATCACTCAAAGAAAAATATAAAACTCTGGCAAGAATACATTGAATTATTTTCACAAGGTTTAGCACTTCGTAAGATTGTTGAAAAGATGGATAAAAAAATATCTTATCCAACTGCTTTTTATTGGAGACATAAAATATTAGAGGTTATGAAAAACTTTGACAATCACGATAAATTAGGTGGTATAGTAGAGGCAGATGAAACTTATTTTAATGAAAGTCAAAAGGGAAGTAGAGATGTAAGAGGAAGAAAACCAAGAAAAAGAGGTTTTAGTAGTGAATATAGACAAGCAGGATTATCACATAATAAGGTATGTGTATTAACAGCTATTGATAGGAACAAACACTCTTTTAATAAACCAGTTTGCTACGGACACATTGGAAAAGAACAAACAATGATTTTACAACATAGGATAACAGAAAATTCAATACTTATAACTGATGGAGAGCATAGTTATAAAAGATTAAAAGATGTGAAATTAAAACAGCTCAAATTTGGAAAACCACAGAGCAAAGTATATCATCTAAACAACATTAACAATTTTCACAGTCATTTAAAGAAATTCATGATTAGATTTAATGGAGTTGCTACAAAATACTTGGATAACTATGTTAATTATTTTCGTGAATTTAGAGATAAAATAGACACTTTTAATCAACTTATTCAATTACAAGGATTTTATAGAGTTTGTGATATTAAAAATAGAAAAGTGTGTTTTGAAAATGGATTTTAATTTTCATTATCAATATCTATTTGCTCTATTATATCTTTAATTTCATAATAGATAATTTTATTGTTATCATAATGAACTATAAGATTTACCAAATAATACTTTTGAAAAGGATTTACATTATCATTGATTATAATTCTCTTTATATCATCTGGCATTATTAGTTGTTTTTCTTTGTTATCAATTTTTGAAATAACACCTTTAATTTTATCATTATTTTTAATTGTTAGTTTTAATAATTGTTTTTCATATTCTGTGTCTTGTCTATCATTTTCTTCTATTTTTTTAATTTCTTTTTCGCAAATACTATTTATAGCATTACTTGTTAAAAAATCATTATTTATACATTCTATATTTATAGTTGGATTATTTATATTAAAAACTTTTATATCTTGTTTTGAGTTGCTGCCTAAATTACCAAATGTATTTTGAATATATTTATACTCTTTTTTATCTAATTTTGTTGTTGTTTGTTTACCTTCTTTTAATTCATTAAAAAAACATTTAATATAACTACCAAATTCAAGTATTGGATTAAAAATTTTAATTACATTGTATAAATCATTTGCTATTGGTAAAACTGGAGCAATTAAATCAAAAATCATACTTCCTTCTTTTACTGATTGAACTAATAGTTTTCCTGTATTCTTATTAACTTGATAACCATTTTTAATTAGAAAATTATTATACAAACCAGATAAAGAACATAACATATTTGTTAGTTCTTGCAAATCATATGCCTCTTTGCTATCTATATGAATTCTCATTACATTTTCACAATCTAAATTCATATTGTGTAAATAACTAAAACTTTCTACGTTCTCCATAAAATCAAAAATTTAATTTTCAACATATTTTTCAAGTCAATTTTTAATCATAGCATTAATAAAGTTGTTGATATTGCAATTATTGCAACAATAATAAAACCTCTCAATATATTTTCTCTTGTAAATATTGTTTTTTTTCTTTTAAAGCTATTATTGATTTTGATGTCTTGTAGTTGTGATAAAATATCATCTTGTTGTGCTGTTTTGCTGTCTGTCAAATTTTCAAATTGTTCCATATTAGAATATGTTTTTGATATAATCTTCTACTAATTTGCTATAATCTTCGTTAAATGCTTTATTTATTGTGTTTTCTTGATTTATAACTTGCTCAAAGTTGGCGTCAATAAGTACCCCTTTTTCCTGTTGCTGATTGTTTTTGATTGCTTCATACAATTTAATTGTTAATTTACAATCCTCATTTATATCTTGTGAAAAAGTAATTGAAAACCCATTATAATTTTTGGCAAAATTATCTTTTAATATTTTATTTTTTATTGGTTCAAGTTCGGTTGAAAATAGTGTAAAATTAAAACCAATTCTGCCAATTTTATCAGAAATATTGGCTTTTGTTATTAAAGATAGTGTTTTTTTCAAGAACTCTTCATATTTTTGTTCTTGTATAATTTGAAAACGAACAGGGAACAAATTAAATGTTACATTATATTTTTCACTTATGTAGTTTTTCTGAAGTATATTATCTGGCATATTTGTTTTCATTTGAATAAATTCTGTATTATATGCATTATTTAATACAAGTTTATTTGCCAAATCTATAAATGGATTGTTTAGTTGTATTGGCTGTTGTGCATTGTTGATTATAATACTATTTTTATCAACCAAAACAACACTGCTATTTATTGTTTCACAATTTTTTATATTAAATTTTACAAATCTAAACATTTTCATAAACATAAAATTTAAAAATCAATTATTTTTACAAGTCATATTTTCAACAGAGCAAATGTCAAGAAAAAAAACTTGATATTTAAAAAATAAGCTATTAAATATTAATTATTAATTATTTTTTCGTATGTAAATTTATTAATACTATTAATCTTGCTAAGATATGTTATATATTCTTTCATTGCTTTTATGTTATAGTATAATTTATAAGCTTCTTGTTTTTCTAACATCAAACATTGTTTACTTTCATCAATTTTAAATGTAATTTGTTTTATTTTTAATGGTAATAAATTATCATTTAAATGAACGTTGTTTGTTTTCACTGTATTGGTTGCTGACAACAGAACGTTGTCAGCACAACCACAAGCGTTTAATAGTAATATCATTAGCAACAACTTAAACATTTTTTTTAATTTTAATTCCAATTATACTACTCGCTCTTGATACAATTTTTTTATCAGGATTTTGTTTTAATTCTTCAAGTTCTTTTTCTAATTTATTAATCTGCTCTTTAATACTTTCTTCTGTTTTGTAACTTTCAGCTGTTTTTTTAAAATGAATGTCCCATCCTTCAACTTGTATATTTGCTTTACAGATTGCTGTTATGACTTTTTTGTTTTCTTCTGCTTTTTTTGCTTCATTTTGCAATATTTCATATTCTTCCAAATATTTAGATAGATTGTTGTTATATAAATCATCTAAAAAGCTATCATCAGTGTCTTCATTTGATAACTCACAAACACCATTTTCTACATCATTAATCCATTGTTGACATTTTTTGCTACACTCTAAAATTTCATCTTGCACTTTTTGAATTGCATCTATCTCAATTAGTTCAGTGTCTGTAATATTTTTTTTACTATCAACATACGCAACAACTAACCAGCATTTCTTTAATCCAGTGCATAATAATTGATGATGACATTGTAGTTTATAACCATATAACATATTTGAAAACATTTTACTATCTTTTTTTAAACCAGTCGTTTTGCATTCAATTAATTCTTGTGTGCCGTCATTTTTATTTATGATATAATCAGGAGTGGCGCCAAGTTTTTCATCTTCAATATACCAAATAACAGTTCCGTTTGCTGTTATAGATGCGTTATTGTATTCTTCTGCATGTTCTTCTTGTATCTTTTTAAAACCAATTTCAGCAACACTGCTTTCTAAATCTTGACCTCTTTTTAAATTTGCATTCATTGTGATTAACTGATACAATCTTTTCATGTCATCTGATAAATGCTTTTTCTTAAACCAGTCACTTTTTGATACTTTAAACTCGTCAACTTCGTTTAAAGCATTTTTTAACAACTCATCTGTTGTAAAATTACGCAATAACCATAAAGCTGATGTAGCTGTGATATAGTCATTTCTTTTATTTAACCACTCATCGTGAGACAATAAATTTGTTTTTTTAAAATTCATAATAATAAAAATAAAACTAACTAAATATTAATATTTTTTTTTAATTGTCAAGCTTTTTTTTAAAAACTTTGCTATGTTATGAACAATATGGAGTTGTGGATATTAGAAATAAGAGAGTGTGTTTTGAGAATGGGTTTTAAATTTTATCTCCATAAGGCAACGATGTGATATAATCCTCCATAAACTGCCAATCTGGTTCGCCTTGTTGTGCAGTTGGAAGAGGTATTGTTTCTTTTTTTATTTTGTCTAAAATTCTTGCTTCAGTATATTTATATTTTGTAGCATTTACATTTAATAAAGAACATAAAAACAATGCTATTTTTTCATTAAGTTTTATATGTCTTATTGTATAAACTTTAACACCAGCAATAAAAACATCTTTTTGATAAAATGCAATTCTTCCTTCCGCTCCGATTGTAATGCAATTTCCTTTATTTAATTCAAAATTTTCTCCATTTCTATCTTGCAAATCAACATATCTGCTTACTCCATTATTAAATGCACTTCTTGAAACATAATTGTAATTCCCATCTTTTGGTGAAATCATTGCTTGTGTTGTTTGACAATCAAAAATATCGCCAACGACAAACTCTTTCCAAGTTGAGGTATCTATTTTCTCTCCACAATGCTTACTACTTTGCAAAATCTCATCATCAATTTCAACAATGGATTTGTTGTTTTCTTTTTTGATGATTGAACCAAACAACACTTTCTCCACCAACTCCTCCTTATATTTCTTCACATCAATACCATTTTGGAAGCAATAATACTCAAAAATGGTTTTTCTAAAATCTTCCTCAAATATCTCAAATTCTGGTTGTTTTGTTTGAAAACTCAAATGTTCGCTCGGTTTTATCCAGGCACTTATATCCTCTTTTATTGTGTTCTTGTCAATGAAATCCAACCAATATGTTTCAAGTTCATCTCTCCATTTGTTGTTTATGTCGTGTCTGCCTTGATTTTTCAATGTTTCAAGTCCGTCATCTTCAATATAGCAAGTGTAAATATCTTTGTCATTTTGTGGAACACCGGCCGTAATTATAAAAATAGATGTTTCAGTGTTTTGTTTGAAAATATTTGTCGGAAGTTTAATTATTTTCTCAATTCTGTTATGTTGTAGCAAATGTTTTCTTTGATTTTTTGATGCTTTTTCAAGTTTTTTGTCTGGTAAAATAAAAGCACATTTTGTTCCTTCTTTGACATTATTTAATACATTCAAAACAATTTGCAGACATCCAAATTTATTCTCAAATGGCGGGTTCATTAAAACTTTTGATATTGGTTTTGCTTTTATCCATCTTTCCATTTCCGTTGTTCTGCTGTCTCCGTTTATCAATCCACTTTTTCCGTCATTATGAATTAACATATTAGCACAAGCAAGAGCAAAAATTTCTTTATCAAATTCTATTCCGTAGATTTGCGTTTTCTTGATTTTCTTTATTTTTGTCTCGTCATATTCAACTTGTTTTATCATTTCTGCCATTGCTTTTGTCAAAAATGCTCCACTTCCACAAGTTGCATCAAGCACAACATCGTGTGAATTTACCTCTAACAACTTGCAAATGAAAGAAGTTATATGGTCTGGTGTAAAAACTTGTCCGCTCTCACTTTTGCCTTTATATCTGTTAAACTCATTGAAAAATATACCCATTACATCTTCGCCTTTCCAGTTATCACTGCTTAATTTAGCACAATCGGAGATTTCACATAGATTTTCAATACATTTTTTAATAGCTTCGTTATTGTCTATGTTGGGAGAAATGCTGTTAAATACTTCCAATAATACTTGTATTTTCTCCAATCTTTCATTATCTCTTTCAAATCTTTTCTTCAAGAAATTACTTATTGTTTGTCTAAAAACATCATAAGAAGGAATGTTTTTCAGTGTTTTCAAATATCCATCATTGTCAAAATATATCGCCACTATGCTTGTAGCAGTAAAAATCATTCTATGATAGAGGTTTTTAATATTTAATTGACTATGCAAAATGTCATTGATGTTTTTTGTTAAACTATAAATCTTTGGTTTGTCTATTTGCTCGTTTTCATTTACTTTTTTGAAATAGAACTCTTTGTTATGCAGTTCGTTCGCTAATGCGAGAGAGAGAGAGAGAGAGTTCTTATAGACATTCACATCAACTCCATTGTAGATAATTCCAATAACATTTTTGTATTTTGTCTTTACAACTGCAATGTATTTTGATATTTGTTTGTCGTTATCTTTAATATCTTTATCACTTGATTTCGCCTCACAAACTATTGCCACTTCATTTGTATCTTTTGGTAAATACCATCCATCTGGTCTATAATTTGAACCTTTACAATCAAATCCAAGTTGTTTGAACGAAGTTTGTTGTCCAACGCCTTGTTGTAAATCAACACCGCCATTCACAACTGGAATTTCAACAAAACCAAGTTGTTTTGACATTTTTGTTCTTACAATGTCTTCGTTTAGCATACACTATAAAATTTATAATGTGTTTTTTATTGTCAAGGTTTTTCAATAGATTGTTATAACAGAGCAATCATTATTTTGATATGTTTGATTTTTAATTGTATGAAATTTAAAGTTTTTTAATCTTGAATTAAAATAATTTCTTAAATGAAGCAATGGTATTATATATTGTAATCTATACTCGTTTATTATTTTATAATCTTCTATCGATAAAGCTGTATTATGTTTAATTTTTTCACCAATTTTATCTAATTGTGAATTGCTTGGTTTTAAACTTTGAATGTTCTGCATTATTTTTTCTAAATAATCTTTTTTCATAAAAATCAAGTATTATTCATAATATAGCAAAAAACTTTATCTTGAATTGATTGTGAATTTTTATTTAAAGCAGAATTGATTATATTTTCTATTTCCTCTCTTGTTGGATAAGCAGTTGTTATATTCTTGTCACTTTTCTTATCAAAATCATCAATCATATTTTATTATTTCAATAAAAAACCAAGATTTGTTAATCTATAAAACATTGCAGGAATTGAAACTTTAAAATATATCGCCAATCTTTCAACGTCAAGTCCCCAATCGTTAATTTTTTTTACTAAAATATCTTCTGGCATCAATAATTCAGCGGAAAAAGCATTAGCATTTAGTTCGTTTTCACTAAATTTATTATTTTCATTTCTTTCTTCATCTTGGTTATTTAATATATGGTATAACTCGTGCCCTAATGTAAATCTCATTCTTTCCCCAACTTCACTGCTATTTATAAAAATTGTTCTTTTTACAACATCACTATAACCACTTATTTTTTCTCCTTTCTCATTAACTAAATTATCATCATATACAATTTTTATTTTTAATTTATCGCATAATCCTTGTAAAGATATATTAAATTTTTCTTTTGTTTCTGCATTTTTATATAAAAAATCTTTTGTTATTCCTTTTTCTTCAAGAATATCAAATATCTTTTTTACCGCTTCTAACATATCTAAATTGTAGATATTACTTTTTAATAATCAAATATTGTTTTAATTTGATACAATTTTGGGTGTTTTTATTATTTGAATTTATACAAAATAGTTTTCGTTATTTAATCTGCTTATTTTATTAGTAAAATACTATATAAAGCTAAAAGCTACATACTATAATATTATGTTGTGTCGTGTTTCGTTATTTAAAAAACGAATTTTCGTTATTTGATTTACTTATTTTATTAGTAAAATACTATATAAAGCTAAAAGCTACAATATATTATTACCCATATATATATATATATATATAAAGAAAAAAAGAAAAAAAAAGAAAAAAAGAAAATTGAATAATTGGTAATTACCCACAACTTTATACAAAAACTCTTGACAATTAAATTTAATCCAAAAGATGATAAATTACAAAAAATTATAACTGAAATAATACAATCTATTGGTAAAGATAATGACCAAATTATAGAACAAAAATTTGTTGAACCAACGGATTTGGCAAAACAAATTTGGCAAGATGTGTGGTCTGTAAGTGGTGCAACACCCGAAAATTGTTTATACACTTTTGTTGAGTTGTTTATATTCAAATATTTGAGTGATTTGAATATTTTAACTGGTGATTATAATTTCTATAAATTATATGAGAAATACAAGGATAATCATGAAAATCAAGTATTGCAAATTTATGTCAACAACATTAGACCAGAAATGAAGCGATTGTTTCCTGCTTCACAAAAAGATAAAACAACTATTATAAATGGAACAATATTTGTAAGTAAAGACCAAAATGCTGTAAGTGGTTATGGAACTGTATTTAAAAAAATATTAGACAGGTTTTACAATTATGGTGAATTAAAGAACATTGATTATGACTTCAAAAGTAAATTATTTGAAAGTTTTTTGAAAGAAAGCATTAGTAAGAAAAACTGGGGACAATTTTTTACTCCAATCAAAGTTGTAAGAGCAATAATAAAAATGGCAGGAGAAGTCAAAGAAGGGATGACAATTTGTGATCCTGCTTGTGGAGTTGGCAAATTTCCATTAGAGTTTATAAAGCATGATATAAATAAGTTGTATAGTGTAGAAAACGGAGAATTAAAATCAAAAGTAAATATAGTTGGTTTTGATAAAGGTTTTACAAACGAAGAACAAAAAACAATAATTCTTGCAAAGGCAAATATGTTGATATATTTTTGTGATTTAATAAAAGAAAATAAAGAATATACAACAAAATTTGCTGAATTATTTAATAATAGTTTTTTGCTTGAAACCAATTCAATACTTGGCACATTAGCTCATCCTGATGTTGAAAAATATGATTTAATTTTAACCAACCCACCTTATGTTATGAGTGGAAGTAGTAATCTAAAAGCAGAAATATCAAAAAGAGCAGAATTAAAAGATTATTTCAAAATCAACGGTTGTGGAGTTGAAGGACTATTTATGGAATGGATTGTAAGAGCTTTGAAAAAAGATGGAAAAGCATTTATAGTTGTTCCAGATGGATTTTTTAACAGACAAAATGATAAGAATTTGAGAAGATTTGTATTAGAAAATTGTTTTATTGATGCAATAATATCATTACCATTGAAAACATTTTTTACAACTCAAAAGAAAACATATATTTTAGTTTTAACAAAGAAAAATGATATTTCACAAATTCAAACTGACCCTGTATTTACTTATTTATGCAGTGAAATTGGTGAGAGCAGGGATGTGAATAGATTTGATATAGAGCAAGATGATTTGTCGGAAGCGGTGAATTTGTTTAATTTCTTCAAAGGAAATAAAACAGGATTTGCAAGCATAAATAATGACAAAAGATGTAAAATTCAACCAATAAGTAGATTTATAAATAATATTGAAAAACAATGGATTATTGACAAAGATTGGACTGATAAAGAGAAAGTTGAGCTTGGAATTGTTGAAGAGGAGAAACCAGTAAATCTTACTGATTTTAACGGATATTTACAATCCGCAACTGATAATTTTAACAATAATCAAGAACTAATAAACGAAATAAATGAAGAAAACATTATAATAAATTATATTGATATTAAACTCTCTCAACTCTTCACCATCAAAAAAGGTGATAGTAAATATACAAAAGAATACATAAACCAAAACAAAGGAGATTATCCAGTTTATTCATCTCAAACAACAAATGACGGAGTTATTGGTTCAATAAATAGTTATGATTATGATTGCAAATGTATTACTTGGACGACTGATGGAACATATGTGGGAACAACATTTTTGAGAAATGGTAAATTCTCAATGACAACACATTGCGGAGGATTATTATTGAAAGAAGAATATAAAAGCACAATATCTCTTGAATATGTAAATTACTTACTAAATAATACACTTTCTTTTTACAAAGTTGGCGAAGGCAGTAATAAACGTCTTGGAGCAACACTAATAAGAGATATTACCATCAAAATTCCTGTTTTTGACAATGGAGAATTTGATATTAAAAAACAAATTGAAATAGCAGAAAAGTATAGAAAAATAGAAGAAATAAAAACAAATATCAAAAACGAACTTGATAAAATAAGTAATGTTAAAATTGATTTTGGTATATGAAAAAGGACAAGAAAGTGAATAGTAAGAATAAAATTGATAAAAATACAAAAATGGAATTATCAAAAAATGTATTTGATGATTTCTTGAATTTTGCAGGTAAAACACCAAAATCAAATGATAAAAAGAAGAAAAAGAAATGATATGTACTTATTTTAATAGGGTGTTTGTATAAAGTTGTGGGTAATTACCGAATAATTAAAAAAAAGCTTGACAATTAATATTATAATTTATACATATAAAAGTATTTTTTTTTTATAATTTATAAAAATATAAAACTAGGCTATGTGAGTAATTGAAATCAAGTAATTTTTATATAAATGAAAGTTAGTAAATGAAAGCATAGTTCTTTTTTTAAAAAAAAATACGCTCTGTGATGTATAATACTTGATTTTATTTATGGAGTTTATCACTGGGCTTCAAACAAACATATTCAAAAATATATCAACGAGTTTTGTTATAGATACAATAATAGATTGATGAACGATATTGAGATTTTTGCAAACTGGTTTGGTGGTTGTGAAAATAAAAAGTTAGTTTATGCAAGTTTGATTGGTTGATTTATGAGTGAAAAAAAAGAGTTGAAAGCATTGTATAGTGGTAAATTGCCTATTGGTAATTTAGAATTGGATTGTTATGTGTTAAATGATGAGAAAAATACGAGAATTTTATCAAATGATAGTATTTTTGAAGCATTTAATAGACCAAGCAGAAGAACAAGAGAATATGATACTTTTGAGTATAATGGAGAGCGGATCACTCTACCACCTTTTTTGGCTTCAAAAACACTCTATCCCCTTATAAATAAAGAGTTAAAAGAATGGATCAGACCTATTTTTTTTCAAAATGGCGATAGTATTAAGAAGGGATATATGACATTACCATAATTTTAATTCGGGCGAATTTGCCCGAATTAAAAATGAAAACATAGTCCTTAAAAAAAATATAAACAATAAAAAAAACTGGTTATGATGCTAATATTTTATCTGCAATGTGTGAATTATTATTACCAAAAAATCTTGAAAAAAAATCTTGACAATAAAGAAATGTATTATTTAACTTTAAACGTTAATAATTTGTATTGATATTTGTGTTTTTTTGAGCACGGAATTCAAATATTAATATTTATTATTAACATCTTTTTTTTATGTGCTCATATGAATTATAGACATAAACAACAATTAAACGAATTAACTAAATTAAAGCCATTTATAGAAACAATTAATATAGAAAGTAAATTTAAACTTGTAAAAGATTATGAAATAATCAATTTAATTGATAAAAATTTTATACAATATTCGGAAGGAATTAAAAAATTAATACACAGAATATATAAAAATATATGTGCAAATTATAGAATAAACAAATTAACAACAACGTTTTATGTAAAAGCAAGGAATTTTGCAAGTGTAAATAAACAATTAGGAATAATGACAGCAACAAGCACGATACAAAGTCGATTAGAATTATTAGAAAAAGACGGAGTAATTAAAAGAATAAAGAATATAGGTAACGGTGGAGGACAGTTTATATATTTTATTGTAGATATCACACAAACATTCGATAGAAGAACGAAACAATCATTTCTTAATAAAGAGGAGGTAGAAGAAACGCAAGAATTAGATAAAGAAACAGTTGAATTACAACAAGATGAAGAAGATACAGATACAGATTTAATAGATGAAAATACAGATTTAATAGATGAAAATGAAAAATTAAAACAAGAGATAAAGCGATTAAAACAAAAAATTACACAGTTACAACAAAACATGGAAACAAAAAAGACAAAGAAAAGCACAGAGTTAATACTTCCCGATGATATAGACGAACAATTTAAGCAACTTAATATTCAAAAAGAGCAATTTGAAGATTTTAAAACAATTTTTCATGAATTTTGTGATAAAAGAAAAGATAGCAAAGGAAGAACTATTTGTGCAAAAGAAAACAACGGAATACAAAGAACAATAAATGATTTAAAGAGAGCGCAAGAGCAAGGATATAATCCTTATGAAGTTTTAAAATTGTGTTTAGATGAAAGATGGCGCGGTATTCATATAGATAAAGAAAGATTAACTCGTGACATTAATTGTCAATATAAAGAAATTGTTGTAAAAAAAATGATGAATATAAAAGCAAATCAAGAAATAGAAAAAGAGATGTTTAAAAACAAAACAGAAAAAAGAATTCGTTTTTTAAATGAAATTAATAAATTTGAATCAAATGTTAATTCAATAGAATACAATGAAAATGTTTTTACTGATGGTGTAGTAAAAAGTGATTATAAGAAGTTAGTAATTTTCTATATTATTCAATATTTTACAGAACAAATAGATTACCCAAGTAAAAAAGAGTTATTTAAAGAAATAGCGTTTTCAACAATAAAAGCATTGAACAGACAACAAAAATATTTGACAATTAAAATGTTTTATGATGAAATTCATAAAAATTTCTATAAAGAAGATAGTTATAAATTTGACAAAAATGTATTCTTAACAAGAATAAATACAGATATGTTTAGTAGGTTTTTTAAATAAGAAGTTTATGCAAGAAGTTGATTATTATAAATTTAAACAAGATTACACAAATAACATAGTGAATTGTTCTGATATACAAAATGTTTTTTCATTATGGTTTTTTAAAATAGACAACAAAGAATATAGTAAAAATATTATCAATCCAATGTATACTGTTTTTTGTTTAAATACTGTTTTAAAATATATAATAAGAGCTGGCAAGAAAAAAAATAATGATTATCACAAAGACATGTATAAAGCCGTAGATTATTTACAATTCATATATGATATTCAAGAGACAAATGATTTTTTGTGTTATTTACAAAAATATTTAAATTTTCTTTCAATGATGACGAACGAAACAATCACAAAAAGAGCACACAAAGTCATTGAAATGTTTTGTATAAAAAATAATATAAAAAATAAATATACTATATGAATTTTAAAATCATCACAATACTAATAACATTCATATTAATATTAATATCATTATTGCAATATAGTTGTAATAACGCTTCTAAACTAAGAACACAAAATCGTATATTGCAAGAAACAATCAAGAGTATACAAAAAGAAACAAAGAAACGACAAAAATTGATACAAGACAACTTGAAAAAAAAAGAGAAATTACAAAAAGAAACACAAAGAAAATTAAAAATTCAACAACAAGATAAACCATTGCTTGAAATTAAAAATAAGATAGAAGATTTTTTTAAAGAGTAATAAATATGATTGAGACACAAAATATTAACTCATATCTTGAAAAAGATAGCAAATTATCATTTAAAAACAATGCATCTGATTTAACACATCAATTCATTATTGGAGAAAACTACGATGCATTAAAAAACTTACTTGCAGTATATGAAAATAAGGTTGATTGTATTTATATTGATCCACCTTATAATACAAAAACTAAAAAAAAATATAAAGATAGAATGAAAAGGCAAGATTGGTTGAATATGATGAACGAACGACTTCAACTTGCAAGAAAACTTTTAAGTGATAAAGGAGTTATCTTTATAAGCATTGATGACAACGAACAAGCATATTTAAAAGTGTTGTGTGATGATGTGTTTGGGGGAGAGAATTTTGTGGAAAACTTTATTTGGAACAAAAATGCTACAAAAAACAATTCAAAAACAACAAGCACAAATCATGAATATATTTTGTGCTATTCAAGAAATAAAGAAGTTATTGAAAAAATACGACTTTTCAGAAAGAAAAAAGAAGGATTAGATGAAGTTAAAGCACTTTTACAAAAAGCAGAAAATGAAAATTGGAGCAAAGAACAAACAGAACAAGAATTAAAAACTCTTTACAAAAATCATCAAAATTGGAAAGGCATAACGAACTACAACAATATTGATATTATTGTTGACGCGACAACGGGGCGGAGGAATTATCTAATGTATACACTTTCAGATTCCTCCGCCCCGTTGTCAACCGGCGAAGGAGCAAAGTATGAAATCTTGCATCCAATTACAGGTCTCCCGTGTAAAACGCCAACCCGTGGTTGGGCTTTTACACGGGAGACCATGAACGAGTTGATTGCAAATAATGAAATTGAATTTTACGAAGACCACAACCACGTTCCAAGAGTTAAAAGATATTTAGATAAAGTTGAAGATGAAGTTATTAAAAGCTTGATAAGTGATTTTACAGATGGTAAAAAAGAACTTGCAAGAATTTTCAATCAATGTCCTTTTGATAATCCAAAACCAACAACATTGTTGAAATATTTTTTACAAATAACAGATAAAAATGCAATCATCCTCGACTTCTTCGCAGGCAGTGGAACAACAGGACAAGCGGTAATGGAATTGAACGAAGAGGACGGAGGAAAAAGACAATTTATATTATGCACTAATAATGAAAACGGCATTGCAGAGAATATAACATATGAGCGGTTGTATAGAGTTATAAACGGAGAAGGAACAAAAGGAGAACAAATCAAGTGGCAATATTCAAAAGACAAAAAGAGTTTAAAAAACAACAATCTTGATGTATATTGGATTAAATATAAAGAATAATCTTTTTATTCTTCTTTTTCTTCATTTTCTGATTTTAAAAGTTTATTAACTAAATTTTTAATTTTATCAGTTCCTTTATATATATCTACAACAACACTTCCTGTCACTGCAGATACAAAATAAATAAATGTAAAAATAACTAATCTATTTAACAACAATTCATTTTCAGGTTGTAAATCAAATATTAAGCACGGATGATTATCAGATAATTTAATTTCTTTTATGGTAGACCATTTTATTGTCTCTCCATTTTTACCGTCACTTTTTGTTGTTATTTTTGTTTCTGTTACATTTCTTTTAAGATTGTCACAATAATTGTTAGCAAATAATAAAAATAATGAAAGAAAAAGAATTATTCCGCTTGTAACAATATGTTTCATATATTATATATATATATATTCTAAATAAACTAAATATTTTTTGTCAAGTTTTAAAAAAAACTTGACAATTAAAAAAAAATATTAATATTAAATATAGTTTTATTATTTATATTTTATGAAATATATTGAAAACAAAGCAAATTATTTAAATCAAACACAAAATACAAGTAAAGCACAGATGACAGGTGGTATATTGCTTAATAAAGTGAAAGATTTAAATCAAACACAAAATACAAGTAAAGCACAGATGACAGGTGGTATATTGCTTAATAAAGTGACAGCATGGTTGCAAGCTAGATACGATGATGCATGTGAAGAGTTTACAGAAGCTGTCAGAACAAAAGAAAAAAAATTATCATTTGCAGAATTTTTGTTAAAAACAGCAAACACGAACAATGATATATTTGATGTTTTTCAAAATAATATACAATTACGTTATAAATTTTTGTCATTGTTAATGAGAATATCAGAAGAAGCTAATTATGATTTTAGATATTGTTATTGCTTGTTGCAAGGTAAAAAGCAAATAGAACTTCGTATGGACATTCAATATCAAGAAAAATTAAACATTTTGAAACGAAGAGGTTATAATATTCAAATTGAATATGTTACGGAAGGCGACGTTTTTAACGAAAAAATAATAGTAAAAAATGGTGTAGTTGATTATGATTATATTTTTGAAAAAAAAACATACGAACTTGAAAGCACATGCGCCAGTTTAGCATCTTCTTGCAATCAATTAACGGACGATATCATTAAAATTTTTGATGAAAAAATTAAATTTGCATTTGTAATTGTTGTTTTAAATGGAAAGGCGCAAGTTTTGAAAATTTCAAAAAACGAGCTTTCAGCTTCGTTGCAATCTTCATTATACAAATTTTCTGAAAGAAAAGCATGTTATAAAGAAAGAATAGGTTTAAAAGCGATGTTGGATATAGCTATTATACACATTTTGTATAACAGATTAATCAATTTTTCATATCAAAACACAGATGACGAGTACAACACAGATATTGAAGATAGAGATAGCACAAATAAAGATAAAAAACAAGATAACGATGATAGTAAACAAGTTTTGGATAGCTTCATAAATGGTAACAATGTTACAAACGACGTCAATAGTAAACAAGATAACAATGGTAATGAATTATTTTAATATATGTTACAGTTGCAAAACAATGAAGAAGATTATTTAAGCATAAATCAGTTGTGTGAAACTTTTTGCATAAGTGAAAAAAAAGTTTACAAAATTATAAAAAATAACAATGTTAATTTTATAACAAAATTGACTAATAACGGAAGTGGTAAACAAAAAAAACTATATAATTTACAACAATTTATAGATGGCGCTAAAAAAGCCGATATGTCGTTACATCGAGGTAATGACATATCGTGTAAAATAGCTAATGTTTTAAAAACATATAGTACATCAACATTGTTGTTAACTCTCGGCGAGGTTTTAAAAAACGAAACAAGTGAAAAATGTTTTGAATTAGGAAATCAATTAACACAATTAGGTATTAAAAAATTGCAACAAGAAAAACAAGAAATAATAACAAAAAATCAAAGAATTATTCAACTTGCAAAAAATAAAATTGAAGAAAAAAATAATATTATAGAAAATCAACATAATCTTATTAAAGATTTAAGCATGTATAAAACTACGAACGAATATTTAATAAAAACAAAACAATCTAACAAAACATTAAGAGCAGAAATTGTGAAAAAAATACGCAATATAACACAAGATTTTAATAACTATAATTCTTATCAAGATAATTTTGTCTACTATTACAAATTATATGATAAAATGTATAACTTTTCAAAACCAGACAATTATAAAAATTATATTAATGTGATTGAAAAACGAGGCCATTTAAAAGAATTTTTAGAAATAATTGAAAATCATAAATTGTAACAATAAATAGTATGTTAAAAAATAATTTTATTATTAACAGCGAACAAGCAAAATGTCAATGTTTAAACGCTATTAACGATTTAGATGTGTCAAAAAATTACGAAGTATGTATTATTATGGATGAAAAAGACAAAACCAAACAACAATGTGCTTTTTTTTATAAATTATTACATGTTTTTGTAAAAGTAAATCAAAATAGTGGTTTAGATGGTATATATAATGAAACAGAAGGATGGTGGAAGTATAAAATTAAAGTTTACGCAAAATTTTTTGATACAAAAAAAGGTTGTTTGTTTGAAAAAGAGCGTAGTAAACAAATTAATGAAGCGTTAAATACGTTACCAGATGATATAAAAAAAGATATAGTCAATGCGATGACAATGAACGTAAAAAGTATTAGCAATGCAAATCTTGATGAATTAAGAATTTTAATTGACAACTTGATTATTTTAATTTTGTATTATCAAACTCCTGACAATATCTTATCTGATGAATTTTTAAGTAAAATCATTGTTCGTAAATATAATAGCATTATGAGAGCAGATAATGTCATGACAAAAGAAGATTATTTAATTCAAGATTTGTGTGAAACGAAATTTTATATTGAAAATAATGATAGTAATGTTTACTATCTTTATAGCAAATAATTATGAAACATTATGAAACATGAGGAACATATTTTGCAAAAATGGTTTTGCCAATTATTATACTATAAATTAATTTTGCAAAAAAAAGGTTTTTTTTTTTGCAATACCGAACGGAGAAATTAGAGGAAAAGATAGGTTGCATTCAATTATAACAGGAAAAAGATTAAAAGATGAAGGTGTTAAAGCTGGTGTTGCTGATTTGTGTATTCTGTTAAAAAATCAAACTATTTTTATTGAAATGAAAACAGAAAAAGGCAAACAAACAATTTATCAAAAAGAATTTGAAGCAATTGTCAAAAGTTATGGACATCAATATTATGTTTTACATTCAATTAAAGAATGTGAAGAATTTTTAAAAAACGTTTTAAAAATAGACATTTAAATATCATCTTCACATTTCTTGATAAAATATATGTTTGCAAAAAACCAAATTGTTAAAAAAATATATAAAATTGAATTAAACATCATATTAATATAAATAAAACATTACTTTTAATATTAAAAAATTAAATATAGAAAATATGATTATTAATGTAAATATTTTAATTGTAAAAATCATTGCAAATTTTTCTACATTAAAATTTTTATCATTAACAATTAATTTTCTGATAAAAAACTTAAGTGAATAAATTTGTGACAAAAACATTGCTATTGTAAACAAAATTTTTAAAATCATCATAAATAAAAACATAAAACTAAATTTAAATAATCATCTTTTTTTTAATTGTCAAGTAAAAAAATAATTATTCTTAATTTTCATAATATTTTGTTAAAATTTTTTTTAAATGAACAACACTACAAAATTTCAATATTTCTATATCATCAAGCAAGCGCTTGATTGTAATATACCTTACATGTCTTTCGCCGTTTCTTATAAAAAAAACTGTTATTTCTGTTTTATTTTCATTATAATCTTTATCAATATGTGTTACTTTTATATCATTAATCATATACTATTTATTAAAACAAATTACAAATAATTAAGCACGATAACATTTTATACTTAAATTTTTATCAAAAAAAACTTTTTGATTTTTTAAAGTTAAAATTTTGCCATCATATTCTTTAAGAGAGCCAGTAACATAACATGATTGTATATTGCATTCGCTGTCAGCAACAATATAATTATATTCGTTACTACAATTTATTGTTATTTTGTCATCTTTCGGTGTTTTAATTGAAAAATCATTGCAAAAATAAAAATCATAAGTACCGTCGCTTCTTTTTATCATATCATAAATAAGAACGTCATCTGGTATTTTATATTTTTTTCTAAAATTATCAAGAATTTCTTTATATTCTTTACACAACCTTTCTTCAAAAACTGGTACCGAAGGAACGCGTGTTACGTTTATTATTATGTTTATATTATAAATGTTGTCTTGTGTAAGAACAATAGGTTTATTGCTATTATTAAATTGTAATTTTACAAATGCTTTGTTATCAGACGTTAGACATTTTATTGCATTATTTAAATAATCAATGTTTGTTGCAAATTTTAATAATTGCGTCGATTTTAAATTAAAATTATTACCATCTATGTTAAGTTTATAATTTATACGTTCATTGCTGTCTTCGTTAAAAATATAGATATTCATTTCTTTGCAATTTACTACTTCAAAATAAACTGTTTTGATATTTATATTTCTTACATTTTGTTGCAAACAATCTGTTATTTTATTTGTTAAATCTTTTATAATTTTTTTAAATTTAACAGGATTAAAATAAAAAATATTGACAAAATCATCATTGCATGTGTTAACAATTAATTGTTCAAGTGCTTCGTAAGTTATTTCGCAAACACTTTGTTCGCAAACAAAAGAATTTATTTTTACAGTATCTAACATAAATTCAACAATCATTTTATCGTTAAATATGTTTAAACAAACTACCGTGTCATCTAGTTTATTTTTTTTTTTTAATAATTGCGCAGTCTTAACAATATCTTTATTAATTTTAAAAACATATATATGTTCATTTTTAAAGTAGTTGCATTTACAATAAGTACTAGTTTTGTTATACACTAAGACTTGACCGTTCGTTGCAAACGCAATAACACAACCGTCAATATATGATATATATATATTATCGTCAACTTTTCTTGCGAAATTGATAATATCAATAAAACTTTTTGTAGGAAAAACAACACTCATACATAAGATTTTTTTTTCTTCAATCATAAAATAAAAAATATAAAACTATATTATATATACATATTATTTTTTAATTGTCAAGTAATTTTTTAAAAAAATTTTAATTATTTTCATATTTTATTTTATTATAATAAATACTTAAATCATTTTTTTGTAAAAAAAAAAACAAAGTTTAATTGATTTTTTTTTTAATCATAGCACAACATAGAATTTTAACTTGACATTAATAAAAAAATATTGTACTGTCAATCACTATGTCGACACTTTCGGATGTGAAAAAAGTTATAGAAAAAACAATTTATGATTTGGACAGAAGAGATGTTTTAGTGACTAAACAAAGCTTAAAAAGGGAATTAAACGACAGTGAGATTTATAAAACGTTTAGATTTAAAGATGATGAAGAAGATATATATTTGTTGAAAGCAATTGAAACATATAAATCGCGTAAAAAAAAAGAAGAAAACGAATTAAAAACAAAAAAATCTATTTTAAAACAAAAACAAAATATTTCTTTTTACAAAGAAAGTATTAAAAATTTACAACAAAAACTTGATGACAAAGAAGATATTATAAACACAATTTCGCAAGAACAAGCAACTAATAGGCAATTTGTCCAAGAACAACAAAAACACTTAACACAACTTGTTGAAAAAAAAGAAAAAATGTTTAAAGATAATCTAATTTATCAAAATAACATTTTAGAACAAGAACGAATTAATTTAAAAGGTTTTAATGAAGCGTTGTTTTTGCAAAAATTGCTTTATACTTTTTTAAATCAAGCAAAAATAACACAAGAGGGAAAAGTGATTGTCCCGACTGATAGTTTAGGCAATAGTTGCTGTTTATACGCTTTTATTTATGGTATTTTTGAAAAAGCAATTCAAGAAGTAAGAATAGAAAACAATAAAACTCATACGCATTGGACTAAATTATTGTTAAACGCTTTACGAGAACCATCATCGGCAGTTATGTTATTTCAAAAAAATATTAATATAGAACGTGAACAAATCATAACAGACGAACAAAAAGCTAAAATTGACAATGAGTTTTTAAAGTTAGAAAACAGTATCGAAAATTTTAAAAAAAATAGTATTAAAGATATTAATAGTGACGTTAGATGATGAAATAAAACTATTATTTGACAACAAATATTTTACAGAAAAATACCAAGAAAATTTCAAATATATAAAATATTGTCATCTGTCTTATATTGAAAAAGTATATTTTACTTTAAAATTTGCAAAAAATGATTTTGCTTTTTTTGTCAAAATATTCTATCCTTTTGCAACAACAAACAACCAACAAATTGATTTTCATGAAGGTATAAGAATAGAAACAGAACTATTGCAGTTGCATTCAGAAGGAAAACTTGATAAAAGCATCCCAATTATTTTAAATACATGTCCAGGACATGGAAAGTCAACAGTAATGGATATATTATATTCAGCTTATTTGCTACTTAGGAATAAAAAAGAAGAAATAATGTCGTTCACATTAGCAGCTGAGACAAAAAAAGCAAATTATTTGTTATTTTCTAACGTCGTTACAAGTCATTTATATAAAATGATTATGAATTATGAAATAGAAAAAAATAGCGAACAAACGTTTCTCATAAAAGACGGAGGTGGTAAAAAAGCACTGACGTTACAGCAAATAACAATTGGAACGAATGCATCTGTCATTATAGTAGATGACCCAACCGATCCATTTAAATCATTACATAGTGCAGAAACAACTAGAATAAACGAAGGAATTTTTAGCGTATTAATGGGGCGTAAACGTAATGACAGAGAAGAAGCCAAGCCATTGTTAATAATTCAACAAAGAGTAAGTGTAACAGATGCAACAGCATATGTGATACAAGAGCTAAATAAAAAACAATCAAAATATATACATATTGTTTTAAAACACCAAGAAGAAGAAGATGTAACTTTTAAAATTCCACTAGCAGACGGTAGCACTTACACAATAAAACGAAACAAAGGGATATTATGGAATAATCAAGAAAAACTAAAACAGGCAAAAGCACAAAATCAAGTTGTATATCTTGCTCAATATCAACAAGAACCATCATACGCTCTTGAAGAGTTAATATTTTCAAGAGATAGTATTAAAGTTATACAAGCAGAACCGTCAGAATTATTGTATCAAGGAAATTTCATTGTGTGCGATTTATCTAGGGATAATAGCTCTAAATATGATAATGACTACACAGTTATGTGTTATTTCGAAATATACAATAATAGTTTATATTTAAAAGACATGTATAGACAAAAGTTGCCACGTGATATAAGTAGAACAGAATTAATGATTGAATTTTATAAAAAACATAACGAAGCGCCATTGTATATAGAATATGTAACACAGAATTATACAGAAATAGTTGATTTACAAAAAAATAACGTAAATTTACAAGGCATGAAACGAGTGGGACATGAAAGTATTTTTGCAGGAAGTAAATTTTTGAGATTTTCAAAAGCATCGCCAATTTTATCTCAACGTCTATGTTTTGTAAAACAAGAATATTATGAAACTATTATTCAAGAGTTGTCTGCTATAACACCAAAAACTGTTGATTTAGTTCATGATGATATAATGGACTGTATATCAGATGCGTCTATTATATGTAAATATTATTATTCTAAAAATTAACAGCAACAAGCTTTCTAAATTCTTGCAAAGTAGGAACAGCACGACACAAGCAATGTGGTTCAATACCAGGAATAGCAGGCGGTCTGTTGAAAGGAAATTTAATGCCACGTAAACTTTTTAAATAATAAACATGATGTTCTTTTCTTTTTGTTGGACGTTGAATTTGAAACCAATAAAAATCTTTACATCCTTCGTCTAAAGCTTTTTTTTTTTGAATTTTAAATAAAAATGTATTTGTTGAGGTTGCAAGTTTTAGTTTTAAATAATAATCTAATTGTCTTATTATCAATAATTTTAGTTGATATTCGTTTTTAACTTCTTGTTTTAAAATATAGTTCGTGATGTTATTTATACTTGTTTGTAAATCTTGTTTTATATGTTGTAAACAATCTTCTGTTAACGTATCTATATCTTTATAAGGAACTTGTATTTTATAAAAAAATTGTTTTAAATAAAATTTTACTTGTTCTTCTTGAAAAAGAAATGTTAAAGACAATGTTGCTAAAATAGATAATATTTTTTCTTTTTCTTTTTCTATATTCTTATTTTTTTCTTGTATAATCTTATCAAGATAAACAGGCAATCTATTACTTGCTAAAAAATAGCCGTCTGATGTTTTAACGGCGCCAATGCTTTTTAATTCTTGTATCGTTGCATCATTAAAAGAACCATTAAAATGATGATTTTTATAAGTTACATGTCCTTTTAATATTGCTTGTGATAAAGCAGTATAATTATTTAACAATGTGTTTGAAATATTAATTTTGTTTAAAATAGTTGTCATTATATATTGATGAAAATAATTTATTAAATTTGTATCATCACTACTATTTAAAAACATATTATATTTTATTGCATATCTCTTTTACTCTATTTAAAAGTTCTTGTTTTATTTCTGTAATTTGTTGTAAATTTTCATAATCACCGCTTAACGTAGCAATAGTATTTGCTAATTGTTCTATTGATTTTGTTTCGTTGACTGATTGTTTAGTGGTTTGGTCTTGATAAGTTATTAATACATCGTCTCTTGCAAAATATTTTTTTGCTAATAGCAAAATAGCTTCTTCATAATGTGAACGATATTTGTCTAATGTTGTATTTAACAAGTCGTTTTCTTCTTCATTTAAAGAACTATTTAAAAATAATGATTTTCTATTTTCACCTTCCCATATTTTAGTAGGCAAGTGTGTTATTTCCATTAAAATTTGACCTATTGTTTGATGAAAATTTGATATATCTAAATTAGCATATAAGTGTTGTAAATCGATACCGTAAGGCAAAGTAACGAGAGAACCGAACCCACTATTTGCTATTTCTTTTGCTTTTTTAAACAAAACATCGCGCTCTTCTGCTGTAAGTTTGTTAACAATAGAGTTGTCATTGCTATCTCTACCTTCAATTTTCAAAACAGTTAACAATAATCTGTTTATAATTTCATTTCTATTTCGACGTAAAATATTAATAGTTTCGAATTGATATAATGTTTTTTCTAAAAAAGAAAAATGATATGGTTTGAGTGTTTCTTTGTATACACCTTGCGGAATAATTGTTGACGTAAACAACACTTCGTTTTTATCTATTTCTTTTTTTTTGCTTTCATCATATTTTATACATATATCATTGTTAGTTTGTTCTACGCTTGCAATAGTACCACCTGTTAACTCTGAATATAATATAATTTGACTAATTGTTCTTTTAAGGATAGAGACTTTTTTTGTGTCCAATGTGGTTGTTGTATCTCGTGTGTAAAATAATATGTTGTTAAAACATAAAGATATTATAACAGTTAACACATGGTCTATAACATCATAACCATCATATAACATTTTTATAAATGTCTGTTGAAACGTAATACATTGAAAAACACCTTGTTGACGACATAAACGAAATAACAAAGTCCATTTTTCCCAACCAAAAGAACCAGTACTTGACAACCAATTTGGCATAAATGGTAGTGGATTATAAGAACCTTCTGCTTGTAAATTTTCTAATAATCCATTTTTTGAATTTATTATTTGTTTTTCTATTTTTTGTACTTGTTCTATAAGTTTTGTTTGTTGTGTTTTGTCTATTTTTTCACATGATAAAAGTTTTTTTTCTTGTTCGTTTATTTGTGTTTTATTTCGTTCTATAAATGTATTATTATCTTGTATCATTATATTTAATATTTCTCCATAATCTTTTAAATCTAAATTTGAATAATTTGAATAATTCGGTACCCAAACTTCTTGTTTTTCGTTTGTTGATATATCGGCGATTTGTATATTTTTATAATTTTTTTTTTTAAAAAAAAACATATATATATATTGTATACAACGTTTTTTAAAAAATCAATAAAATTTTTAATAATCAATAAAATTTTAATACTTGATTTTTATTTTCACAATTTTAATATACATGTTAAACAAATATATGGCCACTTCATATCAAGGAAAATACACGAATATACAAGGAACTTTTATAAAATCAACAGTAACAACGCCAGAACCAGAGGCGTCATTTAGTGTTGGCAAAGTATTGATAACAACAAATGAAAGTCCATTAAAAGAATTGCAAAATAATTTTACAGGCTGGCTAAATTCAACGCAACAAGTATTAGAATTTTTTGATAAAAACAGTAAAGTATATGAAATGGTTGATACTTTTTTTAATCAAAAAAATCAACGTAATCCACGTTTAAATAATGCTTTTGTCGGTATTTCATACGTTGACATAGCTGATGCAACAAATGCATATGTTATTACTAATAATTTAAATGAACGATTAGCAAATTTTGCGCCAAAAGAAAATGAAAAACAATTAAAAGGACAGATTGCGGTTAAAAGTGGTAGATCTAATGATTACAAAATAGCTACTTTGTCTTTTACTAAAAAACCAACAATAGAAGAACTTGCTATAAAATTAAATCAAGCAACCGACCAATCTTATTTTGAAGTGATTAATTATGATGAAGGAATTAAATTTTACATAAATCAAATCCACGAAACTGTTACAGAGTATCAAATTAATTACATTAGATCAACTGATGACGTACCAAGCGAAGGATATACTTTTAGTTTTAACACCGAAAATACTGATACAGCAAATGTTGTTACTTTTAATACAGCACCAACAGCTGATGAGTTAATGACAGCTATTAATAATGTTAATAATACAGTTGTAGCGTCTAATGCTCAAACTATAACAACAAATTTTCAAGCATATAGTTACGATAATAATACAGAAATAGACACAGTATATACAAAAGATGCATTACCAGTTGATAGTTATGGAGAAGTAGCAACATATGATAAACAAGGACGTTTTTTAAAAAATATCACTGCAAGCGCTGGTGGTTTTATGCCAAAATATAATAATGTTACGTTTGAAAATATTGATTGTGAATTTCCAAGCGTTGGTGGTTTTATTACAACACCATCTGAGACGGATAATAGTTTTTTTAGTAAAAAAATTAATACTAATATTTTACAAAATACTTCGTGGAGAATGAATTTTAGAGTTTCTAAAATTCGTGAATCGTCAGGTAATGAAATTTTGTTTGACTTAACTAAAAATAGTAACGCTAAATATTCAATCAAAATATTTGAAAACACAGATGGGATATTATATACAACTTTATCTCCTATTACTTACGAAGGATTAACGTTGCAAGTAAGCGATGAACCGTTGAACATTGGAGACATATATGATATCATGATTTTATGTGAGTTTCAAGATAATAAGTATAATTTTACAACATCTATTAAAACATCTCAACAGGGAGCATACGAAACAGTTGATACAGGAATATTAGCACATCCTTTTGGTGATATAGAACCTGATATTGACAAACCTAATATATATTTCGGAAAAGATAACGAAGGTGTTTATGATTACAACAAATCTTATAAAATATACATACAACCTGAACGTTATAAGATAATAAATATTGCAGATAACGAAAATGGTAATACTATAGAAGATTTTCCAGTTTATAGATTAAATAGTAGTAAAAGTTTTATATTAAATCAAGAAAGTTGCACTTTAACAGCAAAAGATAAAAGTGTTTTTATAGCGCGTTATTTTTGGAATTTCATAAGTAATTTTCAAGTAGAAGTTACACCAACTACTGGTATATTATCTGTGATTTCATTTAATTTAAACGGTACAAAAGTAGTATTAAATTATACTAATACGTTAGATATTCAAGAAACTTTGAATTTTTTCAAAGAATACTTGAATAATAATTACAACGAACAACTTTTAAGCTATATTGAAGATGACAACACTCTTGCGATTGCAATTAAAAGTAGTGATGTAGAAATCAATAACGGTGTTTTTAGCAACTCTTTAAAAGACGATGATGATATGTATAATAAAAATACCATTACACAATTAATTAAACAAGAGTTAAAAATTTCTACATTGTATAACGGTTCATATGGTACTCTTGCATTTAAAAAACTTATACCAAACGATAAATATGTAGATTTAGCTGATGAAGATTATTTAGGTTTATTGAACGCTGTTGTTGTACCTGGACAAGACTCTCGAAACAACGAGGAAAGCCAAGATTACTTTGCTACTATTGTGAATAAATTAGCAGAATATAATAAAATTAACACACGAACATTAATGACAACATGTGCTTTAACAGTTAATGATAAAATAGCAATTAATCATGAATTAGAGCAATTATATGCCGATACAAATAATGAAAAATGTTGCAAGTTTTGCACTCATTTAAATTGTATAGATGAAGTAAAAGATTTTTCAGAAGCTTTCAACTCTCAACCTTTATATGTTGCAACTAGAACAGCAAATTGGACAGAAGATAAATCGAGATTACTTGATGCAACTTATTGCGCTAGTATGGTTTCACATGATATAGTAAAAATGGAAAGATACGATCCTGAATGGAATAATATTGATATAGATGTTACAAAAATTTATTTACAAAAAGGATATAACAACACAGAGTGTAACAAACTAACGAGCAATTATTATTCTGATGTTGTGACATTTAACGGTGAAGGAATTGGTTTAGTAGTACATGCAAGTCAGCATGGTTGGTCTTCCGCAATGCACACAACTCATTTACAAGTTGTAAATCAAATTCCAATATCCGTATATAATACAATATCAGGTTCAAAGTTAAAAAGTAAATCATCGACAGTTAGTTCTTTTATATTAAGTGATTTAAATTATTTTGGTAATCAATTATTTAATAATAATTTTATTTCAAACGAGCCACTTGAGGACGATCCTTTATATAAACAATTATCAGAAAAAAGACAAAATGAAATAAAAGAAATGGGGTGGTCTGTTTATATACCACCAATCAACAGTATAAAAGGCAACGTTATACCTATTGATATAGCTATATGTTTAGGTGGCGTTATAGCTTCTTGTTCTATCCAATATTCGTTTATGAAAAATTATAAATAGTATTAATTTTTTTATTTTATGACATCTTTAAACAAAAATATTTATAGTGTAAAAGTTGATAATAAAATGTATTATGGACTTAAACAAATTAGTAATATAACATTTGAACCAACAAACGAGACTAAATATGTTAGCAGAATGATGATAACGTTGACTACAGGACTAGGCACTTGCGGAACTGCGACTGCTCTTGTATTGAAAAATAGCGAATTAGATAGATTGCTTGCGTCATTAATGTATGTAGATAATGTAAAAGAACCAAGAATGACTATTAATTTGGAAGGTTTTAAAAGCATAGATTTAGAAAACACAGAAAGTGTAGGCAGTTCAAAACAGATAATGTCTATTTCTTTTAACATACAAACAACAACTCATACAGATGCTAGCATGAATTTAGAAGATGAAAACATAATGTTTCGTCAGTATATAATTAAATTTAATAGAGCTGATTCTTTAATAGACTTGCAAGAAGTGTAAAAATGATGTTATATATGATATATGAGTGATGACGGTTTATTTTCAAAATTCTTTATTGAGATAGAGCCGATTTTTACTGAACAAGCAAAAAAAAAAACAGAAAAATTGTTAAAAACAATTAATAAAACTTTTAACAATACACAATCTAAAAATTTAGAAAAATATTTTAAAGAATTAGCGAAACAGTTAAAAGAAATAAATAAAATTAATGATAAAACAAATAAACAGTTAAAAGAGCAAAAAAAATACACTCAAGAATTAGACCAAAATATTAAAGCACAACAACGTAATGCTTTATTTAATATCGATAATTTTAATAAATTAGCAAATATTAGTAGTATTTTTATTGCATCATTAGGCATTTTGTCTAAAATGAAATTTAATACAATACAAGATTTAGTAGACAATATGCACCTTCTTCATGAAGACAGTAAATTAACGTATAAATATTTGTCGGCGGCAGGAAAAGTTATAGGAACATCATTTAGTGGTGTTTCTTCTGAATTAAATATGTTTGCAAAAGCAAGACGTAACAGAATAATACCTCCTGAATGGGGAATGTTTGGCGCTGAGTCATCGCAGTCAATAGATGAAATGTTAACATTATTTCAACAAAAAGTAAACACATTACCTGAACGAATGGGGAAGTTTTTTGCTGAAAGAATGGGTTTACCCGAATTATATAGAATTGTAAGATTAAATAATACGGAGTTAAAGAAAATAGTAGGTTATCAACTGTATAATAAAAAATTTGTTGAAAAAATGGAGAATGTAGCAAAGCATATACAATTACTGCAAGGTCAAACAGCAGATTTAAAAGATAACTTATTAATGAATTTTGCACCTGTTTTAATAAACACAATAGAAAGTATAAATAAAGCTTTAAAAAGCCAAGGAATGAAAAACATTTTATCATCAATACAAGGTTTAGGACAAGATATTAATAATTTTAATCAATATTTTAAAGGAATACCGTTTGATGCTCTACTTGGTATTGTCATGTGGAGCTCAAAAATATTTAGACAATTAACACTCATTGTAGGCGCGTTGATGGTAGTTCAAGATGTTTTTCATGGCTTTAAAAGTTTTTTCTTCGGAGATAAAAACAGCAAAAACACAGTTACTGAAACTATACTTAATAATACACGTGATGTCAAAAATAAACAAATCGATGCATATCAAGCGTTTTATGCAAAATTATTTGGATTATTTGGTATTAACAAAGCACAACAAGCACCGGAAGTTTTAGCACTAAAAACACCTCTTGATAATATAAACAATAATATTATTAATAATAATAACCCTAACAACATGACTGATATTAATAAAAAAATGACACAAATTAATAACATTAATATTAACATGACACCAATGAATAACAGTTTTGAAATAAGTAATTTTGTTGATAAAATAAAATATGAAGTAGAACAAAAATTTAGTGAATTTAAAAATTCAGGTTTTTATAAAGATATATAAATATGTCAATAATAAGTTCAACAATAAATTCTTTTTTAACAAGCACTATGAATGAAACAATAGACACTGTTAAAAAATATGTCAATGGAGAACAAAATATGTCAATACTAATTGATGCGCAACCTATTGATTATACCCCCGATTGCGTTGTGTATAGTCAAAACATGATAGAACTATTAAGAATTAGAACTGAAGAAAAACAATTCTCTATTGCATCTCAACCAACAGAAAGTGCAACACCAAAAGGTGACAGAATTGTAAAAGGTGTATCTATTGGTAATCATGATATTATAGTTAGAAATGGAATGATTGCAAAAAAAATGACTGATTTATATCAAGATTTTCATCAACAATTGCAATATTTATTAAATAAAGCTACTGTTTATTGTAAAATGGTCAATATATCACCACCTGATAAAATTATTGACACAACTAAATCAATGTTTTCAAACATTTATCAAACGGCATCACAAATAAATGATATAATAACAGAAGCAGACAGTGTTATTTCATTTGTTAAAAACTCTCATGAAAATAAAGCACAAAAATTTCAAACATTATTAGAAAATTTATTTCTTAAAAAAGAGAACTGCACTTATAAAGTAACATATTGCGGAAAATTATACAACAATATGTTATTACAAAATTTTTCAACAATTGATAGATACGAAGGAGAGCTTACTGGCATCAATATACATTTTCATTACAGCTCCATTACTAACACAAACATAAATCCAATAAATGCATCGGTAAAAGGTTTAAATATAAAAACTAATGATACTATAACAGAAATTCAAGGAAATTATGTTGACAATAATAGTTTACTATATACTTTATCAAAGTTAAAATTTAATCAGTTAAATAGTTAAAAAAATAATATATAGCATGAATATTAACGGTTTAGGTGGAGCACAAGATAATTTCTTATATTATATATTAACAAATATACATAAATTTAAGGTTGGGACTATCACGAAAATTTCAAATAATGAATATGCAGAAGTTAATTTTCATATTAACGAAAATAAACACGATATGCCGTTAATGTCTTTTCCTATTTTGCCGTTATTCATAAAACACGAATATAAAGTTAATCAAGATGTTGTTGTTGGTTTTTTTGATGATTATGAACAGAGTTATATTGAAAAAAAAACTAATAAAATTTTATCTCTTAACAACCTATATCTCAAACATGCATTGAGTAATGGATATATTATATTACCATTAAGAAAACAAAACGACTGTAATATTACTTTTACGCAAGATGGCGATATAATAATCGATAGTTTACAGTCAACAATAAGTTTAAAACATACAGGAGATGTTACAATAACAAATAAACAATCAACAATAGATTTAAAGTATACAGGAGATGTTACAATAACAAATAAACAATCAACAATAAGTTTACAACAGCTAACAACAACTATACAAAATCAAACAGGCGCTACAATAGCACTAAATGTTGACGGAAGTATAACTATTGCAAATTTAACAAACACACTTGCAACGTTGTTGTTGAATATAATGAACTCTTTTAAAGATAAAGTAAAAATACTTGACAGTAATAAACAACAATGCGAAATTGATATCGATGATTGGATAAAGCAAAATACACCGTTAATTGCTAGTTTATTAAAATGAAATTATGGCCAAAGAGTTAATAACACCAATAGATTACAACACAGGACAGCCATTATGGTGGGAAAATTTAATTAATGCGTATTCCGAGGAAGGTTACAAAACTCGTATTTACAATTTTTTGTTCACTTTTAAAGAAAATTCATATGCAACAATAACATCAGATAATAGGTATTGGTATTACGAAGAATTTAGCAAAAATATAAAAAATTTATCACATAATGATCGTTCTATAAAAGAGTTCGCACAAAAATATATATCTTCTTATATTGAATATGTTTTAAGTAACATTGATGGAATTATTAAAGATAATATACAGATGGAATTTAACGAAATAAAAAAAAATGTTAAGATAAACTTTTTAGCATTATCCGAAGATAACAAATTGAAAACATTGTCTTTTACTTTTAATTATGAACATTAATGAATATAAACAATTAACATATAATATTTTGCAAACTATTAAACCCGAGTGGGCTGAGATATCAAAACCACATAGTTCAGTGAATATTGTAGCTGAAGCATTAGCAATAACATTAGCTTTAATAGAAACTGTGATAATACAATATAAAAATAATCAATCTGTTAATACAGCTGATTTTGACACTTTAATACATTCTTATGGAACAATGCATTATACAAAATATCAATATGCAACAAGTAGCTCAATAGAAGTGAAAATAACATCAAAACTAGATACAATAATATCAACTACTGATACGTTTCAAGATAAAAGTGATAACATATGGTATCCTGATAAAAATTATAACTTAATTCAAGGTGAAAATATAATAACTTTAATTTGTTCTTCAACAGGTGCTATCACCGTAAACACGGAAGAACAAGAATTATTATCAAACAATCAAAATATAGAAAATTGTATTTTTCAAAAAATGTTAACAGTTGGTAATAAAGATGAAAGCGAAGAAAATTATAAATTAAGATGTAATTATGATTTAATAAACTATGGTTCAAAAAGAATAAGATTAAAACAGGAATTGTTAAATAATGCAAATTGCAAAAAAGTGAAAGTGTATATTGCAGATGATAAAAAAATTGATTTTGTTGAACCGTATTCTATAGGAATTATAACTTATGGTGGAGATAGCGAATTAATATTTGATACAATATCAAAATATTCACTTTTAACAAAAACATGTTGCGATAACGAAACAGGACAAAGTAAAATTATGCAAGTGTATAACGAAGAAAAAAACGCACCCGGTAATCAGCAGATGGTATGTTACACACCAGCGGAAGTGTATTTTTGTTATGTGAAAATAAAAACACAACAATCAATTCAGTTAACAGAACAAATATTAGATGAAATTGTCGACAATTTTAATATAAACACAGATATATATAAAACTATATATGCATCAAATATAATAACATTGATTAATAATATTGCATTAAAATATAGTGTATATATTAATATAACAGAGTGTTTAATATCTAAAACAGGAATAATAGACACTTATCATTCAGAAATTACACCAGAACATATCAATCAATTATTTTTAATAAAAAAAGATAATATTATTATTGAAACAGATTAAATATGATAAACGATAAATATAATATTCAAAATTTACATAAAACACGAAAACAGCAATTATTTGATAAAATTAAATCAAATATATTATGGAATTTTCACCAATCTAATAATGAACCGAACAACACAGAAATAATGATAAAATGGATTATTGAAACATTAACATCAAATAACGACTTACTTGGTTTAACTTATTGGTCGTTATACCAATACCAAAATAAAGAATATAAGCAGTCTGTGGTAAATTATTTTTTTCACATTAAACAAATATTTAACGGAATAACTTTATCAGATGATGATTTTGACGATTTAATTAATATTGCTAAAATAAGTAAATTTTCACAAGATGATTTTATTTCAACATCACAACTATACAAAGATTTTTCAAATAAAACAATCAAACAATTTTACGCAACAAGAGATATATTAATATATATATGTAAATATAAAAACACAGACATGATAGATGCAATAATATTTTTTAATTTATTATATAATCCATTTAGCAGAACTTATTTGTTATGTTTAAAGCAAGATGAAGAAGATGGTACACCATATTTTTTTAACAGATTAATAGGTTATGATTATCCAAGCGGAACACATGGATATTTTTTTAGTCATGATAATAAAAACCAATATCTTGTTCGTTTACCATATGTAACAGATTATATACAGTTTAAATAAACTATTTATATGATTTACGAGGTTAGTTTTCCTGACAATAACGGTTCAGGTATTTTTCATAAAGCACTAAAAAATAATGGCGTAGAAAGTGAAATAACTATTGAATATAGTTTTAATGCTTTATCAAGTCAACATATATTCACTGTCACTAATAATGGTTTTACAGTAAAAGACATTACAGGTTCTGCTGGTTGTGTTTTAAATTTAGCTGGTCTATATGTGTGCGACTTGTTTGCAATTTTACATAGCCCTACTTTTAATGGAATGTGTGGATACGTTGATGAGTTACCAGCAGGAAGCACAAAATTATATATTGTAGACAAAACAACATTATTATGGTGGCTTGAAAATATAAGAGAAAGTTAATATTTATGATTAATGATTTTTTTTATTTGTTAAAAATAGTAAAAGATAACAAATTATATACTTTTACTTCAAAAAACACAAATGAACCTCATGGAATAAGTTTTAACATAATTTCTGACACTGGATGTGCAGATACAGTTGGAAGCATAAGATTATATGGTGTCGATTACAAAATTATTAGTGACATCGTTGGAATAAAAACATCACAGGTTCAATATTTATTAACTTTACAAGTTGGTTATCAAGGAAATTGTAGTACAATATATGATGGATGGTGTGTATACAATAATAGTGTCATTGACGACAATACAAGTATTATTTTTAACTTAAAAGGAACTGATATTAACAATGCATATATTAACATTAAAGCATCCAAAGGAACAACATATTTACAACTAAAACAGCAATTTGCAACTAAATTGGGTTTAAAATTAAAATCTGATATATCAAGTGATAATAATATATTAAATAATGATTATCAATTTTTTGGAACATCTGCGATAGCTGAATTAAAAAGATTGTTTAAAACACAAGATATTTTTATACAATATGGAACTATATATTTTACTCCTAAAATTAAATCAACAGATTATCTAATTAATAAAGCAAGTGTTCGTTCTGTATTATTACAAGATAAATTATTAAAAAATGTTTCATTGTCTGAAGGCTATTGTTTGTATAAAATGATATTACCTTTGATGCCTAATTTAAAATTACATGACTTTATAACTCTTAAACAAACAGATAAATTAAACATGAAATGGAACGGAACATATATGATACGATATATTAATCATAATGGTGTTTTCAATAAAAGAACAAAAATTGACGGAACAACAGAAATAATAACAATGTCACAAGATTTGTTATAAAACTTGAAAATTATTTTTTTATTTATATATATATTCATATTCATTCATTATATGAGCTATATTGATTACGCAAATGTCGATTTAAATAAAGACGTTCCTGATTATGCTTTTGTTGCAATAGGTGACACATCTGACACACAATATAATCAAAATCTTAAAGAGGAATTAATGTTTAAAAGGGAATATGGCAAACATAACAATATATTTGTTGAAACAGTAATGAATGGTGGTTATGATAATAAACCACTTGATATACAGCACGAAGCGGCGCGAACTGATAATTTTACAATTTATGGTTACTTCGAACCTAATACATATTTCATAAATGATAAAGGTTTTGTTGACAACGTTGGTAAAGTTCACAAAGCAAGCGAGGGACAATTTCCAACTATTTATCAAGTCGTTAAATTAACAGACGAGGGAAAAAAATTAATAACGAGCGAAAAATATTTAACAACATCTTCTTATTTTTCTTATGAAGATGATAATGGTGATGTAGACCATAATCACGGTAATGAAAACCGTATTATTAAATATGTTACGAAAATTTATCCTAAAACTGTTAGTTTTTTATTAAAAAATAAAGAACCAAAAATTAAAATATCTCCTAATGATAAATATGTAGTATGTAGTAAATCACAAGAAAAACAGTTTTTTGGAGAAAATAATAATTTGATACTTGACAATAAAGATTTATTTTTTAATAAATCAATTATCAATAATATGTCTGTAAATAATATTGATTTAAATGAAGATGAAAATAAAGTTGCAAATCCATTAGAGCAACCTACACTTTTAAACGAAGAACAACCAAAAATGTGTGAAATGGTTCAAGGTTTAATGTCAAAAATAGATGCGCTTATTAATGTTTTACAACAAGAAAAAGCACAAGTGATAAACAACGAACAAGACCCAGCGGAAAAAGAACATTTAAAAGGTCACATTAAAGACGAAGATTTTACTGATGAAGAGATATTAAGACGACATCATGGAAAATTTTGGGAAGATGAAGAAAACACGAATAAAATAAGAAGCATTGTTAATCAATGTATAGATGAACGTTTAAAAGCATTTAACAACGATAATAATGAAGATAAAAAAAACTGCGAACAAAAACCTGAACCTGCTGTTGTTGAAGAAAAAAAAGATAATAACAATAAACAAATAAATCAAATTGGTTTTTTAGCGTTATTTTAAGTTTAAAAGAGTGTAAGTATGAGTGATGTTAATATTTTTACAAGTGCAATATTTAACAACAAAACGTTTGAAACGACAAACGATGTTAATTCAAGAAATGGTTTTGTATATAGCACACTTGGCATTAATTCGTTTGAGTTACAAGTTGCAAAATTCTATAAACCATATATTGAAAATAATAATATTTGTTTAGTAAGCGGTGAGGGAGTTAAAATAGTAACAGTAAATAATCAACGATATGTAGCACCAGTATCAAATATAGCAGAAATTACTCATATGGTTTTTACAGAACAACCTATAACATATGAATATAAAAGCACTACAACAGATACAATGTTTACTGTTTACAAAAAAGGAGATAATAATATGTGTTCTGTTGTTCCAGTAAATATAAGTGATAATAGAATAAATTTTATAATGCAAGTTGATGAAGATGTTAAAGAAGGTGACACATTAGGTTATAATACAACTTTGTATAGCTTGGTAAAACTTAATCCACAAAGCGAAAATGCTAAAATAGCATTTATAGCTTTACGTGATGCAAAAGCAGGCACATGTTGCTTGGTTACAAGATATAAGAATTAAAAAAGTAGTAGTTTTAATGTTTTAGTTATGTTTTTTGATGATGATGATAAGAAATTAAAAAAACTTTATAATGACGCGACGGTAGAGGAGCAACGAATATTTGATGCATATAATACATCACAAAAATTAGCAGAGGAAAAAATCAATAAATTTGCTTCGCAAGCTACAGAGTATGAAAATTCTAACGAAAAAGAAAAAGAAAACATTAGATTGCAGACGAATATATTGTCATGGGATATTCAAACTAATGGTCATGCATCTATTGCTTCAATAAATAAAGACGAATTTGGCAGACCATTAAAAACAAAACAATATTTTTCCTACGATGCTTTTAACAAAAAAATAAAAGAACAAAAAAGTATCAGAAATGAAAAACTTAAAGAATATAATAATAGTTTTAATGAAATACTAAATAAAAATACACCAAACGAGCAGATAAATGAAATTCAAGTTGTTGAACAAGGAATGAACCCATTGTTAGAGCAATACAGAATTCAAACTGACATAAATTTTAGAAGATTTCCTTTGTATAAAGGTGCAAAAGTTTTTCTTGAAAACGGAAAAGTATATTGCAAACATTTAGAAGTAAGTGATTTAATACAGAAAAAAAGTTATACAGGTAATCCATTTTTACCACGTATATATGGAACAGAAGAAGGTGGAATACAATATTTGGATATTGTAAAAAAACAATCAAATCTCTTTAAAACAGGTATTTTAAGAAGTGCGGATTTACCACGTCAACAATTACCAATTGGAAATAGGAAAGTTTTACAAGGAAACAGAAAAGCTTTTGGTTTTTATGTGGATAAAAATTTATTGTCTGAAATGAACTATAATACTGTTAATGCAAGTGATTATTTAAAAATGGCGATGGAGAATGTCAGAGCATCAATTGATATTGCAACTATTCAAGAGCAAATATATGATAGTTTGTTTAAAAGCCCAAAATGGTCTGTTGGTAGTTCAATACAGGGTTATAAAGACAAGTTTTTTCCAAACGGTCAATTATGGTCGGAACAAGATAACAACACGTTCTTTAAGTCAATTGTTGAATTAAAAACTTATATCAATGCATTAAAAATGACAAAAGGTTTGTCTAATCCATTTTCTAATGAAGCATATAGTTTAGATAATACGGATACAGATATAATGATTGTTATGTCCTATAAGGAATGTCAAAAATTGCAAAAACAAATGTATAATGAATTGATAAACGGCACCGGACCTCTTACAAATATAGGAGCTACATCAAGATTGGAATATATGTTAAAAGAATTAAAGGTTAGTATAATAGGTTGCCTTGGATTAAATAAACAATATCAAGAGAAAACAATGTATTCATACGACATTGAAAACAATGAAGTCGTTTTTATAGGTTTAAAAGATATGCACCAATATTGTGAAATGATACCAGCAGGTATGATGATGGATAACGGAATGCTTGCTAAATTAGATTTAATAAACGATAGTGGTTATACTAAAACATCTCCAATAGATAAATCAATTTTATGCTTTACATTTCAATCAGACATATTCTATCCAACATTGTCATCGACAATAACAGATATACCAACGTTAATGAAATTTGATTTATAACAATAAGTTATAACACTAAAAAGTTATAACAATATATTATGAGTGATAATATAAAAAACGTAATATCTAAAATGCAAAATTTGACAAAATCATCATTGCAATTAGGTATTTTTAACCATCAACGTGCAGATATTTTAAGAAAACATGAACTTGGGATTGACGTTCCACGTCGTGAGATATTAAAGAATACATTAAATAAATATCGTAAAGATATTATTAAAAACATACAAAATATTATAAATAAAACGAATTTATATAAAAAAGAAGGAATGGATAAAGTGTTAAAAAAATTTGGAGAATATTATACAAATCATAGTATTAAAGAATTTATCAACAAAGATGGAAAAGATTTACTACCTCCGTTGTCTCCATCTACAATTCAAATGAAACGTAAAAAAGGCAGTTTACATCCTGAAACAGCGTTAAGAGATACTGATGAGATGTATAATAATTTATCATATAGAGTTGTAAAAAAATAATATATGTATAGAAGTGAAAGTTTTCAAGAATTATTTGAATATTTTAACGACACATTAGGACAAGAAGAAGGACTAATAACTATATACGAATTGCAAACAATAGGAGATTATGGTTTGCAAGGAAAAGAGTTAAAAGAGAAATGTATGATACAAGGAATAACGTTAATATGTCCTCCATCAGAAGGAATAGATACGACACAAGGGCAATTATCAAATCAATTACACGCTTCATTAAGAACAACAACGGATAATCTTGAAAATTGTTTTTTTTTCAAAAATAAAAAAAGATTTAAAATTATTAAAAAATTACCAGTAAATGGACAATTTAATAATAACGAGTGGTTACACTATGAATGTATCGAAGGTTAATTTAATAAATTCATTAAAATTAGCAATCATGATTGCTAAAGATGATATATTAAATAATTTTTTTTATTTAAACAAAAACAACATAGAAGATACTAATATATTTTTTAATGATAGTATAGCGTATTCAACTAACGAATATTTGTTGCAAAATCAATTAAAACAAAATATTAATTTATATATAGAATTATTAAACAAACAATATATTACATATAAAGATTTTATGTTACAAGAAACAGAAGAGAATTTGGATGTTAAAACTTCTGAATTATCAATGTTGACGTTAAAATTAATTCCTTTTGTGTACAATCCATTAGAACAACTAAACACAGAAGAATATATAGCAGTTATTCCAGAAGATATGAAAATAAAATTAGATTATTTTCAATATGTGTGTCATGTAATTGAAAATGAATTTAAAATAACTGGTTACGAAGAATTTAAAGGTTTAAAACAAGGAAAAGCTATTTGTGAAAGAGAGTATGTTGTTAAGATGATATGCAATGAAAGTTTAATTAAAAAAGAACTTGACAAAATAAATTTTATTGTAAATTTACAATTTATTAAAGGATAGTATGGAACATTTTACTTTTGATATAGAAAAGTTTAAAAATCGTTTTGGTGACGTTTATGCCGAATATAATATTTTTTTTAGTAAAGATTACAGCAAAACAACAACATATCAAATAGACGATTTAGTGAGTAGTAAAATAAATTATATTACTAAGTGTTATAAATCTTTAAAAAATGATAACGTAGGTAATGAATTAAGTAATACAAACTGGTGGATACCAATTCCAGTAAATACTTGTATAAGTGATAATGATATATTAAACGTTGTTGATATAGTGTTAAAATTTTGTAAAGACAAATTTTGTCCTTATGACATTAATAATAGTGTAATATTACAAGACATATTTTATTATTTACTTGGAATGTTTTTATATAACGAACGAAAACATAGAAATAGCGGAGTTGTAACATCATCAAGTATTGATGCGATGAGCATATCATCTCAATATAGTGATTTTATAATAAAATATCCTTTATTTAATAATTTTTTTGGTTTACAAGTATATACGTTAGTTAAAAATTACATGTCTGATATTGATTTATGCAGTATTAAAGTTATACATAATGATAGTTATAACAATAGTTATTAAATTTTTAATATCATAATCAACCGCAACTTCTGCAAATATGTCTGTAATTTGCATCCATATTTGTCTTTCACTTGCTCTAATTGACTTAACCCTTTCTAAAAGTTCTTTAAAATATTCTCTATCAAATTTATTTCCATTTTTAAATCTATCATCATCTAATGCAAACCCTTTAATTAAATACTCTCTCAATATCTTTGTAGCCCAAATTCTAAATTGCGTTGCCTTTGCAGAATTTACACGATAACCAACGGCAATGATCATGTCAAGATTGTAGTGTGAGACATTATAAGTTTTTCCGTCTGTTGCAGTTTGTGCAATTTTTGCACAAACTTGATTTTCATTTAATTCTTGTGTTTCAATAACATTTTGTATATGTTTTACAATAACACTCCTATCAACACCAAATATTGTTGCAATCTGCTCTTGTGTTGCCCACAATGTATCACTGCCAAAACATTTTAATTCAACATTACTTCCATTTTGACAATGATAAACTTTTAGAATTTTTAACATAGCATATTTTTTATGATTTGACTTTTAATATTATATATTTACATTAAACTCATGATAATTAAAATTTACAATCAACAAATAGATGTTAACAATGCAGATGTAAAAAAAATAAATCATTTATATTCTGTTTCACAATATAATATATCTGCTGGCAATCAAATATTAATAGATTTTGAAAAATTATTAACACCGCAAATATCTATATTCTGTCATACATCAACAGACCAAGTTAAAATATATGCAGGAAATTTTGTAACGAAAAACACTGACGAAGATTATATTAATATGTATCAAGTAATAAACGAAGCAAATGAAACAGATTATTTTGCTGGTAACTGTAATCCATATTTTGGGAATAAAAAATTAAGATATCTTTTAATAAAGAATATTTCTTCAAACGAAATATGTGTAGAAACTAATATTTAGTATGGTTCAATCAACTATTATTAATACAATAAAAGATGTAACGATTGCAGGTTTAGGAAGTGGTGGTGGAGGAATAGAACCATCGTCAATAAATGTTTGTGTTATAAATCAAAACACAGGACACATGCCTACGCAACGACCAGATGGAACGGCTTTAAAAGAAGGTGACTGGGTCAGTGTTGACGCAGGCGCAGTGGTTCCTTTTACAATAACATATACAACGCAAGGTTCAACTGAAACAATAACAGTCACTTCAATATCAGATAGATATTATTATAACGTTACATCAGCAAAATGGTATAAAACAGCTGGTGCTATAACAGAAACAAAAGAATTAGTCGTTACAAATCCAGCAACAGAAAGTATATCAGGAAATGCAAATTTTCAAAATATAATAAACAATGAAATTAAAACAGAATTTCAAGAACTTCCTACAAAAACATTAACTTTTACAAATAAAACTATTAATGCAGATAATAATACAATATCTAATATAACTCCGTTGCATAATGTAAAAAGTGGCTATTATAATAGACATGTAACAGATTTAACAAGATATTACGGATGGAAGAATAATAATAATAATATTTTTACAACAACATTAAACACAGGAACTGTTATAGGATATAGTATTACAGTAACCGATTGTGTAATCATGCATCTTGAAGCTATAACTGATAAAACATTTATCATTAAATTAAATGATAGTGGAGATAAAATACTTGAAGCAACAGATACAACGGATCCAATACTTGAAGCAACAGATACAACGGATCCAAGTATTATAACGATTTATAACAGAGCAGTTTTAGAAGATAAATTATTTTCGAGAAATTTAGATACAAAACTACCAAGCACAGAATTAGCAACAGAAATAGGAAATTTCACAGAAGAAAAAGTTAAAGAAGCATTAAAAAATATTAGTGTGTCATCAGATAGTATTATTGACGTTCAAACTTTACCAGTTACAGATATTGATGATAAAAAAATATATAGAACAAAAGAAAATACACCAATTCAGATGGAAAAACTCTGGATTTACAATACAATAAGTAATTTATTTTTGTCTATATCAAGGATAGTAATTTCACAAGAAAATTATAATTTACTAACAGAACAACAAAAAAACGATGGAACGGCGTATATTTTACCAAACGGTCAGTCAGTAGTAACGTTTTCTTACTATAATTTATCAAATAAACCAACAATAAACAGCGTAACTTTACAAGATAACTTGATATCGGAAGATTTAAACATGTATACAAGACAAGAGGTAGATTATTTGGTAAGTCAAACGGTTTCATCTACATTAAAAACATATCGAATATCGGATCTATTTTCAACCGATGACACTGTTATTTCAGTAAGGGAATTTACAGATAGCAAATATAAATGTTATATATTAAATAATGTTTTATATGTAGATTTATATTTTAATAGCACGAATTCAATTAGTAATAGTGGTTTTAAAAGATTAATGACATTTCATGGTGGTAATGAATATGAAGCAATGTATAATGATGCCCAAATGAATGATGAAGTAACACGCGGACAAGCTAGTATATATGCTTCTGGTGAATATATTAATACAGAACTTTCAGTAAAAAAAAGGTATGAGAACGAATATGATGTTTATGTATTTTACACGCAAAATATGTTAAACAAAACAGGTGGCTTAAACGTTCATTTCAAAATGTTTGTTAAAAAGAAGTAAATATGAGTATTGTTTTATATGGTCAAAAAAATGGATTAGATGCAGATGAGGTGTCAGCTATTGTTAAAAATGCAACTAGATATTGTCAAGATAAAATCATTGATTTTCGAGGAGAAACAATGTTATTAACAACTGCATTAAATAGAACATATACTGTTGCTAGCGGTAGGGCAAATATATCTGTATTAGACACTTTACCACAAGAATTAGAAGCAAATACGCAATATTGGGTGAAAACTTACAACGGACAAACGCTTGAAAATGGTTGTTTTATTATAATAGTTGATAATCTTAAAGTAGCACATTATGTAGGACAATCATCATCTACACCTGGAGAAGCAAAAACAGCAGAAATAACACTAACATCAGGGGTTGTTAGTTATAACGTGAACAACGAGTTATCAAAAAATGATATAATGATACAATTATATATTCAAAATGAAAAAGTTGAAGCAAGTTATAATATAACAACATCAACTATTACAATAACATTTAGTGCAGATGCAGTTGAAGCTTATGCAAATTCTGTTGTTAAAGTGGTTTATTTTTAAATTTATGACAAAATATTTAGGAAAAATAGAGAATGATTTTGATATAACGAATAAAAAATATGTTGACGAATTGTTGCAAAGTGATTATGAATTCAAGGTGTTCCAACAACTGTTTTCTCAAAGCGGAACAAGTTCATATGACAAAATAGTCACAATAGAGAATGGTTGGGTTCCTTATGGATTTTTTACAGTAGGAACAGAAGGAGGGGTTGGTTATGGTTATCAATCGTACGCAACGGAACTAATATCACCAACTCAAGTAAGATGTAGAGGATGGGCGAATATTAATGGTGGAAGTCAAATTAGCATATGGCTTCCGTGCTTTCGTAAAAAATTAAAAAAAAACATTCTTGCCTACACAACAGAAGACGTGTTATGGAGTGGTAATGTTACGTTAGACACAACTTGCAATTTATCTAATTCCTGGAAAGAATACGATGAATTAGAATTTAAGCTTAAAGACGGTGGAAGCGGTATTTTTAAAACAGTTAAAGTAAAAGATTTGCAAGATGTAATAAACGACACTTCAACATCACAATACTTAGCGCCTATCGCTTGGAATTCAACTGATAGACGTTTGATAATTTTTAAACAAGGAACATCTGATACAGCTTTAAAACTTAACATTAATGGTAATATATACATAACGAAAATAACAGGTAAAAGAATTATACCAGCAACTGAAGGTTGTATGATTACAAAAGAAATCATTACAGGTAACTGTGATGGTTCAGGATATTTTAAAATTAACAATAATCCTATTAATTTGCAACCGGGTAAAATATTGCTATCAGCAAGATGTTGCACACTCGAGGAAGGTCAATCAACTACTTTTTGGAACATATTATCTGCTCAAGGTAGCAAAATTATTCCATTAGCAAATCCTAACAACACAAATACAAACGCTTGGAGTATTTTACTAAGAGGTTTGGATGATAGCAATGTTTATGCAAACATGACTAATATTAAAATGGAGATAGCATATGCTTGAACTTAACAGTATAGATTTATCAGGAGAAAGGAATTTGTGGAAAGCGGTATTATTACAAATTTGTCAAGATTTATCAATAGCATCTTATAATGATAAACATAATTATTTGAAACGTAAAGCTTACGAATATTTTACGTCTCCAGAATATAAAGAAGATGTTAAAGATATCTGTAAATATGCTGATTTAAATTTTAATGTTATTAATAATAATATTAACAACATGGTTCGCGAAAATTTTCATATCAATTTATTTACAAACGCTAAAATACGCAAAATATATTATAACAATAATTGGTATTTTGTTGTTAAAGATGTAATAAAAGTCATAAAAAACAGCAATGACGTTAAAAGTTATATTAAATTTTTACGTAAAAAAAAATCATATTTTAACAAACATTGGGAGCAAGTTTGCAAACAAATTCCTTTTGAAATAAACGGTATATGGCAACCAGTTAATTGTCTAACACTAAACGACATGTTAAAATTTATTCAATTAATTCCGCACAATGAAAGCAAGAAAAGAGTTATTATTAAATAATAGTGTTAAATGTTATGCATATGGCGGATAAAGATATTACCAAACCAAAAGAGTATTTGTTCGGACAAATTGATATTCCGGGATGCAATATACACATTGATTGTTATGTGTTAGACAATGGAAAAAGGGTTTTAACACAAAGGGGAATACAAAAAATATTAGGCATTCCATCCACAAAAAGCGGTGATATACTTAAAAATTTTCTATTGTCATATAATACCTATAAGGATAAGCCAGGAAATTATAAAACAATAGAAAGCGGTTTTAATGAAGTTTGTAGTTTTGAAAGAAAAGGTGCCGGAGGAGCACAACTTGATGCAAAAGCATATGATGCTATTTTTTTAATAGATATATGCCATTTTATACAGGATTTGGATAAAATAGGAATATTGCCTATTGAATGGAAATTTTTAAACAAAAATGCAACAATTATAGAGAGGGCATTTTCTAAACTTGGTATTTATGCTTATATTGATGAGGCGACCGGATATTTTAAGGAGAAAAAGAAAAATGAATATAAAGAATTATTTAATCGTTTTTTAGAAGAAGAAGCTTTAAAATGGGAAAAAGTTTTTACAGATGAATTTTTTGATATTATATGGAAAATATGGTTGCAAAAAACACCAAATAAAAATAATAAAAGACCAAGTTTTTTCGGTCATATTATCAACAAATATGTATATAGCCCGTTAGCTATTAAAGAGTTGAATCTGCCAATTGAAGAAGCAAAAGGAATATTATTAAAAGAATTACAAAATAAAAATCCGGTAGAAGAAAATAAACACAGAAAATACAAACATACACAATTTTTAAACAAAATTGGCAAAGACGTGTTAAGGGAACATTTAATAAAAATAACAACCATTGGCAAAATTTCAAATGATAAAAGAACATTTGATAAAAATTTTGCAAGATTATTTGGAATAGAGGACAAAAGTTTGTTTGACGAAGAATGAAAAATATACTACCTTAAAATATGAAAGTATTATTTCGTAGTAGTGTTTGTAAAAAAAAAGAATTGTAAAAAATAATAATAATTTTAGAAAAGATGTGAAAAAAAACTTGCTTTTTAGAAAAGATGTGAAAAAAAACTTGCTTTTTAGAAAAAATGTAAATTTAACTAAATTATAAATTTTATGACATCACTAAACGATGAAGAAATTGCTAAAAGTTTTTTAAAAGCATATCAATATTTAAATTCCTTTTATAAAGATAATTTAGGTTCTTTGATAACAACCAACATAAATGAGCCATATGGAATTTTACGAAGTTTTATTGTTAGAGCATATTGTATTAAAGAAATTGGTTTTAAGAGTGAAATAAAACAAATAAATAATTATAAAGTATAGTTTTTATGGCAGTTATTACACCTAAATTTTTGAATTCTAACACCTTTACTATGATTACTGCCATTTTTACATATTTTATTACTAACACAATAAGGACAATGATGATTGTTTGACAACCGATTTAAATATTCATTATCTTTTGATTTATTATTTTCTATATTACATAATCTTATCAATTCTAATCTTTGTTCGTTAGACATATTTTTTAATAACTCTCTAATTTCATCTATACTTTGCATAACAAATACACTTATTTTATAGTATAAATATTATAAAAGTCAACTAAAAAATACAACATAGCATATTTTTACTATGTTTGAAAACTTTACTTGACTTTTATATTTTTATAATATTTTTTGAAATGAAAAATTTATGGCAAAAAAAAAAGCAAAAAATGTAGAAAATGTAGAAAATGAAGAAAATGAAGAAAATGAAGAAAATGAACAAATAAAAGACATAAACCTTCAAGAAGAAAACGAAGAAAAAGTGTTGTTTCAATTAACACAATATGCGGAACAAGTAGATATTTACATTAGAAGTTATAATAAAATTATTAATAAATATAAATTTTCATACAGAACTCATAGTGATTTTTTATTTGAAATAGCAAAATCAAATTTAATGTTGAAAGAAAATAAAAATCTTCTCAATCGTATAACAATATTAACAACTAAAAATGTTAATATATTGTCTTATAATATACAAGCTCAAAACGTAACAGAAGGTATATTTTTAGCAAAAAATATTGTAGCAGAACCTACCGATATATATTACACAAATAATGGCATACATCATAAGTCATTAAACAGTGATAATATTTTTTGTATATCAAAACAAGATTTCTTGTTAAAAGAAAATATTGAAGCAAGAAACTCACAAAGAGTTGTTGTTGTTTCTCAATTTTTGTGTAAAGTAAGATAAATGACTAATGGTAAATGCATAAATCATATAAAAATAAACACTGATATCAATCAATACGATATTAGTTGTGATGATTTTGAGACAGACGAACCTTTTTTTACAAAAGAAGTTGAAAGTGAATATGGTATTGGTTATGTCTCTGAAACAGAGGATGTCAAACAACAAGATGGAACTATATTGAAAAAAATTGTCAAAGTTGCACAAGAAACATTAGCAAATATTAGCAACAGAGTTGCTAAGGAAGCAATGACTTTTAGTAACGGCGTAAGTTACATATGCGCTACAACAATGGCAACATTGTTTAGAGGTGCAACAGCAAGATGCACAGCGTTGTTACGAGATGGAATTGCTAATTACAATGTTGGTTTTAGCTATAACAAAAATGGTTTATGTAAAAAAAATAACATCTTATATATTTCAACACACAATCGAAACAAAAATAACAATATTGAAAATAACCAACATTTCAAACGTGGAATAATGAATACAGATTTGCTACCACAACGTTTTAATATTTGGAATGTTTCTATTGTCAATAATATAATTACATTAACATCAGATGGCGATTTCGTTGACTATAAATTTAGACCCGACCAACTAAGGACTGGTTTATGTTTGTCTTTTATTGCTCCAAATGATTGTGAAGGTTATATTGAAGGAGGTTACAGATTAATTATAGATGGATATGAAACTAAATTATTTGAAAATATTGACGAAACGAAAAGCTGTTTACAATCTAATATTAAAAAAAATTGTTTAATTACGATTTTCTTTAATCAACAAGGAGATGAAGGATACGGAGCCTTCTATACACAACAATCAATAATATCAGCGGAAGAAACAAATAATATAGGTAATGTAATATGGAAAGATTATTTGTTACAAAATAATGATAAGTATGTTAGATTAAATGGACAATATTTAGATTTATTAGATTATAGTAAATTTAATATTTTTATCAAAAACTTGTTAATAACAAATCCTGACAATTTTACAGATTATAATAGCTGGTTATCAGAACAAAACAACTCATATTTATATCAAACCAATCATTATTGTTACGAAAGCAATCACTTATATGCATACAAATATAATGATAGTATATATTATATATTGTATGATTTAGCAAACGTTCCTAATTTACGTAAAATTTTAATATATGATTTGTCTAAAACATATATCTATAATAGATATGGGAATGAATATGGAATATGGGAAGGTTATGAAAGTTTACAAATAACAGATGGAATTAAACGTGAAGATTTTGAAAATGGTTTTATTTTTTCTAATTTTTCTAAAAATCGTTACATAACAATCAATCAATCAGTTAATGCAACAAACGATTGGGAAGTGTGCTTATCGTTTACGTTAAACAATCTTACAGAAAATCAGACATTGTTTTTGTTAAATCATCAGCCAAGCTATGACACAAGTTTTGGTTGTCGTGGAATGATATATGGTAATACTCCTTATAAAATAAATTTTGAATTCTCAACAGAAGGAACGCAACCAAACATTACAACTATTATTGCGGAACATACAGAAAGTGATATTAATAAACAAGTATGGTATAAAATAGGTTATAACGTTAATGACCACATTTATTATGTTAGATATTCTTTCGATGGTGTGAATTATGAAACAGCAGGTAGTTATGGAGCAACACAAACTATATTTAATCCACAGCAAGCAGTAACAATATTTGGTAGTAATAGTAGTTTTTTTAGCAGTAAATGTAGTGTTAATATAGATACAAATTGCTATATTGGAGATTACAAATTACTAAATAAATACATACGTGATGAAGAAAGTGACGTAGGAAACACAATGCCATTATATGCGTATCAATTAAATAATAACACAGTATATACAAGAAGTAGTATATTGCCTGCAACAACAGAAATGGTAGATATAGCATTGAGGGATAAACAAGGATATTTACTAAAACTTGAAAAGTGTAATTGCTTCGGAATATGGAATACTTATAATAAATTCGTTGACAAACAAAATATTGTAGAAACTAACACCGAACACGGAATAAGTTACAGTATTGATGCGAGTGCGTGGTGGTCTCAAAAGAATGGTCTGTATAGACAATTTAATTTAAACAATACTCCTTGGTGGAATAACGCTAATTCATTAGATGTTACAATCGGATTTCGTTTAACAGGAAATGTTACGAATGCAAACAATCGTTTATTTTCGATGTTTCAAAAAAATGGGAAAGATAATTGGCCTGGCGTTGCTTTTGAATATAATTTAAATGGTAACAATCCTTATGTTGGTGTTTATTGTTCTAGTGTAAAGCAAGATAGCTATTTTTTTAGATATCAGCA
>Ga0247608_10000684_pt1 | contig 52718 bp, 74 predicted proteins | sample 176DNAGHGlowgp2_FD_193490 | JGI IMG/M metagenome (GOLD analysis project Ga0247608, IMG submission 193490) | Sheep rumen microbial communities from Palmerston North, Manawatu-Wanganui, New Zealand - 1766 DNA GHGlow gp2 | ecosystem: Host-associated > Mammals > Digestive system > Stomach > Rumen ... | reverse complement strand
GCATGAGCTTCTGCTTCTCCTCGGAGAGGGTTTCGAAGACGTGCGACTTGAAGAACGAAGCCAGCTTGCCTAACTTGTCTTCCAGTTCGTAGGCTTCTGCCCTCATGCGTTCCTTGTAGGAGTCAGAATCTTCCGAGAGTTGCCAGTCGTCGGCAAAGATGTCCTCCCACGTCGGTGAGTAGTAAGTGGCACGGGCGGGTGTCTTGCCGTCGTCGGTGAAGGTGATGATGATAACCTGGTCGTGGTACTCTATCTCGCCAGAGCCAACGGCCAAGAGCTTCGGCTTGATGTGGGCCTGTACTGAGGTCATCTTCGGCACGATGTCCTTGGCGATGCGCTGCGGAATCTGCATCATGATTTCCTTGTCTCCTTCTGCGTCCCATGCAGTGCGATGGGCTGTGCCTCCGTTCTTCAGGCACTCGATGACTTGTGCAAATTTTGCCATTGTTACTTAATGCTTTTTGATGTTAAAAAATATGAGGGGACTGATTCCCTCGTTAATTGTCCTAATGTCCAGTTTACTCCTGCTTTGAAGGATGTTTCCACCTCGTCAGGATTACTATAGTCTTGTAGGTTTAGCCGGTAGCTATGTGCAGCTTCGTCAATGATTGATGAGAGAGATGCCTCTTTTGACATACTCCCACCCCTGAAGGAGTGGGATTCTTGGTTCAAACGCAGCAGCCATCGAAACCAAGAGGCTCAATGGTCTTACAGCTGCTAGCCAATTCGTAGATGCCCCTACGAAGTATCATATCGGCTGCATGTGTGTCACGGTCATGGATTTGGCCGCATTGCGGACATACCCATTCACGGTCACATAAGCCAAGATTATCATTCTTATACCCACAGTCACATAGCTTGCTCGAAGGGAACCATCGGTCTATCTTGTGAACAGTACAACCGTACTTGTTGGCAACCTGTTCCAAGATGCTGATAAAACTGCCATGAGCAAGGTCGTTTACCTTTCGGCCCCATAGACGAGTCATACCACACAGATTCAAATCCTCGATGAATAGGGTGTCATAACGTCTGCAAATGTCATGGGCTAACTTCCATTGAAAATCAGACCGTCTGTCACTGATTGTCTCATACAGCCTGCATAATGAAAGCCTTTGCCGTTCCCTGTTGTGGCTGTTGCGCAGACAACGAGAATGCCTTTGAGAGGCTTTTCTGAGCTTCCTGAGTGATTTCTTGAGAAACTGAGGGTTATTAACCTTCTCGCCGTTTGAAAGGTTAAGGTACGTCTTAAGTCCGAAATCGATTCCCACACTTGCACCATCATGTGTCTTAGCATAGGGTTTGGGGTTCGAGTCTGTGATGACAAACACATACCATTCATTAATGTGAGAACGCTTCACTCTCACTTGCTTAACATTACCGTCATAAGGACGCGACAATGAGAACTTGTAGTCCTTATTAACAGAGTTTACGTGGAACACGTTGTCGTGCAAGGAAAAACCTCCCTGTTTATAACAGAAGGAACTGAAGTCTGAATGCTTCTTGAACTTTGGAGGTCTTTTTGCAGTGTGCTTGAAGAAGCGTGCATAGGCCATGTCAAGACGTTGGATTACCTCCTGCGTTGACTGGGAGTGCAGATATGTCCTCTTCACACGCTTTGCAAAGTGCTTCTGCATTCTTCCGCATGGGATGTACTTTCCATACATTCTATAGTATCTCTTCTGCAGTGAGAGCGCATGATTCCATACAAAGCATGCCTCGCGTAGCATATTTGTGAGGTGCTTTAGGTTCTTAGACCTGTACAGTTTGTACTTGTACGAAATCATGTTTATGGTTCTTTATTTATAAATAAATAGTAGTATTTTAGTTAGGCTGCGATACGAAGATATATCGACAATCAGAAGAACCAGTAGCCCAATTCATCCCACCGCTAAAGCATGTGGGCTTTCTTGGGCTAGTCTTGTAATACCTCTAAGGCTTTTTTTATAGCACATATTTCTCCTGTACGCAAAATGGGCTTCTTTTTATCCGATGCAAGAAGTGCATTGAGCCATTTAATTGATTCTTCTCTTGACATATTAGTCCTCCTTTCTTGCGGTTTTAAGACCAAGTTCATAGAAGTGGCGGGCGATTATATCGCACCACTCTTTCTGTTCTTCATCGTTACACCATACATAGGGAATGCCAGTTTTATTAAGGAAATTATCTATCTCTTTCTCCAAATCCACCTCTGGCTGCTCATCCTGGAGAGATTCGATGATTTTAACGACTTTCGTCAGTGTATAACATTGCCCTCCAAGGACTGCTTTCATTCCTTGATGGTCTTCTTTAGCTTCCGTCTGTGCATATTCCTTTTGAAGCTGCAAAATCTTGTCAATCAGGTGGTCTGAGTCGATGTATTTCATAATTCTTATACCTCCTTTCTTGTGGTTTTAAGACCAAGTTCGTAGAAGTGGCGGGCAATTTCTTTTACATCATCAATATCAACAGTGCAACCATTGCCTTTCAATAGTTCCTCTGTTTCACTGTAATGATTTATTTGCCACCCTTCAAAATATTCATTCAATTCTTTTTCCAAATCCACCTTAGGCTGCTCACGCTGGATAATGTTAATGTAGGATTCAATATAATCCAATCCATCTGATGCAGTATAGCCATCTAACTCTTTCTTTAGCCGATGTATTTCTTTTATTATCTTTTCTATCATGGCTATAACTTTTTGAGTTCACTGCAAAGTGAAACAAGGGGAACATATGAAGTGTATATTTTAAGCGCGTCTGTCGCCATTTCTAACGCTTCTATCTCCTCCTTGCTGGGTTTCCAATGAGGATGGGTACGGAGGGATTGGAGCCAGTTATAGCAAGACTCGGATATTTCATTTTCAGCGCAATCTGTATCAGGCAGGGAATTCCAATATTTTGCGATTAATTCTATCGTGCGAAGCTTCATCTTTTCGTCCTCTTCGCTCCACCCCTGTCTAGGTTGCGGATTGAGGTTTCTGAGCCAATCTTCAATTTCTTCCGTCGAAACATCAAGTTTTCCGGAATTATTCACGCATTTAATTGCCTGTGCAAGCATATAGGAATCTTCTTCGCTCCACTCGACAGGCTTCCGCTCGGATAGTTCCTTTACAGCGGAAATAGCACACTTGTGTTCCAGAATTCCATCATCAGATTGATAGCCTTCAACATTACCAAGGGTCTTTTCCAGGATTTCTTTGGCATGATAGAGTCCATCAATTCCATAGTCCTCGCCATTGACATCTTCTATGGGCTTTGGCTCAATCTTCTCAACGGGCTTCCGTCCAATTTTCTTCAATTCCTTTTTTTCAGCATCCAATTCGTAACCTGCTTCTCTCATTTCTGCAAAGAGAGTATCACGCTGGGCTTTGGTGGCTGGATAGGGTTCTTTATCGGTAAAATAATTACCGATAGCACATTTAGTAAAGAGTAATCCATCATAAGTTGTGTAGATTCCACAATATGCGCAAGCTCTACCTCTTAAATCAAGTTTTCCATTATATAAAAATACTTTATCTTCGGCTGCAAGCACATCACCATCCATTGCATCTTCGATAGTCCAAAGATGATAAGTTTCATCAACAAAGGAGACCGATAGTGCGTCACCATCAGTAAAAATGTACATACCATCTTCTATTGAATCAATTTTCACAGGAAGACATACATTGTTAAGAATCCATTCACCTTTATGGAACTTTGGTTCAACCTTATCAGCAAATTCGCCTTGCTTTTCAAGTCCTTCTTTAATTATATTATACATTTCCTCATATGTCGGAAATATACCATTTGCATCAATAGGATAGCCTTTATTTATAAGGAACGTCTTTGCTTTTGTTTCATCAGACTCACCTTGCTTTTCAAGCCAAGCAAGAAAATGGTTGCAGCTTATATATTCTTCATCATCATTTGTTTGGCAGCGTTTAACTTCGAGATAATGCTTTAATTCTTTCATTATCCGTTCATCCTCGCTCTCTTCTTTGAGTTCGGGGTCAATATACTCAGCAATCTGCCGTGGCTTAGAATAATCTAAGCCCTTTACATAGCCTCGTCCCATTGCAAGGACACGAGCTTTCATCTCTTTATATTTCTGTTCGTAATCCATAATTGTTTTATATAATATTAGTTATACATTCCTTCTTGGGCTTCATTGGCAACGCCACTATCAATAAAGCCACAATAGTCGAAATAATGAGCATTAAGCCATTTATCCAATTCGATGAAAGCTAAAGAATAGCCTCCTTTTCCATAGGCATTGATACACCTCTCCTCGACTAAGTTCATGAGCCTATCGAATTCAATTTTCTCCTCGTCAGTCATGGAAGACATTCTACGAAGAAAAGGCTTTATCTCATCTACTGGAACAGCAGTAAATCTATGCCCTTCTCCAATAATGTCCACTGTTTCAGAGGAAACATCGATAGAATTGATTGTCATTAGGTATCCATTGACACTATATCTTGTTTTTACCCCGAAAGGTAATCTCGCGCATAGGTCTTGAAGCAGTAATTGTTTGGCTTCTGACTGTTGTAAATCAGTATGGCTTTTCATAATCAATATTTTTTTTAATTCGGCGGCAAAGGTAATGGTTTTGTTGTATAAACCCAAATATTTTAACATTTTTTAAAGAAAAAAAAAAGTCTGGCGCTTATTAAAAACGTCAGACGTGATTGTTTTAGCTGATTTTCTTCTTCCCAAGAATCTGTATATCTTTTGGATTGAATATTAAATAGTTGTTGAACGAAGTTCCGTCGCTAATCCTCTCCTTCCATTTCATGCCTTTGTATCCAATCCTATAGAGGAACTCAGAAGTATCCTTGTCGCTTCCACACAGGGATGATATAGTCCCATATACTTGCTCTCCGTCACTTGAATCTGCAATTGCACTACATTCATAGTCCCAGTATTCTCTCTCGTTTCCCTTGTATGCCTCCCTACGGTATTCGTCTTCCTCAAGAGACCATTTATAATAAGCCTTGGCTATGGACATTGCATTTGACGGAGAAATCCTGTTTCCTGACAAGTATTTTCCCTCAGGAACCTTGACGGTATAGACGATTCCTCCCCTTGAATACTCTCTTGCCGTCTCAGCAGAATTCGTAAGGTAGACTCCATATCCGTGCGCCTGATGTCCGACTCCACTTGAGAGGAACGCAAGGTCGAACTCGTCGAAATCAGCCCTTGAACCATGGAACAGTTCAAGCTCGTCAACTGCCTCCCTAATGACACGTCTAATAATCCTTTCTTCATACATATCGTCCCTAGGAGGGATTCCTTCCCTGAAATACCTCTGAATCTGATTGTACACCCTCATCGGATTGACACTTGAGAACCTGACACTAGGGCCGTTGTCTCCAAGGTCAAGGCTAAGTTCCTCCCCTTCATACTCACCAAGAAGATTCCTTAGTACCATGTACTGTGCATTCGTCGGCTCAACGCATATATCTATTGAATGGTCAAGCGTTCTGATGTTTCCGAGCCTTATGAAATGAAAGGTATTTTTAACACCGTCTATCTTCGTGCAATAACTGTGTTCACCCTCAGTATGTATGAATGTACCGTCAGTCAGTATGAATCCCCTGTCGTTCTTGTGGCAGTCACCGGTAGGGAACAGCTTCTTTGCCATTGCATTGACCTGTTCAGGGTCATTGCAGTCAGTAATATTTGACAGGACATCATATACCTCAAGTCTTCCTTCTCCGTCTTCGATACAGTCTGAAAGTATCCTTTTGGCAATCTCCTCTCCATATTCATTCTCAATATCTTCAATGGACATGGTCTGATAGTCCATGTGATGAAATGTCTCATTGTCAAATAGCTCCAGGCTGAACGAGACATAGTTACTGATATATTCATACCTCGATTCATCACTGTCGCTTAGTGAGTTGTCTTCAAGGTATTCCTCATATTCATCTTCATCGAAGTCCCATGAATATTCAATCTCTCCAATAGTATTGATATCGTATGTGGCCATCTCTTTATTTCCTCATTCAATTATAAATAGTTCACGAAGAATTAAAGAAAAGGCGAGAACCTTTATGGCTTCTCGCCTCAATAAGTATATAGTTCCAAGTATTTATTGAATGTATATTAATTGATGATATTAATGGGAAATAAGATTATACTGACTGAATCAGAACTATATGCCATCATAAGGGAGGCTGTGATGGAAATTTCCAAGAAGGCGAGCAAGTTCGATAATTTGCTGGCCGGTGCAGAGGATATTGACAAACGTAGTGCAACGATATATGCAAGGCAACTTCTTTCGGATGACTTCAGGATTTCAAGGGACAGCCCTTATAAAGCTGTGAAGACTCTTGTTAATTTCTTCAAGCATTATCTGATAGCAAACGCAAGGAGCATGTCTAGTCAGGTCATCCTGAGCATCATGAAACATGAAGGACTAACGTCTGCTGTAAATGAACTTATCAAGAAGGATGCTGAATTGTACTCATATGTATATGACAAGAGCAAGATGCTTACTGGAAACGACCTCCTTCAGAGGATTGCCTGGGAACTTGATTCCATGATTGACATCATACTCAGGCTTGAGAAGGCATATGATGAGACGAATGCAAGGAACTGGTACAGCCATATTGACATAATAGGCGGAAATGTGGAGAAGAAAATTGTAGGACTGAACAAGTTGCTAAGCAATGCCGTCAATGCAACAAAGTATCTTAGACAGCAAATCAGCTATATCAACAATATATTCGACATCAATAGAAGACCGGAGAATAACATGCGATTCAGACGATATTAATTACGCGCGCGCGAATTATAATCAATGAGAATGGGCGGTTCCCGAAAAGGTTCCGCCCATTGCTGTTATTTTTCCCTTATTTTGCTTCTGACGGCCTCAAAACATTCTTGTGGACACTTGTACCACACTACATATTATCGTGCATCAGAAGTCAAATATCGAGGTTTTGGCTTTATGTCCGTTATTGCGGCCAGATACATAATCTTTAAAGAGTTCGTTCATTTTATCCCAGTAACGGTATCCTTCTGGACTGTCTTCCCAAGGGAATGCATACCTCATCGGTGATATGCCTGATGGTCTTGACGTTAGATAGTCAAGAATTTCGCCAAATCCCTTTCTTCCTTTCCAATACGACATGCAGTTCCTGAAGAACGGCCACAAATTCTGTTTGTGCTTAAGAAAGCTTAACAATAGTTTGAAGGCATCCATGAGTTTTTCTAAACGTATATATTATTTCTCGGCTTCAAATATATGGATTAAGTTTTAAATGACAAACTTTTTTAACTTATTTTAAGAAAAAAAAAAAGAGGGCGAACCTTAAAGAGTTCGCCCTTCTCTTGGTGTCAAAAAGTATATAGTTTCCTATTTTTTCATAAAAAAAAAAAGACCTTTTTTGGAAAAAAACAATAGCCACAAAATAGTCTGAAGTTTATTTTAATATAAAAGGCTCCAATGGAATTGTGTCACCATTGGAGCCTGATATAGTGTATTTTCGGTTGGTTTATTATTTGTTAACGACAGTCCAACCAGTTGGTATACCATTAGCACCAGTAGTCCAGCCTTCCATACTAGCAGCCTTGGTGAATGTACCAGAGGCTGCAACATTAGTAAGCCAGTAGTCTGTACATCCAGTTGCTGATATATTAGTAGCTAGACAAGTGATGCTGTTAAGAATGGTACAATCGGAGAACATACAATAATAGCAACCATCAGCCAATGTCATTGCAGGCAGTTCAGGGGCTGTGGTAAGGCTAGTACAACCATAGAACATATATGAATAACAAGAACCAACCAATTCCGGGGCAGGCAATTCATGGGCTGTGGTAAGGCTAGTACAACCATAGAACATTTCTGAATAACAACTCTGTGTCAATGTAGTAGCAGGCAGTTCAGGGGCTGTGGTAAGGCTAGTACAACTGGCGAACATACCATCATAACACCAATCAGCCAATGTAGTGGCAGGAAGCTCAGGGGCTGTCGTCAGGCTTGTACAACCGTAGAACATGTAAAAATAACAATAATTAGCTAATGTAGTTGCACGCAGTGCAGGGGCTGTTGTCAGGCTAGTGCAACCTTGGAACATACTATTATAGCAATAACTAGCCAATGTAGTTGCACGCAGTACAGGGGCTGTTGTCAGGCTAGTGCAACCTTGGAACATACTATTATAGCAATTAATAGCTAATGTAGTGGCAGGCAGTTCAGGTGCTTTAGTTAGACTTGTACAACCATTGAACATATATTGATAACAATACTGAGCCAATGCAGTAGCAGGCAGCGATAGGTTCTTAGCACTGATTACCTTGGTATTACCATTGAAGAGCCTATAAAATGTATAGTCCTTCCCTTCTAAGCTAGTCCGTCCTTTGAACCCATCTCCGTAAAGCAGTGACATCACATTGCCTTCAATGTCAAATTCAGCCGTGCCATTTGTGAACTTACCGATGCCCCCGCTTGTATTTGGTGTGCATCTTCCCTTCCAAAGAACCTTGTCTCCAGCAGTGAGAGTAGTAGCTGAAGGCTTTTGCATTGGATTACTCCAAGTAGCACCATTATCCTTTGAATAGCTCAGGGTATTTGCAGTAGTACTGCCGCTGAAGCTGATAGTGCCAGTTTCCTTGGCTACCGTGGTGAAGTAATCTAGTGAATAGTCTTTGGGGTTATAGAAAATGCTCCCCCCCCCCCCTGAGCATACTGATACATTGGGAGTTACGTACTCTGAGCTGCCAGTGAACGCACTGTAGGCAGTCTCATCTGCGAATAATTTAATGTAATTTGCCATAAAGCTTTATGTTTGTATTTTGTCTATAAATACCGTTTTGTAAAGGATTTTGAGTATGGTGTTTTTTACTAGCCGTTTTATGCCTGAAAACCACACTGAATATTATTCATTCAGCGGGATTTGGTGTCAACAAGTATATAGTTCCCAAAAAATAAACCAGGCCGAATCAGATGGCCTGGTTGTTTTGATTTAGTCAGAAAACGTGAATGAGTTAAGCCTGTTCATCCAACCTTTCATGAACTTTTTCTGTGACGGGTTTCTCTTTACTATGTCCTCATAGTGTTTCTTCCTTCTCTCCCATAGTTTTGTAAAGAGTTCCTTCTTGTCCTTGTATCCGTTTATTGCTCCGATGGTCTTCTTTCCTACGATTCCGTCGGCTACCACTCCAAGAATCTCCTGAGGGTACTTTATTCCATATGTTCCGCTGTTCCAGTACCAGTCTACAAGAAGATTTGCAATGGACTGGCTTTCAATCTCGTCAGCCTTCCATTTGTCCCAGTATCCTTTCTTGAAGATATAGTTCCACTGTGAAGTGGCCATCATCCTAAGGTTCTTGCAGGTCATCTTACTTCCGTAGTATTTCCTGAATGTCGTAAGCGTTATTCCGCTGTTTGTGCATCCTGTGCCGTTGTTTCCAAGGTCAGTCGGGTCTGAGCTGTATCCTCCCTCCCATTTCCTTATAATCGGAACCAATTTCTCGCTTTTTGCCATATTGTCTTAGTTTGTCCTTCGACAATAAGTATCTCGAAATAACAAATGTACTCCCTATTGGATTCGAACCAATGACCGGCTGCTTAGAAGGCAGCTGCTCTATCCACCTGAGCTAAGGGAGCAGTACAGTTAGTTAAAACATAGCATTTCATTACACGGCAACGGCAAAACCAATACACCGCTAGAAACTGCTGAGTGTAACCTAAACTCCTTCGCCTCAGCTGTTTTAAGCCAAGGACCATAAAGGCGGCGATAACTGTGTCTCGCCCTTTTGCAAAGTGAATAAAAACTCAACCAATCGGAAACGTCACCACACAAATGAGCCTCATCCTTCCAACGGTTCAGCACATCTGCGCCAACTTGAGGGAAAATGACCTTGCCAATCGGCATCGTCTTTAACACATACATCTTGTATATCAGCCTTAAACGTCTGTTCAACTCCAAGCTAGCAGCAACACTGTCAGTATCACTTGGATAACATACACACCCGACAAACGAACTGTAGCTTGCAACAACCTCCTTGTATGGACAGCCAACCAATTCAAGGTGCTTGCGCAGTGAATTGACAAACCTATCCCTACGCCAACCGTTATTAACTAAACGGTTGAATGACTTGCCCCTACCTTTATCGGAGGACTTCATTGACAGTTTCTCGAAACCGGCCAAACACACCTTGAAATGCTTGCACAGCTTTGCAATGCTGATAGCAACTTCAGTAAGCTCATGGTTCTGCTTGTATTTCTCCTTCGGCACTTTAGACAAGTTATACACACGTTTGTGGATTATGGTGTCATCTGAATCAACGATACTCAAGCCAATGTAGTTCGGGTTCATGTCCAACGCAAACGTCCTTCCTTCTATTGCATCATAGGTGTTCGGCACGATGTCTTTCAAGTCAATGAGTATGTAGAGGTACTTCGGTGTTATCTTATATGTAATGCCCACCATGTGGATATGGGCCATTTCCAAATACTCAATGAGCATGTCTTGCCTCTTATTCCCGATACGCTCGCACGAGAAGGTGACAGTTTCCTTTCCTAGTTTCACAGACCCACTAAGTTCATTAGCGTCGAACTTGAATTTTCTGTTCCCGTCAGTGTCGGCCTTGCTCCCCTCACAAGTGATTGGGTAAAGTGCCTCATTCCTTTCCTTGATGAATTCTTCCCTAGTGGTCTTACCCCCTAGCCTTCTGTGGAATGCCTTCGAGTAGAACACTATTGGTTTGTTTTTATCCTTTGAGGATGAGTACATTGTCTGTGCTAGTTTCGCAGCCTCACGTTTCCAAGTAACGTCAAGCAAGTCAACGTTGTTGAGGCTATTATCCCTTATAAGGCCGAACACATCAGTCCTAGACTTACCTTCCTTGAATCGGTTGTAAGCCCATTTCACGACATTGTTGAACTGCCTTTGGAACGGCAGAATGTCGTTGCTGATGGTGTTTATTTTAGCCTTTAGGGTTATTATCATTGTTTATCTGCCTCTTCGGTTAATTCTTGTTTTATCTTCAGTGCCTTGTTAGCGGCTCTTCTCATGCCGTAGAGTCTAGCACAGAATGAGTATATGACGCTAGCTAAGTCTTTAATCAAGTCCTCCTTGTCCTCTTGTGCCTCGTTGATTACCACTATCTGTGTTCCTTGTTCTTCGAGCAGTTTTTTTAGGTAGTTGAATCCGAACCTAGTGAGTCTGTCCTTGTTTTCGACTACGATTCTTTTTGGGTGTTTGTCAATTGCCTTCCATAGTTCCTTTCTCATGTCGTTCATTCCGCTAGCCACCTCCTTGTACACTTTCGTTACCGTCCATCCATTGGCCTCACAGAATTTCTCACATCGTTGCACTTGATAGTTTAGTTCCTTTTTGCGTGAGACGTTGGACACCCTAGCATATACGATTGTGGTGTCCTCTGTGTTGTCAGTGTTGTCTTTTTCGATGACGTAGATTCTGTTTGTTGGTGTGAGCTCATATGGCAGGGGGAAGATTCCTTGTTGAATCCAGTTCCATGCGCTTCTGTACGTCATGGAATTGTCCCTAGCCCAATCAGATAGTTTTCGTTTCACTTCGTAACTGTTTACATACAAATAGTAGTTGAGTTGCAAAAAATTCAAGTTTTTTAAAAAAAATTCCATAAAAAAGTTAAATTGTAATTTACACTGCAAATATATATCTATTTTTCGAAAAAACAAAAAAAAATGAGCGAATCAGAGAGATTCGCCCATATGTTCGATTTAATAATTTGGGGCGTTGTACAACTCGTCTAACGCATCCTCATGGAATTCAATTACGCCTTGCTCTTGAAGCGACCATAAAATCTTGTTTAACATATCATAGCCTTTATCACCTCCGCCTAACAAATTGCAAATATCGTCAATCCTCATATGCGCATCTATATCTTCGTTCAACATTCTATTAACAGACTCCTTTATGATTCTATGAAGGTCTGATTCTGTCAATCGTATAAGCTTTTTATCCATGGTTTTATGTGTATATTTTCTAATAAATATCCACAAGATTTGCTTAAATCAACAATCAGGAGTTATGTTTGGCAAATACAATTTTCTCATGCCCACATGTTAAATTCAGTTGAAAATTTGTTATTTTTAGATAAAATCCATATATTTGCATAAGACGTCATTAAACATCACGCAAAAAAAAAAATGAATAACATCGTAGATTTTCACAAGGACTTATATTTCAAGGTCAAGAGAGGAGGCTCATCATATATCCTCCCCAAATCTATGGTAACCGACATAAAGGCGTATGAGCCTAAAGAGCATGAATCTTGTTTTCCATACGAGCTTGTTAAGGCTGGCACGGTGAAGAAGAGGCTCTTCAGAAAGGACTATGTCTATCACGAGGATACCTATGTATTCAATGGGCCTAGCTGGTATGAGTCTGAGAAAGAAACTTATACTCCTGAGGAACTTGTTAAAGCCATGAAGAGGAAATATAATGACAGCCCGACACCAATGTCTGCAGAGGTGTTGACTGCAATAAATTTCAGTCCTGACGTGAACGCCATATATTATAATAAGGAGACAAACAGGATATGCAGGAAGCCGGTTATCGAGATTTCCTTCAATGGAACCGATATGAAATATACCAGCACGTTTGATACAGAAGATGAAATGGATGATTTCATAAGTGCATACCTTGGTGATAATGCCGAACTTGTTAAATAACATACATCATGTCAGACATTCAAATCAATAAGCATAAGATAGCTAGGTATTTCTATATGTTCCTGATTACGAATCATGCCTTATACAATTTTTTCGAAAATTTTGATAAGCTTGACTATCAGAAATATCTTTCAAAAACAAATGAGCAAGATTTTTTGTATCATGCCTTTTTTTGGGGTGATACAAAAGAAGGCTTTCATTACTGGCATGGCTTGAACAATACATGGCAAAACCTGTTAAACGAATTAAGTAAAGACAAATGGAAGATTTAGACATAGATACGCGAAAGAAAATCAGGGAATTCTATAGATTCCTGATTGAAACGCAATCATTATTGAAGTTTTTTCATAACCTTGGTAAAATGGGCTTTGAATATATAGCCTTCGTCCACTATACCCCGCCAGAAAGCTTCATTATGAATTCTTTCAACTGGCATAATACTCCTGAAGGCTCCACATATTGGATGAATTTGCATATAAAGTGGAATAAGAATCATTGTTGCGAAGAACCGACATACTTGTTTTAATAAAAACGCCAAGAAATCCCATTAATCTTTAGTTGATGGGTAGTTCACCTATGGATACAAAAGAGATTAAACAGAAAAGATACATCAAGAAGTTCATAATGTTCTTGGTTAAAAGAGGCTTGTTATTGAATTTTTGTGCTAATTATGAGAAATTCTCAATTTACAATGCAACCCTCAATTCAAAAACGACATTGAAAATGTTCCTGATGAGCGAAAATCCAATGAGCTTCATCCTTAATTCATTTGTTTGGTCATATACACCTGAAAGGAGAGACTTGTGGGAAAACTTGTCTGATGAATGGGTACACAGTATTGATTGATTACAAAACATATAACGACATGAAGATAAGATTGACTGAAGGATGCGTATGTGATGCCTTCCTTTGTGATGGGAATGATTTCTCAGACATTGATGTAAATAAAAAGAGGGAAATTGCCATTAAGCTGATTGAAAAGGCTGATAGTGACTACCTTGACTATATCTGCAGGTACCTTGTGGAAGAAGTTGGTTCGTTCACGGACCTTGGCAGGTGTGAACAGTGCGGAGACTATATCGAGCAGTATGACATCGACCTTTAAAGATAGTCCAAGACTATTTATTGTAAACGTTTAATACTTGAAATGGCAAAGACAGTTAAACTGAGCGAGAATAGTTTCCATCATCTCCTGAATGAGATAACATACGGGAAGGTTGACGATGCATATATGAAATCAAGTGAACTCTTTGATAAGCTGTATGATAGCTTCGTGGAATTCAGAGACACACTTGATAACTTGATACAGTCCGGAGAGTCAAACCAATATCTAGAGAAGATTTACACTCATGCACAGGAGATTGACAGAATCCTGTCAAGGAAGAAGGACCAGAGTGACTACTTCCTTAATAAGACTCTTAACGTCAACAGGAAAAAGTTCTATGCAGAACATCCGAATATGGATATCGATGATGCCGAAATTGGAGACATCGACAAGAACTACAGGGAATAATGAAGCTAAAAACAATGGCTGCACGGAAGAGGTGCAGCCATTTTTGTTTGCCTGACTTTAATGTTAAAAAAAAAAGTAAACATGAACTACGAGGAAGAAAGCTGGGAGCCATATGATGACAATGATGATGAGTTGGATAACATTGAAGACAATTTCAACCTATGCTAAATTAAACTACCAACTTGTATTGTATCCACATAGTTTTCCCACCTATCTGATATTCCGGACCAGTATGCCATACCTTCCTTTGTTTTCCTCCAACTGAAGAAGCTGGATACCCAATCCTTTGAATATCTCTTTTTAAACTCGCAAATGATTATCTCCTTGGATGCGAACATCTTAAGAAGAATGCTGTAGTAGTTGAAAAAACATCCTTCTTCAACAAGGAACTTGTTGAAGCACTTAATTCTACGATTTAAAATGTTATTCTTTTCCATTGATGTATCTCGTTATTATTTTAGTCCAATGATTATTAGCGCAATTCCAGAAAAGAGTTCCTTCTATTGTACTTGCCCAGTCGAAACTGGCTATTATCCAGTTAACAGGATTTGCATTTTTCATATTTAAAAGCAAGGCTTCTCTGGTTCCAGCTCTTCTAATGGAATAAATGTAAAACTGATGGAATACTCCATTTTCAATCAGGAATTTCTTGAAAAGCTTAAAAATTTTCGTATCCATAATTTTTTTTAAGATGTGTAGTCCATTGAGCGTTAAGCTGGGTCCAAAAATCGCCACCTTCTTTAGTTCCTCCCCAGTAAAAAGCCTTCATGAGATAGTCATAAGGATACGCCATCTTCATGGCAAACAAGACTCTCTCTAAGCTTTTATGCTTCATAAGCATATTATAATAAAACTGATAGAAAGCTTTGTGTTTAATGAGGAAGATGTTGAAAAGCTTCAATTTACTAATATAAGAATATTCAGTTTGTTCCATAATCAATTTGACTTATTTTGTATCATGTACAATCTTGAGCCACTTATCGTCAATATCTGACCAGAAATCAAAGCCCTGGTCAGATTTTGACCAATCGAACGCAAAGTTGATATATTCCATAGGGTCCGTATAATTGATATAGTTATGGAGCATATCTTGCGTGCATTTTTCAAATTTCTTCTTGGCTAGATTCTCCAAGAAATAGTAGTAGGCGCCACTCTTTACAAGTAGCGTTTTCAGCTCTTTATAATCCTTTAACCTATCTTCTCTAATCATATGACTACTTTTTCAGCATATTTGTCCATTATCCTTCCGTCCTCAAGCCTTATGACAAGAGGAGCAAAAAATCTCTTAAATGATGACCTCTTATGTCTGTCAATGATTCCTTCAACCTTGTCCTTTCCGATGGATTCGCTGAGTTCATCAAGCTTCTTTGAGTCATTGGACAGATAGGCCATCAATACCATGTCGACCTCTTCATAGACACAGCCATCTGCAATCTGGGCCATATCTCCGCCGTCCTTTACTCCGTTCCCGTCAGTAGGTGTAATCTCAATGGCCCTTTTCAAGGCCTCAGAGCCCTTGTATACGTTTTCAAGCAGATATGCTGCAAGTTCATATACTTCGTGCTTCCATAGGCCTCCAATCGGGTTCAGGTCACCCTCATCGCCATGTCTAGTGAAGAATCCAAGGTAATGCTCCGTCAGATTGTCAGTGTCTATGACAATCCCGTTATTCCTTGAAGCAAGGTAATAAAGCACAGTCATCCTTATCCTAGCCTTCACGTTTCCGTACTGGAGAGGAGTTGACATCTGTCCGTCATCACAGGTCGTAACGAATCCGTTCATCTCAATGGCAATGGACTCCATCCACCTTTCACTGAACTTGTCACAGAATTCAGAGCCACAGATGATTGCAGAAGATGTCTCGATGGACTTGTTGGACCATGTAGGAAGACTGATACCGATAAGAGGTATACCGGTCTGCGTGCTGACAATCTTACAAAGTGCAGCCGTTACAGTACTGTCAAGTCCTCCGCTGATGCCAAGGACCATGGACTTTATGTTATTTACTCTGAGGTATTCAGACAACGAATATACAATCGTGTCTACAACCTCTGCATAGTTAAGCTTTCTTGCTTCCATCTTAAAAATTAAAGTTAATTGCCCAGTTACAAACGAAAATATCAAACCAGTGAGGAATGGCCATATCCTCAAATGATGTCTTGAACTTTGTCTTATCCATGACGGAATAATGAGGCCTTACAGCCTTCTGAGCATGCGTCCTGCAAGGGACTATCTTGCGCTCAAGGTGGTTTTTAAAACCAATCATATAGGCAAGGTCATACCATGAACACACACCATCATTGGAGAAATTGTAAATGCCATATCTGTCGAATGATTCAGGGTCAGAAAGAAAGGCATCAATTATGTGCAGAACAGCACGGGCAAGGTCATAGCCCGATGTCGGGGAACCTACTTGGTCATCAACCACCGTTATTCTATCAGAAGAAGTGTCATAGAGCTTCTTTACAATTGACTTGTAGAAATTCTTTCCGAACTCGGATATAACCCAGGATGTCCTTAATATGACATACCTGCATCCGGACTCCTGAATCGACTTGTCACCGTTAAGCTTTGACAATCCATATTGGTTTATAGGATTGCATTCATCACCCTCAGCAATAGGAGACCTGTATCCGTCGCCGTAGACATAGTCAGATGAAATATGGACGAGAAGACAACCAGTCTCATTAGCAGCCTCTGACAATACTTTAGGAATCATGACATTTCCCTTCATACATTCCTCACACTCATCCTCAGCACCGTCAACATTCGTGTAAGCTGCACAGTTGACAATGACAGAACAACCGAGAGACCTGATGAGAGAAACCACTGAATCCTTATCCAATGCATCGGACTCAATGTAAGACATATCAGCACCAGAACGACGAAGGATTAACGAATCCTCATCCTTGAGAGGACCTCTTGACACATAGGCAAGGTCATCCCTTGAAGAAGAAACCTTCCTCAAACAGCAACCAAGCTGGCCGGAGGAACCAATTACCAAAATATTCTTTTTTTCTGACATAAAACAAAGAGGATAAAGACGGAAAACAGGGCTTAATCACTAATTTATAGTGTTTTATAACTCACTGATTTTCAATGGTTTATAACTTATTGATAATCACTCGTTTACACGTGTTGAGTTTTACTATACGTGGTATTTTATGCCATGCTGAAGGCTTCTTCGAGTTCTTCCTCAACGTTTTTTTGGCTGATTTTGGGCTTGAGTGTGATAGAACTCTCTATGATTGTTCCGAATTTCCTTATTTCAAGGATTGCTCTTTCAGCGTCCGGCTTATTCTCAAAGAGAATTCTGTCACTTATGTGGATGAAGGAGTCGTTTGGTTTGAAAAGTATGTCAAGGAGGAACATTCCTTCGATTGTGTTCTCAATCCTGTGCATTGCAAGGTTGAATGCTTCCTGGAGGAGTGACTTGTCGAGGACGAACCGTGATGTCCAAATCTCCCCGTTGAGACAGCTCCTCAGTGTCGGCTTTGACCTTGGTATGTCTCCGAGATGGTATTTGTCCTCTATCTCGATGGTTCCGCTCTTGTATCCAAGCAGATATGTTGTGCCCTGTATGGGTATGGGTGAGAACTCGATGCTGTTTGCATTGGCATCGAATACTTCACAGGCTCTAAGCAATGTTTTTCTGCCCATCGTAGTAATGTTTTTAAGATTTATGCAAATATATGAAAATTCAGCTTAAAAACAAAAACAGGCGATGTTAAAAATAATTAAACTTTTTTTTCAAGTTCTCTCAGAAGGTCATCGGCAAGCTTAACAGAGAACTTCACTGCCCTGTCTGAGAATGCCATGTCAATAGCTCTCTCAGTCCATCCGTTCTCTCCTTCAAGGAAACCTTGAAGGAACATGGCTGCGAAATTTGCTCTCATCTTGTCCCTGTCAGTCATTATTGCTTGCATTGTAGTATATTTTATCTATAAATAAAAAAGGCCCACAGGATTCAAACCTGTGGGCCAAAAAAGCTCTTATGAATTCAATTTAAGACACTTCTTAGAATGTTCCAGCATCGATAACATTAAGACCAAGTGTTACTGCGCCACCATTCTCAGCGGTCTGAACGGTAATTGCCCCATCGCCAGTAGCAGTTACTGCACTTGTTGCTGGTACAATACTGAACTGGAGCGTGTTATTCGCAAGCGTGACGCCAGTTCCGTTCATCGTAGCACCTGAAACGGTCTTGGCTGAAATGGCAGCATCGATTGCAGTCTGGATATTGGAAGCCTTGACACCATCTGCGCTTACTGACAGAACTGGTGCGCTAGAAGTTTGTCCACCTGTATATGCTGTAACTACTTGCTCTTGCGCAGTGTCAATCTTAACCTTGACATTACCATTATCAACTATCAGACCATCTTTGAATTCAGTCTCCCTCAGGAAGGATTCTACATCGATAGAAGCACGCTGGAAATTGCCATCTTCAAGCTGGTATACGAACACGAGAGCATCATTACCGGTGGTAATACTAGAAGTAAGCGCACTGCTTGAAGATATCTGTTGAGCGTTTTCACCTTCAAGTTTCCAGTCCATGGTACCTAGAACAACATTATTCAGAGAGCTGTCCTTGTAAATCTTGATGGACGGACCCTTCTGTTCCCCTGCTCCAGTAGAATCAAAGAGAGCATATTCTTCCCTGACATTTGCGGATGAAGCAGTTAGTTGACGAATTTCATAATGTCCTGCTCCAACTGCATTCTCCAGTTTTGACAGAGCAGCCTCAACTGTATCAGTTGCTTCAATAGAGCCAGTTTTGGTGGTATCCTTTACGTAATCAACGAGAACGATGTCGCTCAGTGGTGATGCTGTGACGGAAACTACGCCGTCTGTCTCTGTAACATTGGTGATGACCTTTCCAGTTGTTACACCGGTAAAGTCCATTGCCTTGATGCGAGTGTCAAGGTCGTTGAGTGCAGTTGAAGTAACCTTCTCGTTCTCGTTGATGGTCTTCTGCAGTTTGCCGAGAGCCGCTCCGAGAGTGTCTGTTGATGCAATCTCAGCCTTAGCAGATGCGATTTCATAACCGTCAAGCTTGACGCCAGTCAGGTTTGCAGCAGATGTTGTAATGAGACCCTTGTCCTGTGTGACACTAGTAACAACCTTGCTTTCACCCGTTTCGGTGGTAGCGGTAAGTGAATTCCATGCATCCTCGTCGAAGTCATGGATGGTTACACTTTTTGTTTCTCCTGTCTGATAGTAGAAACCTACAACAGTCTTAACAGCTCCACCAGTCTCAGTGTACCTAGCAAGAGCAGCAACACCGTCCATGTCCTGTTTGAACGCAGTGTAGTTCTTAAGTGCAGCAATGGCAGCTTCCTTGTTAGCATACACACTTGAGCTTCTAAGGAGCTTAAGAGAATTTACGTTTTTTGCCATAATCTTAACTAATTTTAGTCTATTTTTTGGTTATTGTTTTATTTCCATGTTTTTAAGAGTTCAGGTTCTCTATTGCAGCGGAAAGTTCCTGATACCTCTGTTCAAGTGCCTTAAGCCTTGTGTTCAGGTCGTTCATTGCGGTTGAAATGGCATAGTCAATCGTGTCTACATCTGCCCTAAGTGTCGTAGTAGCCCCTGAAATGGTTGAGATGTCACTTGTATTGGCAGTTGTCTGTGCGCTAATTGTATCTATGTCAGTCGCTGCGGAATCCACTTTTCCGCTGACCTCGTTTACCCTTGCGTTCAGGTCATTCAATGACTGTGCAATTGCATAGTCCATCCTCTCGACCTTACCGCTTACAACCTGCATATCTGACGGAAGCCCGCTTACGCTTCCTGACAGGGAATTAACGCTTCCTGAGACGGATTCTATGTCAGTCCTGTTTTCAGTTGCCTTTTCGTCAAGGTCTACAAGTGATGCAGATACTGCATAGTCCATCTCCTCAACCTTTCCGGATACGACAGCCATGTCGTCATCGAGTGTCTCTACATCACCGCTTATCGTTGAAACATCTCCTGATATGGTTTCCACATCTCCTGATATGGTGACTATCTTACCTTCTGCTGTCGTGACCCTTGTCTCGAGTGTTGATACTCCGCTCGTTGCCCCGCTTATCTCATTAACCCTTCCGTTGAGGTCGTTAAGGGCGCTTGAAGTCACATAGTCTATTTCCTGGACCCTTCCGCTGAGGTATTCGATATTCCCAGTGTTTGCGGTAACATGCTCGGTGAGTGCCGTTACGCTTCCTGATATTGTCTCTGCGCTAGTGACAAGACCCTGAATCTGTTGAGTATGTCCTGTAACTGTTCCTGAAAGCTCAACAATGTCGTCCTCAATCCCATCTACAGCTGTGCTTATGTCACTGATGGCTGATGTGTTCGCGTTTGTCCTCGTATTGAGGTCGTTAAGGGACTGTGAGACAACATATTCTGTCTTGTTGAGTTCATCTGTCGTAACAAACGTGACGAGTTCATCAGCATCATTCTTGATGATGATGGTCTCCTTCCCGTCCTTGTAGAATACAGCCAATTCTCCATGTTCAATATTTCCAACTGAAGGAAATACCGGGTTACCGTTTACGTCTAAACTGTGACCGTGGAGATTGATGATATGGTTTATGTTTTTTGCCATAATATATAAAACTAGTTTTATTCCTTTAACAAAGCATAGTCATCAAGCTAATATTCTAGCAAGACTTAACGCTTATCGAACATAAATAGTGAAAAAGGAACATATCCTTGATGAAAGTAGAAGAAAAAGGCCGAACTTTTTGAAGGTTCGGCCATTTTTTGCTTTAGTACAATAAGATTCAAGTTGGTATTTATAGACAAAATAAATTTAAAGCTTTATGGCAAATCACTTAAAAGTATTCGCAGATGAGACTGCCTACAGTGCATTCACAGGCACCTCAGAGTACGTAACTCCCAATGTATCAGTGTGTTCTGGGGGGGGGGTAGCATATTCTATAACCCGATAGAACACGACTATTCCAAGGACTATCTGACATTTATTCCAATTACTGACGGTACGTTCTCGATTAATAGGAATGGTAGCGGTACAACATCCAATACAATCAGCTATTCTATCGGAGATGGAAACTGGACAAATATCGGTTATGGAGTCCAGACACCAACCGTTCAGGCAGGTCAGAAGATTAGATTCAAGGGTACACCTGATGCATCTTATATTGGAAATGAGAAATCAATTGGCACTTTCCAATGCACCACTTCATTCGATGCAGAGGGCAATGCAATATCAATGACCCACGGAGACAATTTCCAAAGTGCTACTGCAATGGAAAGCGAATGTGAATTAGCAGCACTATTCAGTGGGTCGAGTATCATATCAGCCGAGAATGTAGTTTTGCCTGCCATTTCATTGACTAATGGTTGTTATTTTATGATGTTCAGAGATTGTACTGGTCTGACAACAGCGCCTGCACTGCCTGCAATGACATTGGCTAGTGATTGTTATTCAGGTATGTTCTACGGTTGTACTAACCTTAACAGCATCACATGTCTAGCAACTAATATATCAGCAGAAGGTTGTACAACCAACTGGGTTAATGGCGTTGCTGCCACAGGTACATTCACCAAGGCTGCTAGCATGACAAGCTGGACTACTGGTGTCAGGGGCATACCATCAGGTTGGACTGTCGTTGACAAGCAATAATCACATAAATTTCTTTTTAAAACATCAAGGGTGGACAATCTGTCCACCCTTGTTATTATCGTGCGTTACAGGCCAAATTAGGGGCCTTTTCAGGCTTCGTCATAGAATGTCTCCATGAAAGGCTTGAAGTTTCCTTCAGGGTTATGTTCCTTTCTTGTGTTATGGTCGTCAAGTATGGCGAATACCACCTTTGCGAATGCGTCATGGTATCTTTCTTCAGACAATACTTCCTTGAATAGTCTTGCCATTTCCCTAGGAGGTGTCCTGTATGCCCCGCATCCGAATGCTCCAAGTACGAGGGCATCGTCCCGATAGATGAGTCCGAGGTCAAGGATTTGTGCAATTTTTGTCTTAATGACCTTTGCGTCATTCTCATGGATATGCCCATCGGCTGTGAGTCTTGGCCCTTTTATGGCTGACGCAGTTATTACGTCAATCCTGAATGGCTTTTCCATGAGCTCGTATTCCTTGTCCTCCCCGTGCCTGAATACGGTTACATTTGGGGTATAAATGGCGCCGTACCTGAAGTCAAGGGGATACCTTTCCTTTCTCTGTGGTATTCCGAAGTCCTTGCCTATCTCGTGGAACATATACAGTGAGCGGAAGAGGTCTGTCCTTCTTGAGATATTCTCTTCCTGTGCTGCCGAGCCTCCGAGAACTCCTCCGCACGGCATTGAAAATGATGCCATGTTAAGCACTGCGGTCTTGTATCCTTCCCTGACAAGTGAGTTGGCGATTTCAAGGCAGTCCTGGTTTACCACAAGAATCTGCATGGGAAGTCTGTGGACCTTGTCGTAGTCAACCTTCACCCTTGATGAGATGAATTCGGTATCCTTCTCGACGGTGTCCGACAGATTTAGTTCCACAATTTCCCCCTTCGGGGACTCATAGTCCATTGCATTGACGATATCAACGGTTTCGTTGAATATCCTCCTTCTGTCCGTCCTTTCCATAATCTTGCTAATAAATATCGTTCAGCCTAGAAAATTGACGTATCAATCGTCATTATAGAAGTCGTCATAGTCTCCGTATCCAAGGCATCTTCCCTGGTATGCAGGCTGTGTCTGTGTTTTCTTTTTCTTTGCGAGGCAGAACTTGAGCTGTATGTCAGCCTTATCCCCGCTTATGTTGACGGGCTCGTTGTTATACTCATAGACGATTTCCTTTCTTCCAAGCCGTTCCATTGTCTTGGCATCTAGAAGGCATTTTTCCTCATCGTCCCACAGCAGGTCGTACTTAAGAAGGATAGTGTCTATGAACTCCTGTTTCTCCTCCTCTGTGGCAAGCCTGTAGCTGGTGTTCTCGAAGTTGTCATATAGGTTGAAGTCAACCTCATGGTCCTTGTCCAGGACATCCATGACCTCATACTTTCCCCATCCGTTCTTTCCTTCCATGTATTTCTCGGGGTTATAATAGAGAAGGAGTGTGAACTTTTCGGTGGATGTGAAATCCGACACAAGCCTTTCACCCTCGAATATTACGATGGATGACGTGAACCTGCTTACTATGAAGTCTCCCTTTTCAAAAACCTTATTTTCTAGCATGGCGTTTTTATTTTAAGTGAGATTTTATTCTAATTCAGATATGCCGTACATATTGGATTTTATGGTTCCGATGACAGACCTTGCCTTACCGTATTTCAGCGTGAACACCGACTCTCCGATTTTGAATGCGAGTGTCCATACTAAGGAAACAATTGGTATTGTTTCAAGGTTCATGCTTTGGGTTAGCACTTCATGTGCATATACCCGGCTGTGCTTGGTACCAATAACGCACGGAATCATTCCAAACATAATGAATAAGAAAACCCAGATAGCTATTGAAGCTAAGATTTCGCATAGTAATACGGTTGTTTCCATGTCATGCGTTCTTTTCTAGGTTCTTGATGTACTCGGAGAAGATGATTGGCTCATAGATTTTGTACCATTTCATGAGCTCTTCTTCCGTGAAGTTCTGCTGCATGTCCCTGAATATGGCCTTTGCCTCGACCTCAAGGAAGTCTGATACTTCCTTCTCCACCTTCTCCCCCTTGCACACGGAGAGGGCATAGTCTATGTATGGGCTTACATATCCGAGGTATTCCGAGAAAGCGATTAGCAGTGCTGGGTGCATTTTCTTTTTTTCGTCCATGACTTATGATTTTTTTAGGTGTTGCTTATTATCTTAGTTTATGACCACGGGTTTATCTTTTCAAGAACCCGCGTTTCTTAATTTCAAATGTCTGCCCTTCAGATAGGGCTATCTTATGAGCATTCTCTTTCATCTTTAGGATATCCTTGTACTTTTGTGCCATGGAAGCCCTTTTAGTGCGCCTTCTGTCATATTTATATTTGTACTGCCTCCAGAGCATTACAGCCCAAGATATTATTGTCAGTGCGACTAAACAGAGTAAAGGGGTAACTGGTTCTCTTTCCATGCCATGCGTTCTTTTCCAGACTATTGATGTACTAGGAGAAGATGATTGGCTCACAGATGTTGTATCATTTCATGAGCTCTTCTTCCGTGAAGTTCTGATGCATGTCCCTGAAAGCGATTAGCAGTGCTGGGTGCATTTTCTTTTTTTCCGTCCATGACTTATGATTTTTTTTTTAGATGTTGTTTACTGTATTGGTTTATGACCACGGGTTTATCGTTTCAATGAACCCGCGTTTCTTAATCTCAAATGTCTGCCCTTCAGAGAGGGTTATCTGAGGAGCCTTTTCCTTCATCTTGAGGATATCCTTGTATTTGTTTGGCATGGCAGCCCTAGTACTGTGTCTTCCGTCATACATATACGACCTCTCATATCTTGTGGTGTCGAAATTAGACCCTTGTGATATGGTATGGCTTGCCGTAGGCGGATTGTACTGGTCATACAGGTCCTTGTTCTCCTTGTATACCTGGTATATGCAGTCTATGATGATTCCGATTGGGAGGATGACGAAAGTGAAATCATCCTTTAACGGCATCATTATAAGACAGGCGAATGTTGCAACCATTCCTAGCAGGAGCTTGAATGCGAGGTAAAGGCTTTCCATATGTTCAGAATGTTCTTTTCTTCACTAGGAGCTTCGAGTATAGGCTTCCGTTGCAGAAGGATGCCTCTTTCGAATCCTTAGTGTTCTTGTATACTATGGTTTTGTCGTCCTTTGACACGATTGTTATGGTCTTCCGCTTGAGTGACCACAGGCCGGGCAGGACGTATTCCTCCCCGACTTGTATGTCTTCCCAAGGGATATGCGCATCGTATTTCTTAAGCTGCCGTATCTTGTCGGCATAGGGACCTATTGCGTTCATAATTGTGATTGTTTATTTTGAACTGACAGAGATACCAGGAGTTCCACGGTACGGGACCATATGGGAAAGCTTTATGTCCTTCTGATATATGTAAATCTTCGTGTTTGTCTCCTTGAGCGCGCTGTCAAGCTCAGTTGCTATGATGCAGTAGTTGGTCTTGCTGTATATCTTCACAGTCTTGCCTGGGATTCCGTTTATGAACGGAATCCTGTAGAGCTGGCCCTGTTCAATGTCATCCCATGATACATGGAACTCTGATATGTTCCACTTGTTGTACGGGTTGTGGGTGTAGGCAGGGCTTGCCTGAGAAGCTTTTTTCGAAGGGTCCAGGAACGGGCACCATATGGGAGGCAACACCGTAGAAGGGTCAACCTTGCTCACATAGCACTTGATGAACCTTGCAGAGGAATTTGACGGCGAGTAGGTAGTCCTGGAGCATCTTACGTTGTAGAAGTTTCCGGTCACCGCATCCTCCTTGATAATATGGGGACATTCAAGACAATTGTTGTATTTTTCAGCCATGATGATATTGTATTGATTAATTTAGCAAAAACAGCCTAGAAAGGCCATTCGTCGTAGGGGTCATGTTCTTCAATATCTTCGCCAGTATAGCGCATATTTCCGTCAGTATAGCTCATATCTCCGTCAGTATAGCGCATATCTCCGAAGAACGGCACATCACGAGGACGACGTCCGTTCGCTTGAGTTTCATCCCTTCTTTGGAGAGCGGACATGGCGCTTAATATCGCGTCACGCGGCATTCCATTCTCGCGGAGCATCCTTATTATTCCTTCAACGTCATTCATCTGCATTTCTTTGTTATCGGAATCGGTGGTATCTTCGAATCCTTCGCCGAATAACAGTGTGCATGCATAGTTGAATGCCTGGGAGCCGATTTCATTTATGCTCTCCATTGGTATGGAGTACGGGCCTTCAAGCAGGAACCGAATCATGGTGTTCACACAGAACATGACCTGATGAGGCCCGTCTTGAGGACCTAACTGGGAATGATGAATAAAGCCCTCATCGCTGCAATACTGCTGGTTAAGGCACTCAATTATTTCTCCGATGTCCTTGCATCCACAGAAGATGTTTGGGCTATTCCTTTCCATCCTTACGAGCCTCATGGCACTCATGAGACTGAAGATTGAGTTACACATCCTTGGCATGGCATACATTATCTTTAAATAATAGCCAAGCCTGAAGGCCGTCTTGAAGAATGACTTAACGGACATCTCCGCGAGATGCCTGTCCAGCCTTTCCTTTCGGGTATTGTTTTTGGGCGTCCACATTTTTTCTTTTCCCATTTGTCTTAAACTTTTTTTTTTAGTGGTGCAAAGATATGGCTTTTTTGAATAAAAGCAAAGAAAGCGCAGTTAAAAAAACTTAAACCTCAAGATACAGTGGCCTATATACGGGCTTATACTCTTCACTTAGCAGTGATACGTTATAAACCTCAGTCGTGCCAATCATCTCAACCTCATGGTTCGATGAATGCAGATGGCCGTGAAGGTGGAACCTTGGAGAAAGCTTCTCAACGAAGCTGGCAAGCGCCATGTTACCGATATGGTCAGGCGTATACCAAGCACATTTCTCAAGTATCTGGTCACTGGTGCCATATGGGGCATCATGGGTTATCAGTATGTCAACCGGATTCCCTGACTCCCTGATTTCATCGAGGGCTGCTGAGAAAAGCTCGTCCTGCTTCGCCTGAGTCTCCATGAATGCCCACCTTCCGAAAATCTTGCAGAGGGGACTTCCGAATACCTTGATTCCTCCGTACTCTTCAGATGTCATGTCGAGATAGGAAATCTTGTCGTGCCCTTTAAGGGCATTAATAACCTTCCCCTTGGAAGACTCAAGGAAGAAGTCGTGGTTGCCTCCGACAAACATTACCTTTTCACACGGCATGTCATGAGCCCATGGTATGAACTCGGAGGAGAACCATCTAAGACTCCTCTTTGCATCTATTTGCAGGCCAAGCGGGACAATGTCTCCACATATCAGCAGCAGGTCACACTTGTCAATGTCATACGGAAGATATCCGTGCATGTCACTTATTGCGCAAATCTTCATAATTTTTTTTTAATTTGTTAAACCTTTTCTGCAAATATATGGATTTTTAATCAAAATGTCAAAAAAAATGGGCGGTCTTTTTCAACCGCCCATTTGTTATTAAGCTTGAGTGTGAATCGTTGGACTATCCTTCCTCGAGTGCCCTTCCGATGGCATGGTCCATTGGTTCATCTCCTTCGTCTTCGTCAGGCTGTTCGCCTTCGTCATGTTCGTCCTCTTCATCGTCGCTTTCGCTGACGAATCTCTCGAACTCCTTCTCTTCCTCCTCGTCATCCTCGTCGTCGCCGATGGCTTCGGTTGAGCTTGACTTGATGGTGATTGTGAAGGTGTGGTTCTCAGGGTCGTATGACGTGTTGAGTTTGATTTCGCCTTCGAGCTCCGGGAGTTCCATCCTGCGTGTTCGGGTGTATTCCTCCTCGCCGTCGTTGCAGGAGACGCTGACCACTAGCTTTCCGTCGACGATGTCGTATTCGATGGACTCTCCCTTCTCCTTGTTGTAGGGGACGGTGAAGGAGCAGTCCACGAGGCTGTTGCGGACATCGGTGAAGAAGCCGTTGAGTTCCTTCCCAAGGTCCTTTGCCTTGGAGATGAGCATTTCCTTCCTTTCGTTGAAGGCGGTGATGGTGGACTCCATGTCGAAGTCCTCGATTGTCTTGGTGACTCCGTTGAAGAAGTCCTCGATGAGCTTGCGCTCGCGCTCAGCTGTCTTGAGCAGTAATTGCTTGTACTTTTTCATGACTTTTTGCGTTTTTGGTTGTTAATACTTTTGGTTTTAAACTCTTGCAATATGTTTTCGAGGGAGAACCTCGTCATGTCTCCGAGCGTTACATATCCGAAGAGCCCGGCTATCTTTGAGACAGCCTCTTCAAGGATAATACTGTCCATAGTGTTCAGTTTTTTGTTGTATGGTTATTTGTCCCATCCATGCGCATGACTGGAATATGCAGGCGCATATCATGCCCCATAGTGCGATTGCCATCACCAGTGTGGCCCAGTTCGTTTTATTGTTTCCGTCCATAGTCTTAAAACTTCATGCTGTTAGGAACCACAAAACCGAAACCTACACTTGTGCTGCTGCCGATTCCAAGCTGGTAGAGAGTCTTCCTGACCTCCTTTTGCCCGCTTATCCTAAGCATGACCTTGGAGGTGATGTTTATGCTATCACGGATGTATGTCTTTATCACCCGTGCCTTCTCCGGGCTGATAAGCTCAATTGAGAGCGAGTCGACCTCCTCCTTCGAAAACCCGTTCTCCTCGAGTTTTAGCTTGCACCTTTCAGTAAGCAGGTCAACAAACCCTTCGTCAGTGAATGTGACGAACAGGCCCTCGTTTACGAGCCTTACGGGTCCGAACGTATATACGATATCGAACGTCTCGTTCACCTTCATGTTCATCATCTCGAAACCGACGTACTTGAGGGACATGATTGACAGCTCGTCACGCGAGTTCTCGAATTCGATGATGTTCTCGATGAAATCCTTGATGAAGCTCGGATTCGGTGAGGCTACCAGGAAGAACACATCTCCCTCGTATGAGAATACCTTATCTTCCGGGTAGAACGTGAACTTCTTCATGGGAGAGACACAATAGGAGCTAGTGTTCCCGTACCATTTGTTGTTCGGGCCAAGAATCCTGTTCACAACGCCGTTTACCTTGGCATTGATTGGGGAGCCGACGCTTACGTATTTACCTGTGTAGTTAAGCTTGAAAATCATGGGAATATATTTTTTTTTTATTTATTTTTATTTTCTTCTGTCTTAATTTATATACATCATATGGAAAAGTCTGTCTGTCAGATTGCTGTATAGTTGTGCGTATGCTAACAGTGACAGCAGGTTGAAGACGATAATGGCAATGAATGAAGCCCAGAAAGGAAGAAGTACTGCGCTTATAATATCCATGAGGAGTATGAATATGACAGCCATCACCCACCCGAACCTAACTGAATAGTTTGTTATGCCCTTAACGTCGAAGTATTCCTTCTGGTCAATAACAGTAAGAATAACCTGTTTGGTCGTGAGTGTTGGCTTGTTGCAGTCGCTGAAGCACTTAAGAAGCATGCACTGGATGAAGAACAGCTCATAGGTGTTAAATTTTTCATTACTGAAATTTGCATCAAGTCCTGGCATACCGAAGTGACGGAGGGTTTCGTACTGGTCACTTCTACGAATGTAGACTTTGCTGTTCATGAACTTGTTTGAGTTATTGTATTCCGAAAGCAGCATTGACGGATTCCTCAAGAGAGCTTTCAGATAAAGCTTCCTTCCGTATTTCTGCCACATCTCATCGAATGACGATGCCGAAAACTTTCTATCCAGCCTTGTATCTTTCTTTGCCATCATTTGGTATGTTTTAAGTGGTTTACTTGCACGCCAGTCCTCTTTACAAGCTCTCTGCCGGCCTCAAACACATCTTCCCTTCCAAGTCCGCACAGGACTATTTCCGATGCGTCATATGGCCTTATACGGGCAAGGAATTTAGACATTATGTTGAAATCGGACGTGAACTGCTTATTGTCGAAATACTTTGTGCCTCCATATGTCATGAAGACTTTCTCGCAGTCTTTCTCATTGATTGCATCATAAATCTCCTGTGTAACGGCAGAGCCGTCGCTGAACTCCATGCACATGGTCCCGTGAGGCAACGTGTGCTTTCTCCAACGGAGCATGACGACCACAAGGGATATGCCGTTTTCTGAGCGTATGCCATCGGCTAGCATCCTGACATTCTCGTGCCCGCATCTTTCGGCATAGTCCTCCTGCGGGTTTATTATGATGAGTATCTTTCTCTTTTCCATGATTATTTGCTTGTTGAGACCGAATAGAAATGCTCTGCAACGGAAAGGCAATCGTCACGTGTCATTGAAGGGTTCTTCTCGAACTCTTCCCTGATTGCATCAAGGCATTTGGAAATCAACGGACCCTTTCCAACTTTCAGTTCCTTCTGGATATCGAATCCGTTGACCGGCAGCTGAATCTTCTCCTTCTCCATCTTCTCGACCGTTGACATGACTGCCTTGATGACACACGTAGTATGGTTCTCCTTGATGTCATTCCTGCAGCAGTTCATGGCAGATAAAAGCTCAATTGCAGGCTTAAGGTCTTTTCCGGCCGATGATATGAATTTCTTGAGTCTCCTTTCCGGAATGGCGCTTTTCCTGTTCATGTCATAGAGATAGTTGAGTGACGTGATTATGTTCGACACCCTTTCAGCTTCAGCAAGGGAAAGGCCGAAGTCAAGGACGCCAAGGCCGGCTACGTCGGCAGATACGTTGAACTGACTGGATGGAGAGTTTCCTATGATGAATCCCATTCCATGATACATGGCAGCAAGCCTTGTGATGTGGTTCGGGCTTACCTTGTCCATGCAGTCGACAGTATACTCGAACAAATCATCCGTGAACTTACAGGAGATTCCATTCTCATCAGCCATATCCTCGCAGAAAAAGTGCATGACACCGCTGTTGAGCATTCTCCTCAAGGCAATCGACGGAGTTTCCATCTGCAGAATCTTCTTGAACTCATAGTTCATGGAATCGTCACCATGGGACGTAATCACTCTGTGTGCATTCTTGACGATTGAGAGCCATGTGTCAAGACAGATTCCATATCCGAGCTCAGAAGCCTCCCTTATTAGGGCAAGGATGTTCGAAGGCTCGTTCCTGAAGTATATGTCCGGGGTTATAGCGCACCTGACAGTCTTTGAGTCGGTATCCTTGAATCCGTACTTGAGCGGGTCATAGATAAGGTTGTCGCAGAAGGAGTAGTAGAGTGCGTTTATCGACACGGACCTAAGCGTTGCATCTGAAGACATGGTCCCGAATCTCCTAGCGGGCGATGAAGAGTACTCGACCATCTTCATTTCCCTGACGACGATGATGATGTCATTGCACTCGTTGTCATTCGTGAGTCTGAGGATGGAAATGCCGCTCTCATTGTCTACGATTGGATTCTGATTTAGAACCATGCATCCAGTCTTTATGGCAAGCCAGTTTCCTATGACTGCCGACCCGTTCACGATGTCAACGGTAATTTCAAATGTATAAGGGGTCTTACCTGCAAGGAAGTATGCAAGTGTCTCTCCGCTGACATAGACCTTATTCTTGTACTTGGAGTCCTTGATGATGGCTGACAGCTTGTGGAAAAGGTGCTGATACCTCTTGTTCTTAATCTTGAGAGTCATATGAGTGGTTGTTATTAAATTCTGAAAAGCTGCTTTGTGAACTGTGCCGGAATCCCATCATGCATGAACATAAGGTCATATGGCCCAAGTGGCATTCCGTTCACGTCCTTGTATACCTGTGCATAGTATATTGAGCCGCATGCATGAAATGTGATACGTCCGTCATTGTGCCTCTTTATGAAGACCCTGACGGTCTTGCTGTTTTGAGCTGAATACTGAACCGCCTCAAGTGTGAAGAGAGACGGCCTGAATATGACGCCGTCATATTCAATGTCTGGAAGCTCTCCAACAGATTCCATGTCAGTTACCTCGTAAAAGACTTCGTCATTGTTGATGCCAGAGAGCATAATTCCTTCTGCAACTTCGTGATGGTTTGCCAGCCCGGCTGCCTTATCCCGTGACATTACCGAGACCTTATGTGGATTCAGCTTTCCGAAGATTACCTGCCTGACATACTTTGAAGATATCAGAGGCTGACAGTCAGTGAACTTGGATATGAAGTCGGTATAGCTTCTGGCTCCAAGGACGATATCCCTGTCGAAGCTTTTCATGACCTGGAAGTTCGACTCCTTCATGTCATATGTCAGGAATTGCTTTCCGTGGTTTGCAACGCTGTAAAGGTTGAAACCTGCAGCCGTCTCCTTACTTTGGAAAGGTGTCATGCAAAGTCTGAAGTATGCATCAGTCGAAGATATTGCATCCACTGCTGATGCGATAATGGTGGACCTCATTGAGAGATAGACCTCGTCTGACATACCCTTTTCGTCCAGGTATTTGACAAGCATATCCCACTTATCATCAAAGCCATACAGCCTTATATAATACATGAATGCATCCCCTTCGTAGTAGGATATCGGAATGGAGAAGTCCTCAATGAACTTCTTTCTGAGATTAAGGTGCTGATTGGGATTACTCATAGTGATAATAGATTTTTTTATTTCGGTGCAAAGATATGGAAAAAAAACGTATATACCTAAATTTTATGTGTTAAAGTTTGCTAAACAACGAGAGAATCATCGTTGACGCTGCATTCATATATCGTAAGGAGCTGGTTCCCTTCTATTTTCAGAATGAACCTTTCCATGAAACCTTCAATCACCTTGTCCCAGGATTCTGTCTCCATGTCGAGGTCATGCCATCCTCCCTCGTCAAGGAATGCATATGTCCAGAACAGTGTTGAGTACCTGACATAGCTTTCCTTGTCCTTGAAGTTGGAGAAATACTTCTCGATACCTGTGAAGTTTTCGACAATCTTCCTCTCATCGTCGTTCCTGGGTTTCGAAGACTCAACCATAAGCTCCCATGTCCTCGTGAAGAGTTCTCGTCCTCCGTTGTTCATTGCATCCCAGTCTATGTCGTCAATCCTGGCCTGATATGCCTTCTCCCCGTTCTTGAGTATGAACGGATTGGAGAAGTTCCCTCCAACAGATGCCGTATACCACTTTCCGTTAGGGTTCTCGTCAGTCAGTGCATTTCCTTCATCATCGTAGAACATACCGGACGTGAGCGATGTATAATACTCGAAGGGTGACATTGACTTCAGGGCTGAAATTCTTTCCCTCAATGCCTGTATCTGAGTCTCTGACAGTCCGATTCTCTTTGGGTCCTCAATCAGGCTTGTCATAAGCTTGACGGAGTTGTCCCTCATCATGGCTGCATCAAGGTATCTGTACTTCACATGGGTTTCAACCTTCTTCTTCATGTCGAAAACGGAGAGTAATGACTCTGGGTCTTCTCCGCATACCAGGACGGTGAACATCCTGCTTCTTGTCTTTCTTGTATCCATTATCCTCGTCGAACTTGGTTATCGTTATTGGCCTCAACCTCAATATTACGGATTTCATAATCGTGGTAGAATGGCATCCTCACTTCGACAGTGTTAATGTCACACAGGCCAGATTTGAATGATGCCTTCATGGCCATTCCATCCGGGTTGTAAGTCTCAAATGAAGCCTTGTCAATGATTGTGACATCGTTTGACTTCATCTTTTCTGAATTACAGTTAGCGAACCACTTAACGTCGTTAAATCCGGCTGATACGATGTAATGGTACAGTTTGTCCATCTCGAATGTGGAATCTAGGAATTTTCTTCTGACTGAAGGGTCCTGCATTACCCAGTCCGAGTTGACAGGGGGTATTTCACTGCAGAACGTCGGAGGATATGAGGACAGTATCATGAGGCCGTCCTGTATCTTCTCTGAAGCAATCTCTTCGATATTGACTGAAGGAAGGAACTCGAATGAGTTGTAACCGTGCTCACTTCTCCATTTGGCTCCAAGAGGTACCCCTCCTCCGATTGCAAGGAGTGTTGATGACTTTGTCCTTATTATCCCGTTCCCGATGCACGGATGAATGTTAGAAAGCCCTTCGCATACATTGATAAGCAGTTCAGGGTCGTCATACTCGGCATTTATGAGTACGAGCCTTGAGGAGTTTTTGCTCAGGAGAGTGTTTATCTTTTCCATCTCATGCCTGACAACCTCAAAGTTATTGCCGTTAATCTCAAACGGGCCGATTACTGCAAGACATAAAGCCGATATAGGACTATCATCAGGTATTCCTAACATCTTCATAGTCTTCTTTTGGGCTGGTCTTACGTTGCCTAGGAAAGCTGCGATACCATCTAGGTTCTCGCATGCAGAACCTCCAATGACTATACTACTAATGGTATCAAAGTTAAATTTTTGCATAAACGGTAATTTAAATGGTGTTTCCGCAAATATATGCATTTAAATTGGAAAAAACAAATTTCAATATACAAAACGACGGGTCGGACATTAAAATCCGACCCGTCAACAACATTTTAATCAATTATTGATTCAAGCAGTTGCGAATGCATATGACAGTTCATCGCTCTCGAATGCTGCGTTTTCACCGAATATGCCAGCGTCCTTTTCATAGGCGATTTTGATACCGGCAGTTGCCGCGAGCTTTTTCTCCTGGGCCCCGATTTTGATGTCAGGCCTCATGCAGAGTAGCCTTACGGCATGCTCATTTGATGAAGTGAGTGCGATTGAGAGAGGTGTGTCGCCGAAATCGTTGGTCACATTGACGTCAACGTCCTTCCTGGTGATAAGCTTGTCGAATATCCAGGAGAGCTGAGGGAACTCACTTGCCACGCAAATGGCGGTATCACCGTTGATGTTCTTGGCATTGAGGTTGAGGTCCTTGTTCAAATAGACTGAGTCAATCATGCCCTTGATGCAGTCCCTGCTCTTCTTATTGGTCTGAACCTCGGATGAGAGGTAGATGTAGAGCAGCATGTCGAACAGTGTTCCTCCGATGCCGTTGCTGCGGTTGCAGTCATACGACTTGTGGCTGACGATTTCCTTGAAGAGGTTGTACATCTGGTTGAGGATGACGCTGTAGATGGGAATGGACGACTCGAACTCGTAGTTGACGTCGATGTCCGGGTTTTCCCGGATAAGCTTGATGGCTCCCTTCTCGTCCTTCTCATCAATGAGCTTGTGCAGGAGGATTTCCTTCTTCACTTCCACCCTCTGGAGGAAGTCGTCGGTGCTCAAGCCCTTCTTCTCGATGAGCTTGCTTTCCTTGAGGTTGCCTCCATAGATGTTGTACATCGTTGACAATGACGGGATTCCCCACCTGTCCTTAGCGAATGTCATCAGTATGAGGCTTTCCTCTTCATTCGGCTTGCAGTTGAAGTCTAGGATGACGAAATAATAGGCCTTGTCATCCTCACTCCCAAAGGCATGACCAGGGATGAAGGAGTATTCCAGAAGCTTTTTCGCAGCCTTAATGTTTGGCATCTTTGCGACGATGATTCCGTTCTTCTCGCAGGCAATGGTGATGCCCCTTGCCTTAGCATAGTCCTTGAAGGAATCTGGCTTCCACTCGAACGTAGGCATCTTGGTGATGGAGAAGAATGTGCTGACTCCGCAGCCGCATGATGACAGGATTTTGTGTATGTTGGTGTCAGTACCCTTGTAGTTGTACCTTTCCCTGATGCAGTAGTTGCCGCAGGTCTGTGCCTCTACGATTCCGATACCGTCCTCTACGGTGAATCCGATGTGGGCAAGCTCATCCTTCTCAGGCTTTGAGAAGTCAAAGTAGAAATACTGACGCCTCTTGCTGTTTCCTGCCACATAGGACTGCCAGTGGGAGTTGTTCTGGGTAATGCACCATCCGGTGCGTGAGTTACCGCAGATGCTCTTGGAAGAATGGAAGGAGCCGATGCGTACGATGAGATAAGGAGCCTTCTCGAAGACGATTTCGCAGTCGTTGAAATTGTTGAGGATATATGTCTTGCAGTCCTCGAGCTCCCACTCATACGTCTTGGACAGTGAGTCAGCGATACGGGATATGAGCTCATTGACATCACTATGGATGTTGGCGGCGCTCTTGTAGAGCTTGGCCTTTCTTGATGCAGAGGCCCTGTTGAACTTGAAGAAGAGGTCGTAGTACTTTGCAATGCGCTGGTCATGGCAAGCCTCTAGGTATGAAATCTCTTTGGGATAGATTTCGGCCTTGAGCATTTCCTTCTGTCTTGAGGCGAACTTGCTGATTGTTTCGTCGATGAGCTTGAGCTTCTCGCTTCCCTGGATTTCCTGCAGAAGGCTTGCCAGCTCGGTCTTTTTGTTATAAGAAACAATGTTTCCCTTCTGGAGCCCCTTGATGCGGGTCGGGTTTGAGCGCACCCAGTTGCTGACTGACTCGAGACTGTCAAGGCTGATGTTACGCTTGAAAATTGCCTTGATGGCCCACTCCTGATAGGGTATCTCGGGAAACGCCTCGATGATTCGCTGGAAGATGACGTTTCGCTCAGGATTGATTTGGAACTGCTCGATAAGCGGTTTCAGTCTGCTTGAATATTCTACCATTGCTATTAAATGTTTGGATTTGGTTTGTTTTCTGCAAATATATCGGTTAAAACCGTAAATGGCAAATTTAAGACATTAAATAATGTTAAACATAGACGCAGAAATATAATGTCCATAATAAGGACACTACTATCTGAAGTATAAAGGCCATTATCGCCTCATTCTTTGGTTCAACCTCTCCGTAAGCCATAATCCTGATGCCCTGGGAGTACTTGTAGTTCACGAACAGGATGGTCAGGAATATGGCTAGGAACAGTACTAAAGCTTTATACATAATCATCATATGTAATTGAGTGCGACTTGATGAAAGACAATTTGATTCCGAGCTTTTCAAGTACCTTATTGTCAACGGAGTTCGTGAGATATCGGAATGCATTGGTGCTAATCTGGCTTTGATTGATGCCGCCATCAGCAAATTCTGCAAGCCCTTCGAGGAAGAAGTTGAATAAGGGGCTGTATTGAGACATAAACATCGAGGAATCATTTATAAGACCTACAATGAGCCTCTTGACGTTTTCCTTGCTAATCTTGCCGGCATTCTCAAGCATGCGGCTTAACACCGTATAGTAGAATGTGTTCATGACAGCCCCCTTGCTAGTAAGCCTGCGGGCATGCATGTCCTCAATATCCTTTGATGTCGGCAGCCCCATTGGTTTCCTTCCACGGTTGTTTATGCATGATGAACGTAAGATGGTGCATATGATGTCGTACACAAATGATTCACCAAGAATCTCGGTCATAGTATAACCGTTACCGTATATTACATCAATGAAGTCCGGCGACGCATGGTAGAGAATGGAATTTATGATTGTTGTCCGGACATCGTCCATTGAAAGTGCCTCAATTAGCGCTCCCTTTAGGCTACTGTCACGAAGCACGCTAGCAATCTTCTCCATATTGTAGCACATGAAGTAGTTCCGTATCTCCTTCGGCTTTGAAACCGTCCTCTTGATAGTGTCATATGGAAGGCCGAACATTCCAAGAAGAGCCTCGAATATGTATCCTCCTCCAAGGTTTCCAGAGTTCTTGTCGAATACTCCGATAGGGGTGTCATCATTGAAACCGCCGTCCCTGATGATGGAATAAACGAGAGATGAGTTGTCCTCATGAGACTTGGAGAAATTGAAGAAGATGACGTGCTCGTCACCCCACATTTCAGAAGGGATTCTCTCAGCATAAGAATTGCCGAAGAAGTCTGCAATCTTGGAATTCTTCACAGACACAACAAGCTTGTTGTCTTCATTTTTGATGATACGTAGGTAATGGTGCGTGAGGCCGCATTTCGCAAGGTAGCTGATGACACCGTCAGGCGACCATTCATAAGAAGCCTCGTCAAACGATGTGATAAGAGATAACGGTATCCCCTTCCTAGCTAGGAACGAGTATACATTGCTATATGACTCAATTCCGTCAAGATAAGAGGTGATGTTGGATACAATAAGGTCACTTGAATCATCATCGCCGCTGTGTATGATGTCTTCATTGACAAAATTGTGAGCAGACGTGATACCACGGTTCTTGATGGACGTTATTCCGATAATGGACATCTTGTCGTCCTCGTTTCGCGAGAAGTCGAATACCATATACTGAACAGCGTTGTCAGAGCCGAGATACTGGTTCCAATATGACTTATTCTTGCCAATACACCAGTTTGTCGTGACTCCGAGTTTCTTTACAGTCTCGAAGTCAAACACCTTCAGGAGAACCGTGTCATCATTCTCAAACACAATCTCTGTGTTGATACCCTCGACATTCTCAATGTAAGCAAGCAGCGATGCCTTGTTCCAGTCGTAGTGTGTGCTCGTACTGTGGCGTATCATCGTTATAATCTCATTGTAGTCATCGATGGATGAGACCTTCTTGATGATGTTCAGCCTTTTCCTGATGGAAAGGTTGGCGAACCTTGACATGGCATCATAGTCTGATGAGCCTTCCTTGATATTATCCCTCAGCACCTTCTTCTGGGTGGTGTTGAAGAAGTTGATAGCGTCATTTACGCGTTTCGTCTTCCTGAGGGAATTCTGCTCAACAGACAGCTTGAAGAGAGCCTTCATCGTTCCGTACGACGTTATGGAGCCTCCCTTGAGCATCTTTGAGAGCTGAGGATAGCTTTCGGTCCACATGACCATCCTCCTTATCACACCAAGGTCGAACCCGTGCCTTGCCCATGCGTTGATTGCCCACTGGAATATATGCCTCGACCCGCCTGAGATGGCGTATGAGAACATCACATTGGGATTGTCAGATGATAAGTGAGACTGCGAAATGGGCTCCGAGAACGGCTTGCTGGCAATGTCTGACTCATATTTTTCTATGAAGTCAGATGGCGTCAGGTAGAACTCACCCATAATCCTCGTCATCATCATGGCGTGCTCACTTTCTGCATCGGATGTAAGGTATCTGTATATGCCAGGACATCCGTACTTGTCGATGAGTCTCTGTACTTCACGAGTAGTACTGTGCCTCCTTATGTTGTTTGTAATCGAATTGTATAGTATCAATTCGACATTGGACACCTTGTAGGCAAAGATGATACTGAAGTGCGGTGCACCATACTGTCGGTATATGCACACCCTGCACGTCTTGGTATCAACCTTCCTCAAGAGTTGCCCAATACTGCGTATGTTTTCCAGTAGCATGGTCAAAATCAGAATTTTATTTCGTTGCTAAAAGCATCATTTATTGCTTGCTCAAAGAGCGCGAAGTCAACGTTGGACGTATTGCAGATATACTTCATGGCATCGACAAGGTCAGCCTTGATGGACTCAATGTGACCGCTGTACCTGTCAACGATGTACTTCAATACCTCCATACGAATCTCCTCCTCCTTCTTCTTTGTGAGGGAGGCAGTGTTCGATGACTGGCTGTTGTACGGCTGGTTGTAGTATGAGCCGTAGGAGTAGCTGGAAGAATACTTCCCGTATGCCCTCAGTGCCGTTGAGTCATCATAGTTGTCGACGGTAATATTCTCACCGGCCGAGCTTGACAGTGTGATATTGGTGTGGGCATATTCAGTGCTTGACGTGAGCTTGTACTGGACCCTTCCGATTGTATCGATAAGTTCCTTGCCCATGCCAAGGGCGTTGTCCATCTCCTCGACGATGGAATATTCAGAGGTCTGGTTGTGCGCATCATACCCTCCGTTTCCGAAGTTCATGCAAACTACACCAACGGCCTCACGAATCTGCTTCACATCAGTGTACGGCTCAGCCTCGAACCTAGTGACGCCCCACTTGTCGCAGACGGGCTTCATGTGAGCCTTGTAGAAGTCGTTGGAGAACAGCTTGGTGTTGCTGCAGCTCCATGCGGCCCTGTTCAGCTCAGGAGAGTCATAGCCGATGACATATGCGACATCAGCAAACCAGCTCTTGTTCAGTCTTGAACTGCCCTGACAGCCTACCTCCTCCTCGAGGAAGAAACAAGCCTTTAGCTTTTCGACATGATTGAACATGGCCAGGCAGATGGCTATTCCACCCTTGTCGTCAGCACCAATTCCGATGCCGTCCACGTAAATCTTGTGGTGGCCGGTATCTTTTACCCTTGAAGTCTTGATTGGCAGGTTCACTGAAGCCATTATGTAAGGCTCATGCTGACCCTGTACCGTATCCATGTGTGACGTGACACAAGGATAAAACTCACCTTCGGAAAGAGTACCCTTGGTCAGATAGAGGTTCCCGTAATCGTCGAACTCAAAGTCGATACCATTACGAATTGCAAAGAATTTAATAAAATTGACAAGTCTTTCCTCATGATGGCTGAGCGTTGGTATCGACATCACTTCATAAAGGAAATCTTTGTCGAAGAACTTCAGGTCCATGTCGTCATCCCTTGGGTCTTCGGGCAGGACCTTCGTCTCCTGGGGCTTCTGGTCAGTTTCTGCTGGCAGAGCCTTCTGCTTGGGGTCAAGTACATTTTCGGCCATTTCTTAATAACATAATTGTGTGGTTGTTGTAAATCTTGGGCAAAGATATTTCATTTTTCTGTTAAAGCCAAATTTTTTAGCTTTTTTTAAGGATTTCATATATAAAATTGATTTCCTCCTTGCCATTGAAGTCTGACTGAGTCTGACTTCTGTAGTATGTCTTCCACACATTGTCAGGCAATACTGGGAAAAATGTATCGGCATCCCTGCTGCCATTGACGACAGTAAGCCTTACCTCATCACAGAATCCTTCATCAATGGCCTGGTGATATATCTCTCCACCGCCGATAATGAAGACTTCCCTGTCAGAGAAGAAAGCATCGCAAAGGTCACTTGCATCCTGAAGGGAATGCGCGATGAAAACATTCGGAGCCTCTTCAACGGAATATTTCTCATTCCTTGTTATGATAATGTTGGTCCTTCCTTCAAGAGGCCTGCCTCCTGGTAGGGACTCAAAGGTCTTGCGCCCCATGATGACGACATTATTCATAGTCATGGACCTGAAGTTTGCCATGTCACTTGGGATGCGATAGATGAGACGTCCACCGATACCTAATCCCATTGCCTCGTCAACACATGCGAGGATTTTAAAGTTTTTAGCCATAATTTATAAACTTGATAAGATTAATACATTCTCCTTATATACAAATCTGTCCACCAGCCCCATGAGTTTCTTCATTGGCGTGAGTATAGATTTACCCTTAATCAAAATCTTCGGTATACTAACCTCTTGAATCATCTGGTCAATCCCTTCTTGGTCAAAGATGAACTCACCATATTTTCCATTGAAAGGCTTGGTTAAATTCGGCCATCCGTCAAAGCGTGATACGCTGTCTAGTAATAAGACATTAAGCGAATATTGGCAGAACTCCAATTGCCCGGTTGAAGGGTTTATTCTACTGTATGTTTCATAGTTGAGGTACTTATGTATCCATTGAGGGAACTTTTCCGCGCAGAAGTCGTTTACGGGAACCCGGAAATGAGACCACTGCGTGAAATCCTTTTTTGTCTGTTCTTCAAGTTTGAAAAGTGCTACCATATTAAATGCCGGTTATACACAACAAATGAGTACCTTCCACAAAGGCGTCTAGTATGTCTTTCAGCTCTTTCCTTGGATAAGTGATTTTGTCTTTCGTTATCTTTACCTTAGGCTGATTAGCTAAAAGGTCATAAGGAAGGCTTTTCCTATTTAGGATTATCTCGCACTCTTTTCCGAACCTGATAGCATCAAAAGACATGAACATATTGATACAGTATCCCTTTATGGTGTTGTATCCATGTATGGTGCTGTCAGATACATACTTGTATGCCCATTTAGGGACCTTATTCCTGTAGTCTGTCAAATGGTGGCTGAATACCCTGATTGGTTCGAACCCTTTTTCCTCGCAGTATTCAGTGTTAAAGTCTGCCGGAAGTATTTTCTCGAGAAGTATTAACATGCTTATGCCTTTTTTATCTTATGGGGCAAATATATGTCTTTTTCCTCCTAAAAACAAAAAACTCTGGCAAAAATATTGCCAGAGTCAGTTGAATTTGCTTTTTTTTAATGCTAAGGTTTCAGACTTAGTCGAGACAGACTGAATCAGCGGTGAGCGTATCCACAACCTCAATTGAGTCATTCACGACCTCAATTGAGTCATCCAGGACCTCAATGCTGTCATTTGATGCCTCTGCATCCTTTTGAGTCTGTGAGCCGCAGCTGACGAATGTCAGGGCGAATGCGGCAACCATCACATAGAAAATCTTTTTCATTTTTGTCTTTTCTTTTAATTTAAATTCTTTTTTTCGCTGCCATTGATGAGTCCCCTGTTCTGGAACGTGGCAAGTATGATGTCCCTGTACAGGACGTACTGTTTCTTGTCAAGCCACCTCTTCGGAAGGAGGAGCTCATTGTCCAGCAGTTTTATCAGTTTGGAGTTGTCCTTGTCTTCAAAGGCGGACAGCTTCTCGTTAAGCTGCTTGTGGAAGAGCTTCATGAAGTCTTCCTGCTTCTGGTCTAGCTCAAGTACCCTTGCGACCCTTTCGTCATTCTGCCTGAGCGTATAGGCAGAGCTGCTTGCAAAACCCTGCATGCTGCAGAGTAGTAACAATGTTACCAAAATCTTCCTCATAATAATTTCCCTTTATTAACTATTATTCAATCGGGCAAGCAAATCGGCGCACTACTTCCGATTTATTGCTTTTAGCCCGATGAGCACTCGCCATTCTGACAATGTTGAGGATGCTCTCACTTTACTTTACTCGACAATATATAGCCAAATAAGGTAGATTTACCAGGGAAGATAAGGACTTTTAGCATAAACAGCCCTGTTTTTTGACGTTTGTCAAGCAGACAAAAGCAAGGGGCGCCTTTCATAGCACCCCCTGTTTAACGTTTTTAACAGGCACTAGACTCGGAAGAAAGCGTCTAGGCTTTCGTACATCGTGTCATCGCAATCTGACGATGGCATGCACTTTTCGGAGCTGAATTCCTCATTGGCCTCGTATGAGTCAGGGAACTTGGGGCAAGAGTCGTGATTGAGCACAACCTCCGTGATTGCACACATCATGGCGCACAATGCAGGGAACTCGTTGGTCGAATCAAGCATCATGACAGTGTTTCTCTCTTGGTCATATGCCAGGACCGCGAATTTTCCATGAGCATTCTTTCTCATTGCCTTGACGACCTTGTCAGAGAGAGCAAGGGCGCTTGCGACCTTTGCAGAGTCTCCAAGACCCATGACTACGCAACCCCTGTCGAGGTCGAAGACGGCAATCTTGAGACCCACGGTACCACTCCGTATGATAGACAGCTCATCAAGTGCCTTGATGGCATGCCGCTCATTCTTAAGTTGGAAGTATTTCCACATAATAGTACGTTTTTAGTGATTGCTTTGGATTGATGAAGGGGAGGGCCTTGTAACCCTCCCCCGGCGGTGGATGGTCTTATTCGGCGGCAGCGGCAGCTGCAGCTTCAGCCTCGGGCTCTTCGTCCTCGAAGAACTCCTTGTAGGTGTTCTCGGCAATCTTCAGCTCGATGCCGACCATGTAGAGCTTGCGCTTGGCTTCCTGGAGCTTCACGGCCCACTCTGATGGGTTCCAGTTGGAGACGCCGGGACGGAGGCTCTGAGTCGAATCGGGGGCGAAGTCTGTCAGGTTCTGGATTTCAAGCACGAGCTCGGTCTTCTTGCTCTTGAGGTTGTTGACGAGGCTCTGCTGTGCGATAGCAGCCTGAGTGTTGATGGACGCTGCCCTTGTGCGAAGGGCCTGAGAGTCATTCTGACTCATCATTTGCAAAAACTTACCCATAGTAGTGTAATTTTTTTAAGGTTGGAAAATAAGGGTTAACTGAAAACATTGCAAATATATGACCTATTTCCGAGAATACCAAATCCTTTAACATCTTTTGACAAAATATCATCGGCAAGCATATAGTTCCATAGTGGTTTTCTTCAAAAACAACAAGGGTGGACCGATTGTCCACCCTTGCAATTAGCGCTTAATACAGGGCAAATTAGAGGCCTTTTCAGGCTTGCTATAGAAAGTTGAAAGAATCGTCAATCATTGAGTTTATGAATGACACGGACTGACACTTGGATGTCTTCTTTTTAGCATCTACAGCTGTATTCTTCTTGGTCCTTGTATTTGACCTGAGCACCTTCTTTTCATCGTCAGTGCCGGTCACCTTGAAGCCGAGCCAAGGACCGTCTTTAACAATCTCTGCCGTCTCCACGCTTTCCGCCCCGTGTATGAACTCTCCGCTTCTCACCTTCATCTGCTTGAAGTACTTCTTCTCCTTGACGTTCGGGTTCTGCCCGATGACGAACATGGAGTCGAAGAAGTTGGAGAATCTCTTGGAACCCTGGAGGTGGTTGACGTTGATAGGAGAAGACAGACACCGTTTCATGGTGTGCGCGATGACGAGAATGCTGAGCCCGTACTGCTTCTTCAGGTTAGCAAGTCTGAGCATGAGCTTACCAGCCGCAGTCGGGGACTCCTTCATGTTTACAAGCCAAGATATGTTGTCGATGATGATGTGTCTTGAGTTGGTCTCCCTGATATTCTGCTCAATGCCTTCTACGATGATGTCCTCAAGGTGTTCCATCTCCTTCTCGCTGAGCCCAGAGCAGTTGAGCTCGACTCTCTTGAAGTTCGGCCTGAAGTTGAACCTTTCACCGGTCTTTGATGTGTACCTCATCTCGAACTGCTTGTCGGTGAGTTCAAAGTCATAGTAGAGCACAGCCTGGGTTTCAGGTAGTTTTTCGGCAATTGCGTTCCCAATCTGAACGGCAAGGATGCTCTTGCCGACATTGGTGTCCGAGAAGAGGCAGCACACCTCTCCTTCTATCCAGTACTGTCCGAAAAGCTCTATTGGAGTTCCCTTCAGGCTTCCGGACTCTATTGCATCATTGGCACTCTTTATGGTAAAGACGCCAGTCCTTTCAGAAGTTTTCTTTTTAACAGCCATAGTACGTCAGTCTTTTAAAGATGCCAAACCGCAAATTATTTCACACATGAGGAATAGAAGGAATATAATGGCAAATGGAGACATAAACCAGATGAAGAACAAATCGGCCTTCTTATTCCTGAATTCTGTATGAGGCCTTGCGGCGTCATACTCAATGGCCTTCCTCGTAATTTCAGACCGCTCTTTCTCAGTATACTCATGGAACGGCTTCTGCTCGTCCTGCCACTGTGGATAAGCAGAAGACGATTCAGGCATTTCATAAGTATACAGGGGATGTTCGACACCACTCAAGGATAGTATTCCAAGAGGGACGGCAAACAACAGCGTTATTACTACTATATAAAGCATTCCTTTTTTCATAACTTTTTTTTTAAAATTAAGCGTGCGCGCACCATAGGGGATGCGCGCACTGAGTGTGATTACTTGTTGGCCATCCAGTACTTGTAGCCAACTGCGCCGATAATGGCACCAACGATGAATTCAATCATAATAGTTACAGTGTTTAATGGTTAAACTTAACATTGTTTTCTTGGAAGACAATGCAAAGATATGCATTATTTCAGAAAAAAACAAATCTTTAAAGTTAAAAAATACTAAAGGCGAGAACCTTGATGGATTCTCGCCTCAATATATATAGTCTCAAAACAAAAACAGCAGTTGATTCATCTTTTTTACGGAGTCTTCAACTGCTGGGGAAATTATGTAGTAAAGCGAGTGCCTGCCTTATATCGGCGTACCGAAGCCGCTACATGACATCATGCCACGCCAATGGCATGGTCCTGATATTTTATTGAAAGTGTTAAAATCTCTCATCAGATGTATATGTATGGTTTGGTATGCTGATATCTTTTTCATGACAGGCGACGCCTCATTACAGTCTGTCAGTTGGGAAACCCCACAATAATAAATATGGGACAGTTTACGGAAATCAAAGGAAAATACCTTATTTTTCAAGTATTTCTGTCACTTTTCCGAAAATATTTGCCCTGGATGTCCATCCGTTCATATGTCCGTGGTTATTTCCTATCAGGAACATCTCACCGTTCTTCTTCACCTTATGAACAAGATGGACATAATAATGTCCCCTGACCTTGCAGAAGACGATGTCCTTCTCGCCAATCTCTGTTTCATCGGTAACCGGAGAAACGATGACGGGCTGTCTTGACTTTAGTATCGGCATCATTGAATTTCCAACACCGATTACCTTGCATGCCTGGCCTCCCTTAAGAAGGTCAGCAGTGGCCTTGTTCTCACCACCTCTTGGGTAGCTAATCTCTTTTTTATTTTCCATGCTGTTGTTCGTATGTTAAAATCCCAAGGTCGCCGCCCCTATCGGCTGTTACGTGGCGGGGTTGCTTGCCATTCACGGCATTGTTATTACCCTGGGATTATGTTATTTCTCAAAATAGTGATTTCTCCAAACAAGATATGATGCAACTGCAGATGTACCAAGAAGAACTCCGCAGCATCCAATGAATATAAACAAAGGCATCATTTTTTATATTTTCCGTTTAAGTCGTTGAACAGATAAGTCATCATCCATATAATGGACATGAATCCAAGCCACGCTGCGATATATATGCCAATCATCTCTTTTATCATCTTTCTAGTAGCCGCAACTGGACTCGAACCAGCATAGCCTTCTGGCCAGCAGATTTTAAGTCTGCCACGTCTACCATTTCGTCATGCGGCCTTGTGGAAGGAGCAGGATTCGGACCTGCCAAGCCAAATGACAACAGATTTACAGTCTGTCGCGAATCACCACCTTCGCCGTCCTTCCTCTTTTGAAATCATCCTGTAATGGTGGAACATTTGAGCGGAAAACGGGTCTCGAACCCGCAACCCCTAGCTTGGAAGGCTAGTGCTCTGGCCAATTGAGCTACTTCCGCATTATATGTATTGCATCAAATCATCTTCATTACGTTGAAACAGTATACATACTTGACACCATCTTTATCCTCGTGCTTCCTGTATGTCGGCAATGTGCTCTCATATCCTATCTCATCAAGAGCCCTCAAGGCGACTAGCACACAGTTGTAGTCATATGTGAAGATATCTGTCGAGAACTCAATGTTCGCGGGAATCATGTCCTGTAATGTCTCGAAATTCTCAAGAATCCCGTTATACAGGTTTGCTATCATCCAAAATATATAGTCAGAAGCCTTGAATTTTCCCTTTGTGTCAATCTTCAGTATCATTTTTTTTTGTCCTTTATTTTTGAAGTTGCCTCGGCAGGACTCAAACCTGCGACCTCCAGAGCCAAATTCTGGCGTTCTGTCAATTGAACTACAAGGCATCCTTGATTCAATGCAAATATATGTTATTTTTTCGTAAAAACCAAATTTTATATTGATTTTTTTTTTTCAATCCGTACTAAAATACTCGAATCTTTCAAGTGTTTTGGTTATTTGGCTGTCCCTGACGCTTTCCTTGTGGTCTTCAAGGAGCTTCATCAAAATCTTGTTGGTTTTCCTTTCGTGCCTTTTAGACCACAGGCTTGTATACAACTTGTACTTCTCTAGGGACATGGAGAATGCTTCATAGAGTTGATGCTCTATCGTTTTAATTTTTTCTTGGCATACTCCTGAAAATGCGCCGCTTTCCTTGAGGCTAAGAAAGTATCCAACGGCTAATATGGACCATTCAAGCTGAGCCTCTGAACAAGTATCATATCCACACGTTGTATCCTTCCATTTTAGCTGCCAGTTTATAATGTTGGCTACGTCAAAAATAGACAATAAGGCCATATTTGAACGGAAAGAGATTCTGCCCTTAACCATTTCGTCCCTGAGCTTTGTTGTAAGAACCCAAAACTTGAACTTGGCTAACAAGCATTCTTTGAAGCTGTTTTTATCCATTTGTTTTATAGATATTTGTAATCGGCTAAGACTTGCCTTATTTCTCTTGACAGGTTAGTATGTTTTCCATCTGAAGTCATGTATTTCTCAAGCATCCGCATAATCAGATGTCCTGACTTCTGTTCTTTCCTTTTATCCCATAGGCTGGTATTCTTCTTAAACTTATTCAATGAGGACAATAAGACACCTGTCATACAATATTCAATGTCTATCCTTTCTTTGGGCGGAAGGCCTTCAAACTCACCTGCTTCATCAAGTCTGAAAAAGGTTATCAAAGATATGACAGACCATTCAAGCTGTGTTTCTGAGCATATATCATATCCGACGTCAGTATCAGACCAATGAACGGTAATGTTTATGATGTCACATATGTTATTGAGTGTGTATAAATTACGAGTCTTTTCAATAAAGGCATCATAAATATTTATGGACCTACAAGCAGTTGTCAGAATCCAATACCTGAACATTGTGACAAGTTTGGCGATAAAATCACTTGGTGTCATGTTATTCCCAATTAGCCTTCCTGATACTTCTCAAAGCAGTTCGTGCCGTATGCAATGGCATATACATCCTTCGTCCATCCGTAAATGGAGCCGATGCTTGAGCCAATCTTGAAATAAAGCGAGTCATGGGCACATCTTGATATCTCCCATACCATATGGGTCATGAAATACCCGCCGACTTTGCAGAATACGGCATCACCCCTCTTGATTTCGTCAAGTGACTTTATAGGAACGAGCCTTGCATATTCACCGTTCTTGAGGATTGGGTCCATGCTGTCACCCCATTCGAAGCGGCAGACTGTCTCACCTTTCCTCAATGCATCATATACTTTATGTTCGTCTTGTATGACCTTTATCCCGTCTATTTCATCCGGGTTCACGAAATATCTTCTCATAGTTTATTTGTGTTAAAAATTAAAAAAGTGAATTATCGAAAGTTCTTTGTCAACATTTTCCAATAGGCTGTCTTTGTTGCTGAATTCTTCAAACAGTCTTTTGAGAATTACTGCGGAACGTTGTTTCTTCCTGTCACGCCAGAAATTACTGGCCCTGTATCTTGAGAGGGCTCCCTGCCAGCTCATGTATATAAAGTGCTCAAACACATCCTTATCAACGCTGATATACCTTTTGATATCATTCTGATGGATGAACCTCTCATACAACAGTATTGAATATACAGTCCATTCGAAGTGGAGTAAACTACACCCGTCATACCCCAACGGAGTTTCTTGCCAACATAGAGACTGGTTAATTATGTCACATATCTCAGAAATACTTGCGATTGAAGACTTAATTCTTTCCATGAAATGTTGCCTGAAATCACGGAGTTTAGTGGTCATAATCCAGTACTTGAAAGCTGAGATAAGATAGGATTTTATATCGTCGCTGTCCATGACAAATAATTTTTGAATACAGTTATTTTTCTCAAATTTCGCCTCTAATGCAATAAACTGATGAGGTTAGCAAGATTGGCCATCTGCGCATCAAAAACGTCTGAGAACGAATTTCTGGGGATTACGGGGATTTTGCCTCCAAGCTTTTCATATGCCTTGACGTGTATGCACCATTCATCATCACAGATGACAGAGAACAAGGTGTCACAGCTGAAGCCGTCTATGAACCTGGGCTCAATTCCCCTTTCAAAGCTTACAAGTATGTATACCGATGCATCATCAGCAATACAATTCCCGTACTTGAATATGATTCCATCAGCCTTAGGCATGACAACACTGGAATTCATCAGACAGTTCTCGTTGAGGTGATACTGCGAATCGTCGAAGACAATGACATCCTTGTTGTAGACATGAAGCCTCTGCGGAAGCTCCTTCTCATCCACAAGCCTTCCTGACGGGGTCATTACATAACCGTCCGCATAGTCGGCAAAACCATACGCCTTTATCAGTATATGATGGATAAGACCGTCAGATGTCGATGTCGGATACGTGGAAAGGTTTTCCTTTTCGAACTTGGGCCTTTGCTTGCTAGCAATCTCGAAAGGCATCCCACGTGGGAAAAGCTGAAGGCCGCTCTCATATGGTATTCCAAGCTCAGCACAGTCATGCTTTGACAGGGTATATATGGGACCTGACGGCTCATCAACCTGCTTGACGATGACACTGTCAACGTTAATTCCATGGAAGTCACCAATAACACCCTTGACCTCATATGTATGCACAGGCATACTGAAACCGTCACACTCCATACCCTTAAGGGTATAGAGCGAACCTTTTACAAGACTGCCTGAATCCGATTCAAGGATATCCCTGAATTCATCTATGGCGGATATGTCGACAGCCTCGACAAATGGAGCCTTTGCCCCGCGTTCAAGTAAACTATGCTTAGCCATTACTTTCAAGAGAGTGTTTCTTTATGTATATTAATATGTCTTCAGCGATGAAGATTATACACAGGATTGAAGAGACTCCAACCATCACAATACAAGCCCACAGGACCGTGATGCATATGTAGAATACGATTTCTTCCATGGATACTACGACTCAATTCCCCTGAGCTCCTTGGATATTATCCTCTTGGTAGAATCGACAGCACCTATGGCAACCCTTGCAGTCTCCTGCTCAAGCTTCCTGAGCTCCTCCTCTGCGGCAGCTCTCTTTGCAGCACCCTCAGCCTGTGCGGCCTTGATGCCCTCAACCGTCTCAAGGAGGTCCTGTGTGGTCTTCCTGAGAGTCTCGATGTCGATGACAGGGCGCTGGCTCTGCCTTGCAACCTCAATGCTCTGGACCTTCATCATCTCCGAGTTCTTCGAAAGAATCTGATTGGTCGCATCAGTCACCTTGGCCTTGACCTCGATGCTCTGCTTCTGGTTATATAGGGCGACGGCAAGGGAAAGCTGATTCTTCCAGAGAGGAATGGTCATGGAAATCTGCGACTCGGTGTTGTTTGCATCAAGCATGTTCGTCCTCTGGATGATTCTAATCTGAGTCAGGGACTGCTTGAACGCATAGCGGAGGACAATGAGGTCGTTCAGCCTTATGTCAAGGCTGTTCTTGAACTCCTCAAGGTCGGTAATCTGATACTCACGATATAACTCAGGCTGAGACTTCATACCGTCAAGCTCCCTTTCAATCTCATCGGACTTTAGCTTTCCAGCGATAATGAGCTCCTCAATCTGGTCAACATAATCGCAGTTGTTCTCGAACTGCTTTTGAAGGAGATTGTTGTCCCTTATCGCAATCTGCCTTGTGGCAGCAAGCTTCTTGGTAATCGCATCAATGTTCTCCTGGATGGTGTTGTACTTCATGCGAACCTGCTCGACAGAGGTGACAAGACGCTTGAGCAGCGGAATCCTCCTCAGAAAACGCATAAACGAACTCGGAGCCTCCAGGTCCTCGATGTTCACCTCATGGAGCTCGCCAAGCAAGTCACTGATAAGCCTTGCAGACTCTATGGATGTCTGAGATGACATCTGCTTGGAAAGGAACTCGTTGGAATAGGAGTCCATGGCCCTCTGAAGGTCTGAGCCATAACTTGATATCGACGACAAGTCCCTTGAGTCAAGTGACTTTGAAATCTCAGAATAACGCTTGATTTGAGCCGGAGTAAGACCTTCAAGGTTCACCTCTCCGTTGTCAGATACACGCATTATGCTTACAGGGGGCGTCTGGTCAACTACCTCTGCGACAGCCTCTTCCGTAATTACTTTTGTCTTCTTGGCCATAATAATTGAATGTTTGAATGAAAAATCGATGCAAATATATGGGAATAACGTGGCATAACAAAATCTTTTCGGTTAAAAATGCTTAAAAGAGCACTTCCTATTTATTTAAAAAAAAAGTATGAAACCATCCAAGATAAAGAAAGTAAAGGGAAAAGTCATGTGGATTGACTTTCCCATGTTCGAAGCAATCACCCTCTTCGGAACTGTATACTCATCAGACAAAAAGACTATTGACAGGATTAACTCAACGGACTATATATCATCCGTCCTTGAGTCCCATGAAACCATACATGTTAAACAAGCTGTTTCGACAAAGGACTCATGGTTCATGTTCTACCTGACATATCTCTGGCAGTGGATTAAGAACCTTCCGCTTATATTCAAGGGAATACTAATGCCATACATGTTCATGGAAATGGAACTTGAGGCATACTGCAATCAATACGATTTCAACTACTGCCTGCAGGAGAAATGTGACGGATGGAAACTATTCAGCAAACTTTCCTTAAAGGACAAATGGGAACTGGCCGCACAGTGGAACAAGGAATCAAAGGAAGGAGGACATTTCCAATATTTCGTAATATCAACAATAAAACCTTATGCAGAAACTAAGAAATAGCCTGAAAACAGAAAACGGCCGGGACATTTGGAATCCCGGCCGTCGCTTTTTTTTTTAGCCATTTTAATGTCAGAATGGAAGGTCATCGTCAGAATCACTAGTGACGGTGCTTTGAACAGGCACAGACTCAACCTTGGCAACCTCAGGTTCTGGCTGCTGCTTAGGCTTCTCTTGCTGCTGCTCGTCCTTCTGCTGCTGACCAGTGGAGACAAAGTCAACCCTGTCTGCGATGACATCTCTTGAGTAAGCAGGCTCACCGCTCTTCGTGGTATACAGGGTAATCCTCTCAGTACCCCTAACCTGAACCATCTTGCCCTTGGTCAGGTATTCCTTCACATGGACGGCCCTGTCACCGGCATAGGTGACGGACATCCATGCTGTCTCACGCTCACCCTTCGACTTGAACTCGTCTGTGGCAACCCTCATACGGAGGTAGGGATTTCCCTTTGCACTTGTTAAAACTTCGCAATCCGCACCAAGGCGGCCAATAAATTCAACGTTTACCATAATCTATAAACTTTTAAAAAACTGTTGTTATAAATGTGTCAAAAATCTCAGTCAATGATGTAGTTCACAAGCATGGACCTCTCAGAATCAAGGCCGAAACCATTCTTCATGAGCATGTCAAGGTCTTCAGTATCAACTGATGATTCAGCCATGTCGTCAATACGAACAGCATAGTAGTAGTCAAGAGTCTCATGGTCCATTAGAAGCCCCACAGGAACCTTAGAGCTTATCCTTGTTAATACCTCAGAAGGAGTAAACCCAGCCTTTATGCTACTGCCTCTCGTGTAATCTATTATCTCATCCTTTGTCATAGTGCAAATGTATTATACAGCGCAAATATATGTTAAAACTTTATAAAAAACAAATTCCAAACAAGATATTTATTTAGAAAATAAATTTAAAGCTTTATGGCAAATCACTTAAAGGTATTCGCAGATGAAACAGCATATAGTGCGTTCACTGCAACGACTGCTTACGTAACTCCCAATGTATCAGTGTGTTCAGGGGGGGGGGGGGGGCTTTTTTTATAACCCCAAAG
>Ga0247608_10000683_pt1 | contig 52755 bp, 88 predicted proteins | sample 176DNAGHGlowgp2_FD_193490 | JGI IMG/M metagenome (GOLD analysis project Ga0247608, IMG submission 193490) | Sheep rumen microbial communities from Palmerston North, Manawatu-Wanganui, New Zealand - 1766 DNA GHGlow gp2 | ecosystem: Host-associated > Mammals > Digestive system > Stomach > Rumen ... | reverse complement strand
TATATGAATTAGAAATAATATTAGAATTGAATAAATAAAAAAAGACTAGAAAAAATCTAGTCTTTTTTTATGCAAAAATATCTTCAAATAAAAATGGTAATAATAATATATCATAAAATTAAGCGAAAATCAAAAACTTCTTCAAAATTTAGGCAAAAAGTAAAAACTTCTTTGGAATTTTGGCGAATTTTTAAAACTTCTTTGGCAATTTTCAAAAACTTCTTCAAAACAAGCGAAAATCAAAAACTTCTTTACAAAAAAAGAAAAATTTAATTTACAAAAAAAGAAAAGTAACTGCAATTACTTTTCATGTTAGAAAGGAAATTTTATATGAAAGGAATTAATCAAAACAAGTAATTAATTCTTTTCTAGCGATATTTCTTTGGTTTACTTTTAACGGGTTCACGTTTTCTATATTCACGAGCATAACGTCTTTTATATTTTTTGTAGTCCTCACTTTTTTTATAATATTCTCTCATTTCTTTATTATATTTTGGTTTGTTATTTTTATGTTTCGTTGCTTCTTCTTCAATTTTCTTTCTTCTATATTTCTCGTGAGTATGATAATATTTTCTACTCTTTTTTTCTTGTGCTACTGTACTTGCCATGTTATTTACCTCTTTTCTTAAAAACTCGTTCTAGTTTCTTACGAAACAAAAAAGTAGTTCTAGTTTCTTACATGAATTAATCATAACACAAAAAAAGAACTTGTGCAAATTTCAGTTCTAGTTTCTTTTATATTCATTTAAAATTTCTTGTAATTGTTTTCCCCATAACATTTTTTTTAAATCGCTTTGGTCTAAATAAGATTTAATTTTATCAATTAATTTTCCACGTTCATCATTTTGTATTAGTTTTTCAAGTATTTCATCTTCCGTTGCTTGTCTTAACCAATCAAGTAAAAATGCGTATCTTATTGCTTCTAGTTTCTCATTTTTATTCATCATTACCACCTACTTTGTTTAAGATGTTTAATAAATCATCTTTAAAATCGCTTTCACTTTGACTTAAAACAGGGTATTGATAAAGTATTAAATCTAATAAATCTTTTCTCATATTTTCGTATGCTTCAAGTTTTTGTTTTATTTTATTATAACTTTCTTCACTATAATATTTTTTTCTTGTTGTATGTTCTTCAATATATTTTTCTGCATATTCAGTTATTCCTATTTTCATTTACTTATCACTTTCCTTTAATTCATTTAATCTAAATTCTTCAATATGCTCATATTTAGATAGATAAAATTTTAATTGTTCAGGAACATTTCCAAAACCTTTTGTAACATCACTAAAGTCATCATATATAAGTAAATCATCTATTTCACTTTTTGTTTTTTCAATTCTTCTTTCTAATTCATTTAAAACATTATTTAATCTTTGATTTTCTTTTTTAAGTGTTCTAATTTCTTCACAAGTATCTTTATTACATATTTTTGCATTTAATAAATATTCAGGTAAATTCATATAATATCTCCCTCTAATTCGTCATCTGCAACAAAATAACCTAAAATACCTACATGACCATAATATACTTTTCTTTTTCCATATTTTTCTTCTAATAAATCAGTTCTTCTCATAATAAAATTATACATAGCAATAGTCATTTTATTAAAGTCCATATCTAAAATATCATCAATAGTCAATTCTTTTTCAATTATTATTTCTTGACCACCAATTCCTTGATGTTCTACATTTTCTTTAATTATTGCTTTTTTCATATAATCTTACCCTTTCTATCATATATCGGCATTTTAGTTAAATTAGAAATTAATTTTGCATTACTATTATCATGAAAAAATAAATCTCTCATGCTTCTTTCCAATTTATCAAAACTTACAATTTCCCTATTTTTATATGTTTCTTCTGGGGTTTTATCACATTTATAAACTCTACAAATTTCAGGTCTTACTTCATATATTTTGCATTTTTTATTTTTATTATCTCTAAAAGGACAAGTATTATCAATATATGCTAGTAAATTTTTTGGTGTTGGTTCAATTTTATGTTTTTTTAAATAATTATCTATTTTGTTTATATCACTTTTAGATAATGGTAAAGTATCTCCACAACACTCGCCACAATTAGAACACTCGCCATTACAAGTAAAATTTGTAACTTGCACCCCCATATAACTATTTTTCATTTTCTTTTTTGCTCTTTTCTAATTTTTCCAATCTTCCATTAATATTTTCAAATGCTTTATAAAAGTTTTCGCATTGTTCACTTATTATTTCATTTCCTTTTGCAATCAAACCAAATAATTTATCATAAGTTCCCATTTTCATAGTAATTCTAAATATAAGAATTACGTGTAATAAAAGACATAAACTTTGTAATAATTCTCTTATTTGTGATAAACTCATTATTTTTCCTCCTTATTTTTTTTCTTTTTGTTTTCTAGTTTCTTTAATCTTTCATCTATTTTTATAAATTCTTTTACATTAACTTCCATTATACTCATAACAAGATTATGTAAATCAGTAATATCTCTCATAATGAATATTACAGGAATTGCTATACTAATAGTAACAAATAAACAAATAATAATATCTTTCATTTTATTTCTCCCCTCTCAAATGCTTTAACTATATTTTCATGACTTATTCTTGCTTCTTCTTCTGTTGAATATCTTAATTGAAAATCACTAAATTCATTATTTTTATAATCTTCATTTTCTAAAAAAATCATAGTTTCATAATATAAAGGTTTCCCCATGCCAAAACTATGGTCTAAACCTAAATCTACTGTTGATATTGTATATATTTTCCCTTTATATTCTACTTTAGTTTTTAAATCAAAACGATTTTCAGGGTCAAAATCTTCTCTATAACCACATCTTTTTAAGATATATTTATCTACACTATTCATTATTTTTCCCTTTTATATTTGCTAATTCTTTTTCTAGTTCCTCATTTTCTTCAAGTAATTTTTTAATATCTTCACAATGTTCCACACAAAACATTTCAAAATCATTAAATTTTTTAGTAGGGTGTTCCATAAAATCTTTATAAACAACATCACTTCTTATATATTCTTTTAATCTATTTTTATAATTTTCCATACCTAAAACTCCTTATTTGTTTCAATATAATTTTCTAATACATTTCTTATTAAAGCATTATATTTAATGCCTTTTTTTTCTGCTATTTCTTTTAATTCATTTAAAGTATTTTCACTTATTCTAAAATTAATTTTTATATTAAGTGTTTCTTTTTTTCTTCTATAATATTCAATACCATCTTTTCTTTTTATTAACATTAAATTTTCTTCCATACTATATTCCCTCCTTGCTCAATAAAATATTTGAAATTGAATTACTACAATGATTATTAAGTTTTTCTAAATCATGTAAATATATAGTGGTAGTTTGCAAAGAACGGTGGCGAAGTGCTTGTGATACTTCCCTAATATCTATACCATTTTTAATTGAAAGAGTTGCGAAACTATGCCTACATGAATGAAAACTGTATTCATCTCCCTCAATTCCTACACGTCTAAACATATCTTTAACAATTAATCTAATAGTTTTAGTTGTAAGTTTTCCATTATGATTATGATTACTACTTGAAATAAATAAATAATTATTTATGTTATATTCATTTACATATTCTTTTATTAATTCAAACAAATCATTAGGAACAACAACAAAATCTTGTTTATAATCTCTTGCTTTACCTAATACATATAAACATATTTTTCCATCTTTTTCTTTAAAATCACTTATTTGTATATTTACAATTTCTTTTGCTCTTAAACCACATATTACACCTAACAAAAATATTATTTTTTCTCTATTATTTAAAGCATTATCTAAAACATTTTTACATTGTTCTTCTGTTAAAGAATTACGTTTATGTTCTTCTCCAACACTCATACCTTTAATATTTTTTGTAACATTTTTTGTAATTCCCTCATACTCTAAATAATTATATAAATTTCTAATTGCTATTAAATAACTATTAACAGTATTAGGTTTTAAACTTTCTTTTAGATTTTCTCTATATTCAATAATATCTTCTCTTGTTGGTGTTTTTATGTTATGGTCTTTTAAATAACTACAAAATTGTTTTAAAGCAATTTTATAAGTTTCAATAGTTTTGTCTTTTACGTCAATATAATCTAAAAAACTTTTTACATAATCTTTGATTTGTAATTCATTTCTTTTGTCAATTTCCAAATTCATACCTATTCCCCCTCATTGACACCATAATATTACCATATTATTCATAAATTGTCAATACTTTTATTTAAAAAAAAGAAAATTTTTTAATCTTCCTTTTTATAATCATCACTTAACATTTCATTAGCAATTTTTTGAGCAATTTTATCAAGTTCTTTTTTTGTTTTTTCATCTAAATATTTATCGCTATCAATATTAATAACTTTTGTTCTTTTTTCTTTTCTATTACTATGAATAGTTATATCAATAAAATTTATGCAAATACAAAAACAAGCAAGTATTCCTGTTAAATAAAGCATAGAGAAAAATAATTGTTTCATAAGCTCTAAATAATCTGTCATATAAACCCTCCTTTCTAAAAAGGTAACATATCATCTGTTATGTTGTATTCATTTTCTTCTAAATTATCTCTAAAATCTGCAAGTGCTTCTTGTTCAAGTTGCTCTTGTCTTTCAACAGTATCAAATTCGGTAATCATTAAAGCAGTAATAGGGTTGTAACTATCTTTTTTGTTTGCTCTTAAATTTTCAAACATATCTTTGATTATTATGTCAGTTTCATTTGCAACTTCAACACCTTTTTTAAAAGTTAAAGGTCTATAATATTTGCTTACAGTTCCATCATAATTCTTTTGAGTTATTTGTACATTGTAAAATGTATTGCCATTATAATCTTTTCTAAAAACCCTAATCTTATCGCCAATCATAACTTTATAGGGGTGTTTCCCTTTTTTTTCTTCTTCCATTTTTCCTCCTATTCGTGATGGTCTTGAATTTTACCATTTTTCATGCGAACATATTTACTAATAATATTACAATAATTAAGAACAAAACCCTCAACATCTCTACCAACTTTATTTCTATATTTTTCATATAAACTATCTAAATGTTCTTTATTAGGTAAAACATTTAATTCAGCAACTTCTGGTACTATACCAATACATTTAGGTAGTTGTTGACTTTGAAAAGGGTAAATAAATAAATCGTGGTCATATATTAAATTATATAATTGGAAATCATCATTAATATTTGCTTTTGCAAACATATACCAATGTTTATCAAATTCGCCAATATCATATTTAAGTTTACCCATGCCTAACCACTCGCCACAAATAACTGCATTATCGTATATATCTTCTAATTGTTCTTTATTATCTAATAACCATTGATATAACCCTTTATATAAATCGCCTTTATGTTCTTCAAGTTCATCAAATTTATATATATTATTTCTTTGTGCTATATATAATTCGCCATCTTTTTTAAAAAAGCATAAATTGCTACCATCTAATTTTTCAGTAACATATACTTTTCCACCTGCAATTTTTACTCGTTTTGTTTTAGGGTAAATTTCTTTGCCTTTTATCATATTGTTTCCACCTTTTTAATTTCTATACATATTATTTCGTCTTTTTTAAATGCTACTAAATTACTATTATCATTTAATCTTGCTTCTATAAACTCGGTTTTTGTATTTGCTAATTTTTGCATTATTATTCCATCTTCTTGGTTTGTTTCAAGATAAACGCATATTTTTTCTCCATTTTTTAACCAAAAATTTATAAAAACTGTTCTCATTTATCTTTTCCCCTTTCAAATAATGTTTCATAGTAAGGTCTAACAACTTTGATAATAGTATAACTATCTTCTTCAAGACAAACTAAATCGTCAGTATAATGCCCCTCTATTATTGCAATTCTAAATTCATTTAAAGTTAATTTATTGCCATTTTTAAAGAAAACAATATCTCCAACTTGTAAATTCATTTAGTCCTCCAAATTGTCGTTGAATTTATTTAGTCTTTCGTAAATTTCTTCTTTCATATCGTTTATTTCATTAAGTTTCTTGCTAAACTCGTCTTTATTTTTACTTTCAAAAATATCACGATATGCTTTTGCTAAACCATTACTTAAATGTGTAAATTCAACTTCTTTCATTGGTATTTTCTCGCCATTAGAACGAGTGTAATATTTAATCTCTTTCTCCATTTTTTACCTCTTTAATTTTTTTATTTATTAAAGTATCTCCTACTTTCTTTTTAGTAGAATTTGTTAATTTTCTTTTTAAATTTGCACGTTCTTTTCTTAATGCAGTTGATACTTGTTTTTCTTGTTCTAAATATGCTTTTGTATCTTCAAGTTCTATTCTTACCTTTGCATATTGTTCTTTTAAACATTGAAGTTCTTGCTTTATTGTTGTATTTTCAGCAATTTGCTCATTTCTTTCTTCTTGATATTTCTTGCAATCTTTACTTAATTCTCGTCTTGCTTCTTCTAATATTTTTCTATTATTAACTTCTATTTCATATAATTTTTTATAATTTTTAAATAATTTCATTATTCTTCCTCCTTTTTAAAATTATAGTCGCTTTGATGTATATATTCATATTGACTATTTTTATTCATGTTTTCAATTAAAAAACTATTTGCTTGTTCATAACTTAAATGAGTATTTGGTACTCTATAAAGATAATATAACTCATCAGGGTTTTCACACATATTTATATGTTCTTTTAAAGTTAATTCATTATAATTTGCTTCTATTAAAAACAAATCATAATCTTTTGCTTTAATATTATCTACATTTGCAGTATCAACAATATAAATTCCTTTTTTATTTTTAATTTCAAATTTTAAAGCATAATTTAATGTATCATGTTCAAGTTCTTCTAACTTTACTTTTACTACACCCAAATTAAACCATTTATCGCTTGTTAATACAAAAATATTTTTTAAAGGCATATAACTTTCTTCAACAAGTTTTCTAACTACATATTCACTACCACAAACTACTTTTATGTTAGGGTGTTTATATGCTATTTGTTTCATAGTAGTTGAATTTATATGGTCTTTATGTGAGTGAGAGATAAATATTAATTTAACTTGTTTTAAATATTTTTCAATTTTAGCATACGAAACACCACAATCTAACATTAAAAAATCTTCTACTATAATGCAATTTCCTTTACTACTACTACCTATAATTTTATATTTCATTTAGATTTTTTATTTCTTCTTTTGGTTCTTCTTTAATTTCATTTGCTTCAATAGTAGTAACTTCTTCTTGGTTATCAACATATTCTTTTGTTCCATCTTCTTTGATATATGCCATATCTCCCTCGTAAGCATTTTGCATTTCAATACTCATAATTCCCCACTTGCTTATTAATTGTCTTAACATAGTTTTATATGCCATGCCATCAAAATCTTTTGACCAAAATGTATAAGCAGTTTTCTTTTGTTTGTCTGCACGATAACCATTTGAATATTTTAAAGCATGGGTTTCCATTTTTTCTTTACTCCAATATAAAGATTTTCTAAAACCATTTGTATATTCAAACATAGCATAATAACCAATAGTCTTTGCATTTTCTCTTTCAACTTCATTTTCAATTAACTTAACTTCAATTTCTTCGTTTAAAGGGTCATACTTAATTAATTCTCCATCTTTAATAGCAAGAACATTTAATTTTTTATATTGACCACTACGAATTGCAAGTTGTATGTAACCTTTATCACTTATACCCTAGATTTATCATTTCATAGGGGTTAGACTATATCTTCAACTTTTTAAAAAGTTGCCACGCACTTCGAGTAGTAACTCATCTTCTACTCTACACCCTTACATTCATCAGGGTTAGTCGTTACACTACTATTTTCTTGATAATATTTATAATGTTTCCCTTTACAAGTTTCATATCTTCCTTTTAAATGACCACATAATGTTGATAAATTATATTTATCTATTGCTTCTTTTAAAGAATTAAATATTTCTCCTGTTTCTATACATATTACTTTTTTCCTATGATTTTCATTAGTTCGTTTATAACCATTTTTTTTCTTTTCGAGCATTGTTTTTTTTCTTTTTTCTATGGTTTCTTTGCTTTGTTTTTTCCCTAAATTCCATTGTCTTAATTTTTCTCGTGTTTCTTTACTAACACTATGCCCTTTTCTCGGACCTGTTAAATTTTCATTTATAATTTTGTTTTTTGTTTGTTCATCAAGATTTTTCCAAAATTCTTTTCCTTTTTGTTTCAACAATTTTTTTGTTTCAGATTTGACAATGTGATTAGGAGAACCACTTCCACCTGTTGTAAAATTATATTCAGGTTTTAATTTACTTATCCAATATATTTCTCTTTCATCAAGTTCGTTTAATTCACATTCTTCTATTATTTCATATATAAAATTTTCTTTACCATACATATTTAATGCTCTTTTTAATAAAATGTTTTTTTCTCTACAAACTAATTTGTGGTCTTTTAATCTTTGTTCAATATTTTTACTTTGTCCAACATAACATTTTCCATTAACTTTATTAGTTATTTTGTAAATTCCTATCATTTTGCTCACCAAGAAAATTATAGCACGGTATTGCCTAATTGTCAAAATTCCATTTAGGTTATAAGACTTGATAGGTTTCCACCGTTAGCACTTTTATCAAAAGTACACCTGTGAGTAATACAGTTCACGCAGTTTTACTTGACCTATAATGTTAAGCCAATTTGAAACGTAGCCACCATACCTTTATCTTTGTCTTTAAAAGGAACTAGGTAATAATTTCCTAATTGTGGAGATGGACTTAAATTTAAACTTTCTCCTAATAATGCCCCACTTAAAATACTAGCATTATCACAATCTTGAAGCATAGGGTTATTACTAACTGCACTTATAATACTTGAAATAAACCTTTTGCCACTTTTTTCATCTCCAATGATTTGATTAATTTTATTTGTAATTCCTGTGCTTGTCATAAATGCACTAAAAGTTATTTTATTGTTTTGCTTTTGTAATTGATTTGCCATGTCTTATTTCCTCCATTTCTTTTCTAACCTCTTTAATTTGTTTAAAAATTTCTTTATCTGTCATAGTTTCATCATTTTCTTGTATCATTTCCATTAAAAATACAATTAAACCTAAATGTTCTAATGTGCAAGAATTATGACACTCATATTTTTTTACACCAAATTTTTCATTTTCTAAATCTATCATTGTTTTTAATTTAATCATAAAATCTCAATACCTCTACTTTCTAAATAATCTTTAATTTCTTTTGCTTCTGTCTTTGTTGCTTCAAATGTAAAAGTCCATTTTTCTTTGGGTTCAATTTCTTTCGGCATTGTAATTTCTTCAACAACTTCGGCAACTTTAATTTCTTCTTCTTTGACTTCTTTTATTTTTTCTTGTTGCTCCCTTAACTTATTTATTTCTTCCAATTTTTTTCTAACAGTAATAACTGCATTTGTATAATCAAAACCATTATGTTGATATTCATAAAGTAATTCATCTCTATTTTCATCACTAGAAATACACTCTAAATCATTACTAACTTTCTTAATAAAATCTAATGTTGCAGTTTCAAGAGATTTCATAGAACAACTTAAAGTAACTTTAATTGGTATATCTTCAAATTTAACTATATTCTCTAAATGATAAAATTTAATGTGTTCTTCGGCAAAATTTCTAATTTGTTCCAACTTTTTACCAATAAGAATATAAGTGCTTTCGTCAATTTTTTTCTTTAAATTTTCGTCTGCTTCTTCATATAAGTTAGAAACATTTTTTTTGTAAATTTCTTCAAATTCGTTGTATTTTCCCATGATAGCATTTTTTACTTTTTTTCTTTGTGTTTCCAATTCTTGAAATTCTTTATTTAATTTTGTTCTTACCTCTTTAATTTCTTTATAATTTTCAGGTGTGCATACTAAACTTGTTGCTTTATCTACTTTCTCTTTAATTTCAAGAGATAAATTTTCTAAATATGTTTTTATTATTGGAAGTTGCACAATTTCAATCAATTCATTTTTTTCCATTTTCCCTATTTTCCCTTTCTTCAATATCACGATATATTTTTTGCAATTCACATAAATTATTATATGTTTCTTTATCTTCTTGCGTCCATCTATCAACCATGTTAATATTCCATAATCTAGTTTCTATATCTTTTAAAATTTCAGTTGCATTATTTCCTTTTAAACTTGCGTCCAATTCTAAAAATTTTTTCATATCAACCATAATTTTGTTCCTCTATCAACAACTTTTCATTTTTATTTTCTATCAAATAATTTTCTCTAGTTTTTTTACAAGCATTAAAAGTTTCTATAAATACTTTTCTTTCCCAATTTATGTTTTCACTTTTGCAAATTTCTTGAAAATTCATACGTTCAACAATTTCTCTTGTATAAGGGCATAAACTTTGTAATGCCTTATCACTTTGATAATAACCATACTTTCTAATTGCTTTTAAAACCTCTCCCCATTGTTCTTCGGCATTAAGTTTTAATTCAGGGTTTTGTATTCTTAAAAGTTCTTGTTTTACTTCTGCAATACTAGGAATAAACTTTGTTTTTTCAGCAAGATTTTTTATAGCGACTTTAAACGAATTACTATCTACATTATGAAAAAATGAATACCATACTGTAAGTTCTTCTTTCGTAAATTGTTTACCATAAATAGTTCCTAAATAAGTCATTATTTTTGCAAATTCTTCTTTATTCATAAAAATTCCTCCCAATTCATAACTTTTGCTAAATCGCCTGTTGTCAATTCTCTTGCCTTTTGGTTTAAATAACTTTCAAATTTAGTTCCAAACAAAGTTTCAGGTCTTAAAAACTTTTCGTATTCAGTTCCTAACCAATCTCTTGCTTTTTTAGAAATTACAATTTTAAAATCTTCTAAAGTAAAACCCTCTTTAAATCTAGCATTAATACATGATATAGTCTTTTTAGTATTATATTTATATTTAGTATTACAAGTATTATTTAAGTAATCTATAATTTCTACTATTATATTTTTATTAATAATTTCATTTATATTTTCATTATCATTATCATTTCCTACTAGGTTTTTCGTAGCTAAACCTAGTGGTTTTTCATTAGGTTTACCACTTGCTTTTTTTGGACGACCACCATTTTTGCCATTTTCCTTTCTGCTATTGACAAAACACTCTCTTTTGATTTTTTCTATTTCCATACGTTCATTATAGTAATAACCATTTTCGTCTTGTTTAAATCTATTTAAAACATTAACCGAAACATTACCTACCAATAACCTAATGGTTTCCTCTTTTAAATGACCTTTTTGGTGTTGAAAACATAACAAAGTTATATATTGTCCTCTTTCTTCCATTGTTAAATCTAAAACACCTGTTAAAAAATCACTTGTGTAAAACAAAACTGCTGGACTACTCATTGTTTCCCCCTCGCCAATCATGTTATTCCTCCTCTTTAGGAATAGGTTTTAAAACAATTTTATCTTTAAAAATTTCCATGTAATAATTGTAACCATGTTTATCAAGAAATGTTTTAGGTAAAATAATTCTGCCTGTTCTACTTTCAGCATTTTTTTGATAAATCAAAGTTGGTTTCTCATTGTTTTCCATAATTTTTCCTCCTAACAATTCCATTATAAAGGCATTGTTTTGCAAAAACAAGGTAGAATACACTTTTTTTACACCTAATTTGAAAACTCATTTTTTGGTGGTAATTTTCAACAAAAAAATAAAGTTAGTATAATTGGTCTATTTTTTCTTTTTTGTGCGAAATTGACGACTTATGATATGAATTTGAGGGTGTTTTAAAATTAAATAAAATAAAAAAGCAAATTTTATTTAATTTGCCTTTTTTATTATAATTTTATCTTTTAAAATTTCAATTTCTAAATAATCTTCTGTTTTAATATTTAAACTTTCTCTTATAAATTTTGGTATTACTATTCTGCCTAAATTATCAATTTGTTTCTTAATCTTCAATTTTACCACCTTTCTTTTTTAAATGTGATTGCCTTAATTTTTCCCTAGTTTCTTCGGTAATTTTTCTGCCTAAATTTGCTTGTCTTAATTTCTCTCGTGTTTCTTCACTAACAATATGTCCTTTGCGTATTTTACTTAATTTTCTTCGTGTTTCAATACTTGCTTTTTTACCTAGATGTGATTGTTTCATTTTTTCACAAGTTTCTTTACTTAATTTTTTTCCTTTCCAAATTTTAGCACTATTTTGTCTTATTTTTTCTTTATGTTCATCAGTTATATGTTTACCTTTTAATTTAGATGGTTTCCCTTTGTGTGCTTCACTCAATTTCTTTTTCATTTCCTCTGTCCACGAAATTCCTTTATTCCACGCAACCCTGCCTTTTCGTGCCTCACTCATTTTTCTTTTTGTTTCTTCACTAAGTTTTCTACCTTTTTGATTTTTGCTAATTTTTTCTCTTGTTTCTTTACTAACTAACTTACCTTTATTACCTTTTGATATTTTTTTTAATGTTTCTTCACTATGTTTTCCGTTTGAATTACCACCATTTTCTGTATTATAACCATATTCTCTTTGATTTGACTTATAATATTCAATCAATTCAATTTCTTTTTGTTCTGCTTCTTCTTTGGTTAGATTTTCAAAAAGTATTTCGTGCTTTATATTTTTCCAACCATATTTTTGTATCGCATTACAAAAATGTTTACTATGTAAATAACCATACCCACTAGACCACCTTTTTTTAGGTTTTTGACAAGTTATACCTATATATTTTTTATTATTAGGGCAAATGTGCATATAAACTATATAATCGTTCATAATATAATTATTTATCTAAATTACCGTGAAATAACAAAATCAAAGTTTTTTCTTCTTCGGTAAGTCTATCTTTTAGTAAGTTTCTTAAAAGTTCTTCATTATTATTGTATAAAGGTTCTATCTTAGGTTCTTCGTGATTAATTGTAACGAAAGTATTTAAGTTATCTTCTATTTCTTTTAAATAGTTTTCATCAACAGGAGTATCAAATACTTTTGCACTACCTGTTACTGTTTGAGTTTCATATTTATTATCAAAACTATCAACATAATCTTTTAGTCTTTTTAAAATTTCATCATTAGGAACATAAGTTTTCCTTTTCATTGGGTATATAGACCCATAAGGAATATTAATTGCTTCTGCAATATCTTTATATAAAATTGATTTTTCATTTACAAACTTTTCTAAATCAAATTGTTTAAACCATTTTTCTAAATCAGTTTCAACATTACTATTATCATAATTATTGACATAATCATATAATTTATTTATCAATATCATAGATGGTTTATATGTTCCCTTTTTAATTGCTTTAACAGTTGACCCTGATGTTTTTATATCTAATGCAAATTGAGTAGTTGTTATTTCGTGTTTATCACAAAAATCTTTAAAATTAAAATTGTAAAACCAATCTTTTAATTTTTGTTCTTCTTCTTTATTTTCAATTTGAATTTTATTATTATATTTTGGTTGATAATCGCCATGTGCTTTAATATTTCCTAATTCTAAACAATCGTATAATTGACAAATTAAAGGGTAGGCAGTATTAATACCTAATTCATCATATTGTTTATTTACAAGTCTATCTATTGTACTAATTCCAACATCTTTTAAACCTTTTAATCTTCCTGTATCACAAGTAAAAGTATATTTTCTCATTAAATCTGCTTTATTTTTTATGTTGTTTTTAGCAAAATATGTATCTCTATCATATTCGTTAATGTACCATTGTACCTCTTTACTATCAGGGTAATTTTCTAATAACCATCTTTTTTTGCTATCATAAGAATTTTCCCCTCGTAGTAATTTTACATTTAATGCTTCCATTTTTTTCTCATCTTTGTTTTTTTCAACTTCTTGGTGCTTATTAAATAAATTCTTTCTTAAAAAATTATTAATTTCCATATTATTTTTTACGACCTCCCCATTTCCATTAACAATTTTCTTTGTGATAGATTTTGGTATTTCTAACATTTGAGAATATTGGTCTATATCTAACCCCAAATCTCGCATTTGTCTTTGGTAAATATTCATTTTATACCTCCCCTTTCACAAAAGACAAATATAAGATACCACGTTTTATATATATTGTCAACCTTTTTTTGCAAGTTTTTTACCATATTGTTGTCAAAAGAAAAGGTAAGGACATTTTTGTCCTTACCAAATTATGTGTGGTTGAGTATAACACCTCAATAAATATTGCCAAACCAATTTTATTTATGGTATTTCCTCGTACTGCTTTCGTTTGGGAGGGTTTACCAGCAGTTTTCCCTAACTTTTTTAATTCTTGTTGTAATTTTACAATTACAAATTGATTATAACATAATAATTTTAATTATTCTACAAGTTTTCTACTTGTATCTCCTCCTACATGACCATCTACTGCAAGTCCTTTATCTCTTTGAAATCTTTTAACTGCGTCTAATGTATCATACCCAAAAGAACCATCTACTCCACAAGAACCACATGAATAACCTAATGCTATTAATCTTCTTTGAAGCCACTTAATATGAATAGGGGCTTTCTTTAAAAAATACAAATAATTATTCATACAAGCACGATAAGTTAAATTGCCAAAAGAACCATCTACTGCAAGTCCACAACCATATTGTTCATTTAAAGTTCTTTGAAGTTCTTTAACACGTTCTTTATATGGGTCAACAGGTGCATTATAATCTATGTATTCAAGTTTTCCATGTTCTTTCCAATAACCTCTCGTAACACCATTTCTACTTCTACGTCCGTCATTTGATACTTGTGATATTTGTACTTTACTTTCCCATGCTTTTGTTGCTTCAACAACTTGTCCATTACCTATATAAATACCAACATGCCCGTCCATGTGCATTAATTCTCCATATTCTATATGAGAAAAATCTCTTGATATATTGTAACATCTTTTCATTATGCCATCAGCATTGTCATCTTTGACACCATTTGATAAATAAATTGCCCCACCATGACTTGCTTGTTTATTAAAATCAAAACCCCATAAAATTCCTTTTACCATACAAACACAATCCATATTCCAAGAGTTACCGTTCCATTTGCACCATGCACCACCTGATACAGAATAATAAACAGTTGGCGATTTTTCAATTTTTAATGCAGTTTCTACAAATTGATTAACTTTCATTACTGTCATAATTTTTCATCTCCTTTTTCATATTTCCATATATAACCTCCACAGGTTTTTCTTTTTTTCTTACAACAAGCACTAATATTGTAATTTTTTAAACCTAATTCCCTTTCAATATCACGAATACAATACCATAATTTTATAAAATTCCCATTTAGGTCATATTGATTTATTTTTTTTGATTTATTGTTTTCTTTACCTTTTTTTCTTTTTATTAAATTATTGTCAAATGCGTGTCGCATATTTTGTTCTTGTGTTACAAATTCTAAATTATTTATGCAATTATTTTCTTTGTTGCCGTCTTTGTGATTAACTTGTAAATTATCATTGTAATTATTAAAAAAAGTTAAAGCAACTAATCTATGTACTAAAAATTTTTTACTAATATTGTTTTTTGATAATTGGACACGCAAATACCCTTTTTTAGTTTTTTCTAATTTTAATTTTTTTTCATTTTTTTTATTTTTTATATTACCTAAATTACTAACTTGATAAAAACCTACATAACCCTCTATGTCTTTCCATATTTCTTCCATCTTACACCTCCAATATATAAGATTAGAGGGTTGATTGGAGCAACCCTCTTTTTAATTATATCATATTATTTATTTTTTTCATCACTTAAATCAAACAATTTATTTCCAACTAAATATACAGAAATAACACCTGCAATCGCTACAATGGTTTTACTTACATTATCTAAATGCCAATTCCATATTGGGCTTAATGCAAGTATTAAAGCATTTATCATATTTAAACCATTGACTATATATTTTGATACTTTTTTGATTTTTTCAATTTTTTTCATATTATCACTCTCCTTTTTATGAAACTGTCCAACCTTTATCAGTTGCTATTTGTATTTCTTCTGCTGTTAATTTTGCTAGATTTGTTGAACCTAATATTAATTTTTGAGTTTTTTTTCCATTTCCTGTAAGGTCGTATAATTTATTTATAACACTCATTAAACTATCATGAGTTAATGCAGTACACGTTGACAAATCCAAAGTTGCATAGGTATTATTAGCACTTAAATTTGTTGCAAAACCTTTACCATAATTATTTCCAAAAGTTAAATTTAATAAAGAACTTGTTTGTAACATATAAAGTACGTTACTAGCACTTGTTCCTTTTATATTAGAAAAATCAAAACTGCTTAAATCTAAAGTTCGTATTTTTGCCCTTCTAAACATATTTTGCATTGTTGTTACATTACTTGTATTAAAATTACTTAAATTTATATTTATTTCAGGATTAGTATTTGTTGGGTTCATTCCAAACATATTCGACATATCTGTAACATTAGCAGTATCAAAATTACTTAAATTTATATTCGCTAAATTGTTACAATTACTAAACATATTACTCATATCACTAACATTAGTAGTAGTAATATTTGATAAGTCTATATTTTCTAAATTACTACAATTATAAAACATTCCATTCATATTAGTTACATTGGTAGTAATTAAATTTGATAAATTTAATGATGTTCCCTTAAAAAGAGCAAATAATCTTGCACAAGACCTCGAATTAGTTGCAAGAGAAAAAGCAGGTAATTTTAAAACACTATTTACCCATGCTGGGTCAGTATTACTTGAAGTGGTATTTCCAGTAATATAATCACCAAAATACTCACTTAAATCTCCCCCTGCTGGAATATCTGCAACCTTTTCACTCATTTCAGTAAAGGTGTCGGTATCAAGTACCTCAACACCTTTTTCTTCAAGATTTGCTTTTAATGTTGCTTTATCAGTAACTAATTGATTAAGATAATCGCTTGTTGTTGCCATATTATTCGCCTCCATTTAAAGTTGTTAGACTTGCAAGAACTGTGTTTATGCTTCCTACTGCAGTTGAAATAGCATTATCAACATAAGATTTATTTGTTAATTGATTGTTGGTCGTTGGTGTTACACTGCTTTCAGGAAGTACAGAAAATGTTTTTTTTGCAGTTATCGTTTGATTTTGATTTAATGTAACTAATTGTATTGTGTTATTAATTTCATACTGTTTTAATTCATTATTATCATAATAAACTCTATTAGTTAATATTTGTAAATTATTGTTATATTTTGGTCTAGCAATTAAATAACCAATGTGTTGTTTTAATATGCTATCATTATTCAATTCATTTTCATATATAAAATAACTATCTCCTGTTACATTTATCACTTTTGTTGTATTATCGCTTCTTTTTCCTTTACAATAAAAGCTATATGAATTAAAAGTATTGAAATATGAACTTCCGTCTGGTGTTGAAAAGAAATATATACCTTTTTTATGTTCAGCAAATATAAAAGGATTAATATCTGTATATAAATTAACATTTAAAACATGTACATCAAAATCCTTGTAAACACTAATAACATTATTTTCTATCGTTATATTATCTCCAGCAGTAAGGACATCTTGTTTACTTGATAAGTCTATTCCTGCAATACTATCATCAACATATTTTTTATTAGTTAGTTGGTCGTCAGTTGTTGGAACAACACTACTTTCAGGTAATACACTAAATGTTTTCTTTGAACTTATTGTTTCTGCTAAATTTATAAATGATAAAGTTTTAAAATTTGTTTGGTTATATGTATATATAGAACCATTATCCCTAACTTGAATACTAATGTTACCAAAATATAAATTTTTATTTGTTCCAGTATAATGATGAATTATACGACCTACTTGTATAGTAGATGTAAAAGTATCATCTTCTTCAACTTGATTATAATATACAAAATAAGAACCGGGATATATAAAAACAGCCGTACTTACATCTTGTGTACTACCATTTTTCTTAACTTTAAAATATACATTATACCCTCCATCATGTTGTTTAGGATTGAAATAATATAAACCTGTTTTATGTTCACTTAAAATAAAAGGATTTTCTTGACTGTTATCTTCGACACAATAAACATATTCGCTTGGAATATCAGCACTTATAACATTGTTAGTGATGTCTATTCCACTTCCAGCAGTTAATAAATCTTGTTTTCCATTCCAATTAGTTTTGTCTGCACTTGTTACAAACTTGTTTGTGCTTAGACTATCATCAACTAAACTTGCGTCTAATTTATTCGTACTTGTTATTTTATCTTGCTTTGCATTAAGTAAAGCAGTTAAATTAGCAGTTGTTGTATAATTTGCAAGTGCTTGATTTAACATAGTAATCGTTACATAATTACTTAAATCTATTTCTGTATCTCCAATTTTTTCCCAACCATTTGAGTAAACATATTCGTCATACACGTTGTTTGTTTGACTTGTTGATTTTGGAACAAGATACATGATATTATTTGCTCCTGTTTGTGGTAATTCTTGTACTACTTCATAATGAAATTGTTGTATTGCACCTATTAATTGTGTTACTTCTTCTTTTGTGTAAACTTCATTTTTTAAATAGTAATTAACTAAATTATTAACACTATCAGTAATAAAACCACTATCATTAGTTAAATCACTTGTTTTACTTGGAATATTAGGTTTATCAGTTAGGTCATTATAACTTCCACTAAAATCACTTTTATTATTCCATGTTTCTTTTTCAACATCAGTTACAACTCTATGTGTTGTATCTTCACTTAATTCACTTAATTCACTAGGAATATTTAGACTTTCAATATCTTCTTGTGTGAAGTAATCAACTCCTTTAATTGGTGTATAACCATCTTGTCCATCTTGTCCTCTTGCACCTGTTTCCCCTTTACTAGCAATTAATTGCCAATATTCTGTGTCTGTTGGTAAATTTCCAACACTTTCTTGTAAACATACATAAGAACTTCCATTGTAAGTTACAATGTCTAGTTTTACATAAGTTGTTGCACTATTATATTCTCCCTTTGGAGTAGTAGCAACTTTTCCTAAATTTGTTCTAACTTTTGTCATATTTTTTTCCTCCTATCAAATCAAAACACTTAATTCGCCATCATCATTGATGTCAAATTCTAAATACATATCATCAGTTGTATAACATATCAATTCCATATTATCATTAATTTCAAAACTTGCAAAATTAGAGCCACCATCTTTAATTTCCACAGTTTCAGTTGTTCCATCTTTTTTTGTTAAAGTTACATAAGTTGTATCTTCTATTTTTTCCATTTCAATATTAATATTGTCAATAGCATTTAAGTAAGTATCAAATATTTCAACCCATGTTTCATATTCATCAGGTTGTTCTATTTCAGCATTAATACTATGATTAACAACAACATAAAATACATTACTTTTATATATTGGTATTTCATCAGGGTCAGTTCCTTGTGTAATTACAAGTTGCATATATACTTGACCCTCTTTTGTTAATATAGATTTAATTGGAACTATATAACTTTCATTTTCTTTTTGCAAATTAGGTATATAAAATTTTTCGCCACCAATTTCATATTCTAATCTTGCTTGACCATCTACAAATTCATTTTCTATTACTTCGTTCTCAAATTGAGTAGGAAAAGTAAATATTATATTCCCTTGTAAATTTTCTGCGTCATTACCAATGACATATTTGGAAAGTTTTGCTTTCCTTGTTTCTTTTGAAAGTTTAATCTCAATATCTTTCATATCATATCACATCTCCTTTTTTATTTAATATACCATGTAATTGTGGTTGCACCATTTAATTGAGTTCCTATTGCGAGAGAACCATTACTGCCTATTGATAAATAATAAGTATCGCCAGAATAATCGCCTACACTAGAATTTCCAATACTAATAGTTCTACCATAACTACCTGTATGTAATGCAGTACTTGTTACTTTAAAATTTTCAGTTGTACTTAAAATATGATTATTTAATATTAAATCTCCAACAATTTTTGTTGCTTTTTCATATACTTCTAACGAACCAATACCACGAGTTAAATTTATAATACCTGTATTTTGATTTGTATATATCTTATCTTTATAATACACTATAAATTCATAATTAGTTTGATAATCAAATATACTTCCACAATTAATACTACCTGAATATGTGTTTTTACTTGTATTAATAGTAGGTGTTAATGTACCACCATTAGTCCAACTACTAGCACCTTTAACTCTATATGCCCACGATAAAGTTAAAGTATTGTTAGTAGCACCAAAATTACCACTCCAATAATTACCTGAATATGATAATAATACTGTACTACCTGTTTGAGTTTGTCTATAAAAATTTGCATTACAAGTTAAATTTACATAATTTTTAATAGTCGTTGTTCTAGTAGTAGCAGTTGTATTTCCACGAGTATCTGTTACAACTATACTAAATGAATTTGTTGTGCAACTATTAAATGTAACTGCACCACTACTAGCAGTTGTACCATTAATTGTAATTTTAGAAATATTTGCTCTATTTACGCCACTTGCACTTACAGTTACCTTAATATTAGATTTACCTGAAATTATAATATATGGACTACTTGTGCTACCTGTTAATGCTTTAGTAGTAGAATTAGTATCTACAATCGTTACACTATTAATACTAGGGTTTGAATTTACAACATAACCTTTTGCAGTAGTTGATTTAGTAGTTCCTACTTGTGTTGATTTACTACTATCACTATAAGTTCTTAATTCAAAAGTTAAAGTTATTTCGTTGCTACTTTGAATATAACCATAAATATCATTTAATTCTGTGCTAGTAAAATTATAACTATTTGTACTTACGTTATTAATTGTTTTAATAGTATTACTACCATATTTTATAGTAAGAACGTCATACATACTAGCATATTTAGTTATAGTTACAGAAAAATTACTACCTAAATTAAAATTATTTATACTTCCTAAATCACTTCCAGCAGGGTCAACTGCAAGATTAAATGTTCCACTTGTATAATGACACCAACTAGCATTTTGTTGGTCATCAACTTTAACAACTAATGGTGTTGTTCCTGTTGTTTTGTTTGATATAGTTACCCAACCACTTGTGGTTTCTGCACTCCAACCTGCCGAACTATGACCCCCTGTTTCAGGTTGCCATACAACACCACCATTTAAAATAAATGTTAATTTTAAGTTATTGTTATAATAACCATAAGGGTTAGGGTTTCCATTTCTATCTGCAATATAAATTTTATAATAGAAACGGTATTGCATATCTGCACCACTACGTTGCTTTTCATATTGAAGAATTAAATGTAATGCAGAACTACTACCAAAATTATATATATTACTATTAAATATTGTTTCCATTAATTAACACCACCTATAATATGAATATTCCTATACCTTTTCCATATTTACTATCATATACATTTTCTATTCTAGCATTAGTAGTAGCAAGGTATCTTTCAAATATCATGTTCTTTGAATATGTTACAGTTTGACCTTTATAATCACTTAATACACTTGTTTTAGTTGCCATGTTATCATTTACATAACCACTATAAAATTGAGTATTAGCACTTGCACCTGTTCTATCTTCAACTTCTAGTCCTGCTTCGTTTAATCTTGAAGCAGTAGGTTCATTTGTCTTTTCAATATTTAAACCTGTTTCGTCAAATGTAAAACCTGTTGAGGTATTAACAACTTGCACACTTCCATCTACAAGTTTTGTATCAACTTCAATTTTTGTGTAAGTATCTGTTTGAAGTTGTTGCACACTTCTTTCTAATTCAACAGTATCATTAATAGGTGTATAATTATTAAAATTTTGTTGTATTTGTTGTATTTGTTCATCTGTCTTAACACTTAAACTATCTACTTTTCCTGTTGAAATTAATACTTGTGCTTGTAAATTATCTATTTGAGTTGTCGCCCATCTTTTAATTTCACTATCGCCATTTAAACTTACGTTTTCTTGTCTTGCTTCAAGTCCTATTTCACTATCAAATTTTTGTGTACATACACCATTATAAACAAGTTCATTACAAGCAAAAGTTATATAAGTCGTATCTGTATCTTCGTCATAAATTGAAATTAAATCGTAACTATCTATTGCAGGATTTCCTAAAATCTTCCCTGTTGAAAATGAATTTATTTCAAAATTATTTACTATATTTAAAATATTTTCTACTTGTGTTTCGCTAGAAACATAAGGGTTGTTTGCGTCTAGGAATAAAGTGTCATAAGTATCTGTACCCTTTTCATATTTTATTATACCACTTTCATATACAACTCGTGAAATTTTGAATTTATCTCCATTAGTATAACTTTCAACATACCACATAGGAATTTCTACTGTTGTTAAATCATTAACATATACAAATATTAATTCTCCATCTCTATTAATTGTTGGTAAAGCACCACTTTGACCTGCTATATAAGAAACATATTGCCTACCTGTTTTAGTATTATCATAAATTCCTATATTATCTTCTTTTCCTAAAAAATCAGTTATATTACAAGTAACACCTGCTTGTTCACAAATATCTTGTAAGATTTGAAGTTTAGTTGCACTTCCACCATGTTGTTCTATTAAAGGTTGAGCATTATATTTAAAATCAAATTTAACACTATTATCTCTTAAAGTAATAGTTGTTTTACCTTTATCAGTTGTTGGTTTATCTTGAAGATTAAATATTCCAATAGGTACATACTCGTAGTCATTATCTACGAGTGTACCTAAAGAAATTTTAATAGGGTTTTGTATTACACTAATATCTATGTCATGAAGTATTAATTCAACTTCTTTTGAAATAAAGTTTTCTAACATAAATATTTTAGAACCAAAAGGAATAATACGAGATTTAACTGTCATTTTTTCACAAATATCATCTGCGTCTTGTTCGCCATTAGTTATTGTTTCATAGTCAACATTATTAAACCATATTTTTAATTTATGTCTTGCGTCTTGACTATAAATAACTTCTTTATATCTATTACTAACTGCATACATAATTATTCCTCCACGAAACCAAACTCTATATCAGTATAAATATTTTTTAAAGGGTTGGTTTTATCTATATGATATTTATGATATTTAGGTGAACTACAATACATACGTTTAGTTACAAAACCCCACTCTGCTTCATCAAAGAAAGTACATTGAAACCATACAGGACTTCTCATACGCATTAAATCTTTCATTTCTTGTCCGTTCATTGTTGGTACTTTAAAATCTAATGTTTTTACATCATGTCTTACACGATTTCTTATAGTGTAACCTTTTGTGTTAGTATATGCGTCTAAATCAACATCATTTTGTCCTGCGTCATGTTCAGGAACAGTATTATTTCTACCATCAGGGGAGTAGGGAAATTCCTCTCCATTAATATAAACTTTATCATATTCGTAATTCATAATTTCCCTCCTTTATGCCCCAATAGTAATTGGTTTTCCATTTGATTTTGCCATTTTTTGTAAATCTTTTAAAACAACTTTACCGATTTCTTCGCTACCTACTTGTACTATAAATGTTGCATTTTGTATTCCTGTATTTGCATTTGCAAGTTTTCTATCTAATAAATCTACAACTTGATTTTGGTTTGCTACAAATGATTGACCACCAATATTACCAACTAATTCTGCACCACGTTCATTTGCTACGAATAATTGTCCCACAGGTGGAAGTCCACCATTTTCATACCAACTAACTTTCATTTTAGGTAAAGAAGTTGGTAAATTTAAAGTTTCAAGAAGTTTCTTTAAAACTCCACTTGCACTTGCACCACCCTCTTGCCATGAAATATGAGGTGTCTTAATATTTATACTACTAAAGTCAAATTTTCGTTGCCAATAGTCTTTGGTAAAATAATATGCAACATTATTTTGCCACCATGTTTTAATTTTATTCCATGTTTCTTCAAATTTTGTTTTAAGATTAGCGATACTATCACTCAAACCTGCTTTCATATCTTCGCCTTTTTTTGACCAAAATTCTTTTGTAAAATATTTAGACATATTTTCGTTCCACCAATCTTTTATTTTTTGTGATTTTTCTTGAATTTTTGCAAGTAGTCCAGCACCTTTTATAGCAGTTTCAGTTATCATATCTTCTAATGACATTTGCCATTTTGATTTGATTTCTCCTGTATGAGTATCTATATATTTGCCATTTTCCCCTAATTTTTCTTTTGTTATTCTAACAATTTCATCATATTGGTCATTTGCATTTTGTATAGTTTCTTCTTTTGTTTTTTTAGCACCATCTATCATTTTGTTATATTCATCTTCATTTATAACACCTGCTTTTTTTAATCTTTCTGCTTCTAAAACTATACCCTCATATTGTTCTTCGGCAGTTTTTATAGCAGTATCTCTTGTTTTTATAGCAGTTTTTATATAATTACTTGCTTGTTCAAGTTGATTAGTGTTTATATTTTCATTAATTCTTATTCTTAATTTTTCATATTCTTCATCAGTTTTACTCATAGCATTTAAACCCTCATCTAGTATTTGAGTTCTTAATAAAGAAATTGTTGTCATTTCTTCTTTTGTTAAAGCACGATTTTCACTATTTGCTTTACTTATAATATCAAGAATTTGTTTCTCATTATCTTCAACTTTAGTTTTTCTATCACTATAATATTTATCTATTTTTCCCATTAATTCATTATAATCATTATCACTTAAAGTTGCTTTCATTAAATTAATGTTTTCTAAACTTTTATTTTTATCACTATCTAATTCATTAATTATACTTGAAGAAATACTTTTTAATTTCTTTTGAATATTTTTTATATCTTTATCAGTTATTATTTTATTTCCAAAATCTATTTTACTTAATACATCATCTAATTCTAAAGCACTATCATAGATTTCTTGTATTTTCTTTTTAGTTTCATTACTAATAGAAGCGTCAAATACTACGGTTTTTCTCTTTGCAGGTAATACTTGGTCTAACATTTCGCCAATTTTTTTACCAAATCTTGTGCCATCAAATCTATTTAAAAGTTCTTCACTCCAACTTGTTTTATAATCATAAGTATTTAATTTATTCATTTCGGTTTTAATAGAACTTATATAACCTATAATTCCTAATAAACCACCTGCTATTGAAAATATAGTTCCTAAAATACTTCCTGTCCCTGCACCTACACCTGCAACTTTTCCAACACCTAATACTTTTCCTATTTTTCCTAATACACGAAATACATTTGCTAAACTACCACCTATTAAAGTTAAACCTGCTAATGCACCTAAAATAGTTCCATAAGTAATATGGTCAAATTTAAAACTAACTTTACCTGTTTCTTCATTTATTTCTTTTGTAAAACCTAACCACTCCATTATTTTATCTCTTATTTTAGTTGCTTTCATTTGTACTTCTTCTAATGTATTATTATAATCTTCAAATGCTTTATTAAATGCTTCCATTAATTTAGGGTTAATACTTCCCATACCACCAGCACCACCAACACTTGTTGTTGGAGTAGGAGTAGTAATATTATTTAATTTATCAAAACTTCTTAAACCTCGTTTTAATTTTTCAACACTACTACTTGTGCTATCTAAATCACTTTGTAAATCTAATACACTATCGTCTATACCTGTAAAATAATCAAAATCTTCTACATTATAACCAAATAAAGTTGCAATAGTAGATAAAATCTCTGTAAGAACCATCAATATTGCATTTAACCACGGTAAAACAGTTTTAGCAATAGGTAAGAAAACATTACCTAATGCACGAGAAAATCTAGTCCATTGTTCTCCTAAAATACGAGTTTGATTTGCAGGACTTTCAAGGGTTCTACCCCAATCTCCTGTACTTTCTTTAACTTGTCTTGTTAAAGATATAATAATTAATAATCTTTTTTCGGCATAAGATAATTTTGCAACAGTTGTATCAAGTTCCAATTCATTTAAAGTTTGTTGTAATGTTCCTTGTGTAATATCTGCCCCTGTCGCACCTCTTATTGGTTTTGTTTGACCTGCTAATGCACTTTGTAAAATACTACTTGCTCTATTAATATCAACATTATAAAGTGAAGAAATATCAACAGACATTTGTGTAAGTAAAGTTGATAATTTAGTACCTTGTTCTGTTGATAAATTCATGGCATTAGATAGTTGTTTAAAAATACCTACTGTTCTTGTCAACCATGCTTCATCAAGACCATACATTTCAGTTAATTTATTAATAAACTTTTCTGCACTATTATAGTTATTATCAAATGCAACTTGAAACAAGTTTATATCTTCTAAATAATCACTACTTAAACCTATTAAAGAAGATATTTTTTTTGTTACCCTACTCAACATTCTGCCAAATTCTCTTAAAGTTGTATAACTAAATGCTAATTTTGTTGCACTTCCTATTTTATTTAATGACTTTCCTGTTTGGTCTAAAGCATTATTAATATTTTGTACTTGATTTTGTGTTTTATCATTAATTAAACCAAAATTTTTAGGAAATTTACTTACGATATTTTTAATGTTTGAAAGTGAGGTTTCATATTCTTTTAATTTATCTAAATTTTTAATAGTATTATTAAAAACCAAATTTACTTCTTGACCATTATTTTCCATTTGTGCCATTTTTCAACTCTCCTTTCTGCTTTATGCTTTCTAAATATCTTTTTTTCATAGTTCCAAAATATATAAAATCTTGTCTAAACTGTTCACAACTTTGTTTTTTCTTTTTTTCAATTTCTTCTTGTCTTTGTTCTTTTTCAAGTTCCATATAAGGTTTTTTAGGGTAAGTGTCTATTTGCTTATTATCTTTTCTACCTTTAAATATACTTGCAACAAGGTTGCCAATATGTTGTTTTAAAGAAGTAAACAATTTACCATTACCATCATGTATGTATAGTCCCTGTAACCAACACTTGTAATCAAGTTCTTCCATTTCACGTTTCTTTTTATTTAAAAAAGAAGTACGATATGAAACGAATAATTGTGGGTCATCTTTCCAAAATTGTTCTGCACTCATACCGTACTCTATTGCTTGTGGAAAAAGATAATTACAATAATATTCATAATAAGAATTATTATATTTACTAAATATATCTTCTTCTTTATTATCTAGTTGGTTAGGGACTTCAAGTTTTTTTGTTGTTCGTTATATTCTTCTCTAATTTCAATACTTTTTCTTAAATATTCCCCTAATTTATCACTTAACCAATTTGCTTTTTTTTCATCTTCAAGATATGGTTTTAAAATTTCACTTACTTGTGATAAAGTTAATTTATGATTAGGGTATAACCAAATGAAAAATGCTCTTATTGTTATTTTTCTTAATGTATTTTCTTTTAATTCTACTTCTTTTTCTATATCTTCGTCAGTAGTTGCATTTTCAAAAGGGTTGTAATTATCATCAAGTTCTTCTTCATCAACATAATCATACAACCCTCTATTAAGAATTTGCATTGATTTATCTATATGACAAATTTTATCTATTTGAATAAAACTATCTCTATTTAGTTCAACGGTGTACTCTTTTCCACCTAATTCAATTATTTCATTTCTTTTCATTATTTTTTCCACCTATTTCCTTTTTTTATTATTCAACAATTACAAGTACACTTCTTTCAAATGAAGCATAACCTGTTTTTGCAACAGTAATTGTAACGATAGCACTACCACTAGCAACACCTGTAATAGTAATTGCTTTACCATCAACAGTAGCAGTAGCAACACCTGTTGTATCACTTACAACAGTAGCAGTTGCGTCAGCAGGGTCAGTAGTAATATTTATTACTTTTGTTCCTGTTCCTTGAATTGTTACAACTTCTTCAATAGAATTTACAATCATAGCAGTATCTTCTACTAAATCATAGCAATTTTCAACATATTCATCACTAGTATTAGGAGTAATTGTAATTTCACCTTGTTCAAGACTTCCTACATCTGTGTTACTTGCCATATAAGTTACAGTTCCACTATATTTGAAACCTGTAAAATCAGGAAGTAAACGTAAAAATTCATGTGGTTCTCCTTTGATTGCTTCTAATATTTTAATATTATCTCTATGTAAGAAGAAAGGAAGTGTTTTTTGTGGGTTTTCACTTCTTCCCTCAACAGAAGTTGCTTGTCTGTTACCAATAGCAGTTTTATCTAATTGAGCAGGTGTTGAGCCATTTTCTCCTGTACCCTCAACAGGTAATAGAATAGAATATTTACCATTGGCTTTTTTCATTAATAAAGCACTACCTCTATGTTCACTTAATGCTCTATCTTCAATACTATTAAAGTTCATAAATTCATCTCCTTATTATATTTCCTCTAACATTTCCTAATAAACATTGATATTGAAGTGTACGTCTTAATACTTCATCATCAAAATTTGGAGTAGGTCTGTTTAGAGTTTTTTTCATATTTAATTTATCAAAAAATTGCATAGTTAATTTGCTTAACTCATTATTAATAACTTGTGAAGCAACAACTATGTTATTACCTTTTTTTAAATTCTTTGTATATATGTTTATTGTAAAATACATTTCTTCATAATATTCAAATTTATCGTTAGTGCAATAGTTTGTATCTTTATTATCACTTAAAGTTAAAACTACAAGAGGGAAATAGGGGGAGGTATTAGTGTTATATTTAACAACTCTTGCATTGTATTGTGAATTTTCTTCAATAAATTTTTTAAATCTATCAAATATTTCTTCATATTTATCAATCATATCTAATACCTCCTATTTATTAAAATATTCATTTACCCATGTTGATAATTGTTTTTGTATTTCAATCGCACTAAATCTGTAAATTTCTAACCCCTCATAACCTCTTGTAACTACTGCTTTTCCACTTTTGCTTGTTCCAAAAGTTTGATTGCCATTATTCAAATTAACATCTAACCACCAACCATCAATTTCTTTTCCATCAATAGTAACATGATTATCATTAACATTATAAGCATACCAGCTTGGTGCATTTGCAGAATTAATACCTACAATTCCTGTACCATATTCAAAAGCAAGTGCTACATTAAAGGGGTAACCGACACTATGTTCAGTTGTTGGTTTTTCTACCCAAAAATCATTGTATATTACGAAACCTTGATTTGTAATATCTCTTATTTTATGATTTTCATTATAAGAGGTTTCTAAATCTTTATTAGTATTAGTTGAAGTTGAAAACTTTTGTTCTGCTACTAATTTTATTGTTTCAATACATCTATCTTGAATATATGCTTGAAATTTTTTATCACTCAACATTTGTTTTAATTGTTTAATATAATCAAGATTTTTTTTTATCAAATTAATGTTACTAACTTTAAATGTACCTTTAATCATTATTTTTCTTCTTTATTTACATTAAATTTAAAATTAGGTTTTTTTTCTTCTTTATAAATTTCAAACTTTCCTGTACCAACGTAATCACTTGCTAAAGACTTTTTAACTTCTTTTATAGCACCTGTTTTTACGTCTTTAATTTTAATAGTTTCCATATTTGTCCTCCTTTGTTTCAATTTCTTCAAGTATTACCATTATTTTAGTATTTTGCTCTCTTACTGCTTTAATTACATAGTTAGCATTTTCTCCATATACACTTTCGCCTTTTGGAGTAGCACCATATAAATATGCTAAATCAAATTGTTTATATAAACCTCTATCAGTATAATCTACTAATAGTTGTACTACATTTCTATTTGTTTCCCCATAAACACTCATATAAGATTGCAAATTTCTCCATGTTAAAGGTTGATAATTTTTAGCACCATAATAAACAGGTTTTTCATATTCTACTATTTCATTATTGTAATCATCATAAGTAACACCTTTTTTTCTAGCAACATATATGTCTTTAAAACGATTATTAAATGTATCAAATGGTGGATTAAACATGACAACCACACCCACAATTACACATATTTTCTTCGTCTATTTCAGGTTTAATATAACCTATCATTGGTTCAATTTCGCTAGATAATTCACGAGTGATATATGCACTATCTCTCGTCCATGCAAGTCCATTTTCACTATAAGATTTAATGCCTTGCGTACCAATGTTTCTATATAATTCCTCACAACAACGTAATTGCCAATTCAAATATTTTTTTGGCAATTCCATACTTGAATAATCTTGATAAGGGAAACGTAAGGAAAGTGCTAGATATTTACTATCTTCTAACAAACGATTTAAAGCATTTTCGTAAACAATATAATTTCCAAATACGTTTTCTTTATATTCAATACGTTGTTTTAATAATTCAATTTGTTCAACACTTTCCATAAACTATCTCCTTTACTAACCTCTTGAAATAATACGAGCAAGAGGTATTAATTTATCATCAACGTAAACTTTTTTATTACCATTTTGTCCGTTGTTTACTAATTCCCAATTAGAACCATTTTCAAAATCGCTATTTTCAGGGGAAATTTTGTTAGTTGCAGTATAAGATATTAAAGTAGGTACTATCATTTCTCTTATTCTTGAAATAAGTTCAGTACGTCCACCTTTTAATTTTGCGTCCCTAACAAGTTCAACAGGTGTTACAACTCCTAAATCTTCATATTCAAAGAAATTCTTTTGGAATACATAAGTTGTATAAGTTGTTACTTCTTCTGCACCCTCTCCTGTTGTTTCAGTTGGCATATCATCATCAACGATAACTAAACGACCATTGAAAGTACCAATAGTTAAATCTCTTGTAATTCCACTTGCGTCAGTATATTTTAAGAATTGAATTAGGTTCATACCCTCTAAGTTAGTTGATACCATAGAGTGAGTAAACATAACGTCTAATTTTGCTTTCTTATCTCCTAATGCTTTTTGACTTGCTCTATTCATGCTATCAGGTAGTAAGTAACCATCTGGGTTTGCGTCACTTGGTGTAACTTCGTAAGTATGTTTATCTACGAATTGACCATTAACTCCACCTGTCATTGAGAAGATACCTTTTAAAATTGAAAGTACAGTTTCTTGACGTCTTTCGTCCCAATATTCTTTAACTTCTCCTGCTTCTGCTTTAAAGTTTTCTCCTGTAATTTCACTTGAGAAATCATATTCTCCCCATGACATAGCACGTCCATAACAAATTTTTGTTTGATAGAAAGTATCTCTTTCTGCACCATCAGGAATATCTGTGTTTCCGTCATAGTTTACAGGTGTTCCACCGATACGTCCTTTAATTGGTTCAGTTACGAAATAACCACCTGCTTGTTCACTCATTTTTGATTTGTATTTGTTTACTACATTGAATAAACTATTTTTAATTAATGATAACTCTTTTGTACTTGGTAAAGTTCTTAAATATTTTTCAAATACATTAGGGTTAAATATTTTTGTTCTAAACATTGTTGGCATAATTTAATCTCTCCTTTTCTTTTATAATTTTTCAAATTCGTCAGGGTGTTCTTCTACAAATTTATCTTGTTCTTCTGCACTTAATTCATAGAACTTATCTAAAGTCATAGCACCACCATCTTGGGTAACATTTGTAATACTAGGTTTTAAGTCTTGTGTTGATAAACTTTCTCTCGTTTGTTTTTCAACATTAGTCTTTAAAGTGCTTAAAGTTTCTTTAAACTTATTAGCAAGTGCGATAGTAGTATCAGTATCATCAGTAACAATTCGATTTAAAAGTTCCTCATCAACATTTTCGCCTGCAAGAATTTCTTTTGCTTTCGCAGTATTAACAATAATTCTTGATTGTCTTAAATTTTCGGCAATCTCCTTTTTTTGTTCTTCAAGTTTTTCTTGTTCGGTCATATTCGCTTTATTAATATCATCAAGTTGTTTCTTGATAGTATCATAATCACTATACTTGTTTAGTTGTTTTTTTAAATCGTCAAGTTCCTTTTTAGTATCATCTGTTTGTTTTTTTGTTTCACTTTCTTTTTCATGAAACGCATTTAACAAATTGCTAATTTGTTCTTCTGTCGCATTTTCTCCTAATATTTTTTTAATGTCATCTCTTTTCATATATTAATCTCCTCCTTAACGATAGTTTTTATACAAGAACTAACAAACTCATAGAGATAATATCAATTTTTGGTCGGCATATAGGAATTGCACCTAATATTAATTGGTGTGTCAACCAATTTTGTAAACTATTACTTCGCCGATAAAGGAAGAACATTATTGTTCTTGTTGAGCGACATTTGTAACGTCCTCTAATTTATTATTTTGTTCATTTACTTCATTTTGTTTATTTTCTAATTCAAGTTGTAAATCTTGTTGTTCTTTAATATATTTTTCTTGTAATGCAGTTACAGAAGTCGGGTCGCTAAATAAACCAATTACTGCATTACGAATTTCAGGTGGAATTTGAGCAGTTGCAAGATTAATTAATGCTTGTGTCTTAACAAGTAAGTTTTCACTTAAATCTCTACTAAATTTAATTTCAATATCACTTACCTTTAAATTTTTAATTTTGCTATCACTTGCATTTCTACAAATTTTAAGTAAAACCTTTAAGGCATTTCTATCACACTTTTTAAATGCTTTTTCTTCATTTTCAATTCTTACACTAGAACTTGTAAAACCTTGTCCTGTTAAAACTGCTTTACCCGTTTCAGCATTACTTATTTCTCCGTTTTGTGTTGCTTGTGGAACACTTAAAATACTATGTAATGCACTTAATTTTCTCAAATAATAAATTTGAGTGTCTAAAGATTTTAACCTAGATTGTAAAAGTTCAACACTTGCTTTCTTTTGGTCGGTTGATTTAATAGAAACTGCACCATATTTTTTGATGGCTTCCATACCCTCCTCATTAACTTCGGCATTAGTAAAAACCATAATACTATTGACAAACCCCTCTATATCATCTTTATCAAGATTTTCAATATAGTTAATATCATCAAATATGTCTTTACCTATTTCAAGAAAACTCATACGTTTTCTATTAAAGTAATATTCAGTAATTAAATGTATATTATGAATAATAGGTTTTCTATTAATTATTTGTAAATTACCACTTTTATCACTTATTAAATACCACATATTTCTTGTATATACTGTGTATTCTTTATAATAATTTGTTTGTGGTTCATATTTACCTGTAATAGGGTCTAGATTTTGAGTTATATAACATTTGTCAGTTTCTACAAAAGTTAAAAGTTGCTCATGTTTAATCGAACTTGAATAAACAACTTCTGTATTTAAAACGTCAAGGTTTAAGATTTCAAAAGGTGCTTCGTCATCTTCTGTAACAGGAGTTGCATTTTCATATCTAAATGCACGTCCAACAGTATAAATATCTTCATATAGGTCTTGGTCTTTTTGGTCTTTATCTTCATAAGTATTGTACTTATTTAAAGTTGATATTTCTTCATTAGCAACATCATCAAGTGGTGCATACTGAATAGGTTTACCTAGCAAAAATGCTTTTTTCCAATCTTGAAAAGCCCAAGCCCAATTTTCAACACCTTTGTTATTTATTTCACACCTAGTCAATTTAACTTTATTTTTTATGTCTTGGTCGCCATATAAATAATCAATTAAATATTGACTTTCAGTTTTGTTTTGTTCATGTATAGCAATAGAGTTTAACAAAATATCTAAAACTTTGGCTTCGGTATTTTCGCCTAATAGTTCTTCTTCCGTATAATTAGCAGTAATCGTGGTGCGTCCCATAGTTTTCATATATCTTGCCTCCTAACCTCTCTCTACAATAAAAAACCATACAACATTTTTAAGGTTTTGTCAAATTTTGACAAAAAAAGACAATATTTACATATATTGTCTTACAAAAGTTAAAACTTCTGCTTTTTGAGGTTTAGAATTTTCTTCTATAATTTCACTACTCATCATAGCACAACTATCACTTGCGTCATCATTTGCATTACTACCTGTTTCGTTATAAGTAGTTAAATTGTCCATAAATCTACCCATGTCTGTATTTATTCCATACATACCCTTTTGAGGAAATACTAATTGTTTTTTTATAATTCCTTTTTCATTTGTAATTCTAACTTGTTTAGGAACAGTATTATATTTTTCAATAATTTCACAAAAATTTGCATTTTGTTGTTTTAATAATTCTTCCACGTTTTGTTTTAATTCACTTGTAACATTACTTTCTATAACCAAAGTAGTAATATGATTATCTATAATTTTTTCCACAACTGCTTCATACATATCTTTTGTTGCTTCACGAGTAAATATACAATCAATTAAATAATAATAACTAGCATTATCACTTATTACCTTTTTAAATATCGGCATAGCGAAAAAGTCTTTACCACTTTTTCTTGTTGCGTCTATTACGGAATAAGTACCTGTATATTCACTATAAGGTATAGTTTCATAAGTTTTAAGTTTATCATAACTAAATATTAATGTTTCAGGGTTAGTAGGTAATTGTTGAAAGTTAGTTTCCCATAAATAAGTGTCCATATTTTGTTTTTCTTTTAATAAAACTTCTGTTGGTCTTAATTCAGGACAAGTGCTTTCGCCTGTAACATAATCTAGGGCAGGAACTTGAATAATAGCACAACTACCATCTTCGCTAACTCTTGTATAAGGGTATTTAGGGTGTGGTTTAAAAGTATGTTCTTTTTCAAGTTGGTGTATCTTTAAATCAATATAATCATCACTAGCCCATAAAGTTCCTGTAATACAAACATTAGGTATTTCATTTTGAATAAATCTCTTTTCCCAAACAGTAATAGATTTATTATAATAATAATCATTTAATGCTTTATTCATGGCTTCTTTATAGTCAGGGTATAAGTCGTCAATATGAATAGATTTACTTGCTCTTGACCCTACTACATTGGCTTGTGTTGTTTTAGCATAATAACTAAAAGGAAGTTTACAAGTTTTTAATTTCCATTTTTCATCAGTTTCTTTTAAAAAGTAAGATTTATCATTTTCATCATATTTCATTTCAGGAAAAACCTCCCCAAATGCTTCACTTTTAATTTCATCAATAACTGTTCTACTACCACTTTTAACAACATCATCATTAGAACATAAAGAAAGAAAAGCCCCTTTATTGTCTATTCCAAAACACCATGCTTCACTTATTTTTTTAGGGTAAGTTTTACCATAACCACTTGGAGCATTAAAAATTAAAGTATGAAAATTAGGGTTGCACTCTAATTCTTGCAAATAATGAATATAACCTACTAAAATTCTATATCTTGGTTCAAAAAACTTTTCTTTTTCAGGTTCGTTCCACTCACGATAAACCATATAATGTTCTAGCGAAATTCTTGCACCATATTTATAAGCAATTTTCAACATTTTATCATATTCAATAATATGTTTTTCATCATAATCAATTTTAATTAGTAAATCTAAAAGTGGAATAAATCTTTTTATACATATATTTCCACACTCTTTAACATTTTTTTCATAATTATTTATTAAAACATACAAATCTTTAATCATTGAAAAAACATCATTTATTGGTATTTTTTTCCCAAAATCATATTTATAATTATTTTCTAAAATAGTTAATAATTGGTCTATTGTTCTATATAATTTTTTATCTTCATTATTCATATTATCTTTCCTTTTTTCTTGCAAATTGTTTATATTTATTTATTCTTTCTTCAATTTGTTCAAAATTAGGTTTTTCAGTAATATTAATATTTATTTTTGGTTGTTCTTTTTCAACAAGTTCATTTTGAGATTTCATTTTAAACATAGTAGTTCTTTCTTTTACCATACCCATTTGGGACATAGTAATATTTTCATCTCCAATTTGGTCATAAATTTTTTCAACAACTACACGCATATTATAATCAACACTACTTTTTAAACTACGAAGCGAATTAAGTGTAATTCCTGCAAGTTTACAAAAAGAAGTTAAAGAACTTGGAAAATTACCAATTTTATCATTTATTACTGCCAAAATATAACAATAATAATCAAAAACTATTCCTAATTCTTCGGCACTATAAATAGGTTCAACACTTGTTAAATTAGTTATAGGTTTAAAAAAATAATTAGTAATAACCAATGGAATTAATTGCATTTTATAAGCAGTAGGGTTTCCATCTTCGTCCCATTTGCAGGGTATTTTATGTTCTTCTGCATATTTTATTATTTCTTGGGTAATAATTTCTTTTTGTTTTTCTACATAACTAGGTAATTTTGCAATTTCATTATCTATATATGATTGTTCTAACTCTTTTAAATCATTTTTATTTTTAAGCATAATCTCTTTATTTTTTTGTTTTAGTGTCATATCTTACCACCTTTACATATAAAAAATATCATTAATTGCAATTTAAGTCAATTAATGGTAATATGAATATGGTAGGTATCATAATGAGCAAAGAATTAATAGATAAGTTGTGCAAACTTAAATTAGCAGAAGCGAGTTTAAAAAGAACATTAGATACTAAAAGTTTTTCAAATAAGGGGAAATCTAAAATTTTTAAGGAATTAGATGGTATAAAAAAAGAAATTGAATTAGTAAAATTCAAATTAAAAATAGAAAAGGAATTGAAAAAATGAAAAATTTAGGGAAAAAATTTGAAGATAATTTTAGAGAAAGTGTACCAGATGAAGTATTTTTCTATCGTTTTCGTGATAGTAGTGGTGTATGGGGAGGCAATAATCAATTAAGATTTACACCCTCAAATATTGCAGATAATTTGCTTTTTTATAATGGTTGTTTGTTTCTTAACGAACTTAAATCTCATAAAGGCAAATCTATTCCTCTTGATAAAATTATAGGAAACAAAACTAAAGAAAAACAAATACAAGATTTATACGAAGCAAATCAATTTTATAACGTATTTTCAAACTTAATTGTATTTTTTAGTGATGAAGAAAGATGTTTTGCACTTGATATAGAAAACTTTTTATTTTTCATGCAAGACAATGATAGAAAATCTATACCTATTGAATATTTTGAAAGTTTAGGTAGAGAAATTAAGGTTAAAAAATTAAGAAATAATTATAGATTTGATATTAAAGAGTGGTTAGGAGATTATAAATGAAAGAAAAAATTACGAAAAAGAACAAGATTAATTCTTGTTCTTTTAGCAGTAAAAAGAGTATTGTAAAATTAATGGAGGGGGTGGTTGGAATTAAACCAACGGTCAGGAAGTTGCAGTTCCTTGTCTTAATCACTTGACTACACCCCCATAAAGAGATTATCTCTCTTTAAGAAGTTTTATTATTTCTTCGTTTTGTTTTATTATTTTTTCAAAATAATCATTATCTTGGTGTTTTAAACTTTCCATAATATCATTATTTGATATTTCCTTTTTAAGCATTTCATACGATTGTATTTGATAAATGTTAGCAACAACATTTAACAAGAAGAAAAAGTCTATATTATTATTCAACTTTCCATGCACACCTTATTACCCTTTTACTAGGGTCAAAAACGTCTATGATGTCACCATTAACAACAGTAGAAATATGACCATTCATTGTAACTGCATATTTACCATAAGGGTTTTCTTTTGCAAATTCTTCAAGAGTTTTAGAATAATGACACTCTCTTGGGTATCTTTCATCTAAATAATCTTCAACAAATTCTACATTATTAAAAAGTAAACCAACATCTCCTGACAAATCGGTTAATTCATTATAAACATCTTCCCAACTTTTATTGGTTAAAACACTTAAACAACGAATAACACAATCTTCAATTCTATTTCCATAAGGGTTTGCATTATAAAATCTATACATTACATTTCACTTATTTTTCTAGTGTATTGTTGTATTAAATTCATTTCTTCTTGTGAAGTTGCGTCTTGCTTTAACATATTCATAAATTCAACCATACTTTTTAACATATACTCTAAACTCATTAAAGTATCTTGTTTTGCACCATAGTTTCCACGATTATATTCTTCTCGTCCATCACTATATGCTTCATAGTTCATATACATATCGTCTAATTCTTCATGACCTCTATATCGACTATCTACACCTCTACGTCCGTAAGAATTATTACCATAGTTTCCACCTGCATTGTAATTTCCATAGTTGCCATAGTTTCCGTATGCTCTATATCTCATATTATTTTCCTCCTTTTCCCAATGTTTTTCTTGTCTTGCGTACTTATGTATTTTTGTTAATTTACATAAAGTTTCAAGTTCTTCATTTTGTATTCCATTTTCTAGTAAACTATTAATTGCATTTTCGCTACTTTCTATAAGTTTATCTTGCATAGTTTTTTCTTTGTTTTCTTCCATAAACTACCTCCTATGCAATTTTTTTAATTATTAGATTTGCGTCCTTAACTGTTGGTATTTGAGTAACAACATTTGTAAGTGTCGTTGTCCCTGTAAACGTACTAGGTAATGACCCAATCGCTATTGTTGTATTTACACGAGGGCAAATTTTTAAAAGTTTAGTAAATGAAACATTTGTATATTCCCCTACTGTTGTTATACTTGCGTCCATTTCAGTACCCTCAACATCTGTTCCTGTTGAAGATTTTAAAGCAAGTGCTACTATTCCTGCCGTATCGCTTGTAACATTTGCATTAAAAGATACCTCAAATGTTCCACCACCAATTATCGTGAAATCACTACCACCATTCATATATTGCAACCAACCACAACAATTAGCACTTCTGCCTCTTACATCAATAGTTGAAAAATTAATATTATCAGTATTACTTGTTAAAACTTGTGGTGTTATTTGTAATGCTTGTATCATATCTATTTCTCCTTTCATAATTTTGCACAATATTTTAAAAAAATTGTGCATTTTTTATAAAAAAGAGTAGGACTTGCCTACTCTTTCTACGATTTTGGTGTAATTAACAAAATCGTTTTAGCAAGTTCTCGTATTCGAGTTTGTCGTATTCGACCTTATGCTATTAAATATTTGTTCCGTATAAGTTGCTATAACCACAACCACAACCACAACCATTACCGTTGCAAGTAAATATAGGTTGATTTCCGTACACAGGTTGAGATGGAATAGGGCAACTACGAAGTTCTGCTACGAGTTGGTTAGCGACAGTTGCATTATTTGCTCTCAAATCAGCAGTTTGAGCCACTTGACTTGCTTGTAAATCTTTCATTAAGATTTCTCTTTGTAAGTCATTAATTTTTTCGTTCTTAGCGTCTATCTTATCTTGACATAACTGGTCTAGTATGCGTTGAGTTGAAGCAGTTTGATTAGCAATTAAATCTCTAATTCCATTACTTAATGCCTCTCTATCTGCACAGTTTTCACTAATTACTGTCGAAGTTAAGTTAGCAAGTCCTAAACGATTTTCGCAACAACAATCTGCAAATTGACTTCCTAGATTGTTAAATCCTTGAAGTGTTGCAATTTGGTTATTGAAACTTTGGTTCATGTCTGCAATTTGTCTTGAATTTGCAGAAATTTCAGCATTTGAGAAACCGTTATTTACTGCACTTACAATGCTTGCAGTTGAATTACAAAGAGCATTAGAAAGACTATTAATTGCGTCCCTATTTCCCTCTAACTGATTACTTAAATGTAATGTGTCGAAACCATTGTTGGTGTTGTTCATAATTTCTTTTTGACCATTACTTAACCAAGCATAGCCATTATCAAAAGCATTATTTCCACCACCAAAGAAGCCATTACCATTTCCGTTGTTTCCCCAAATTAGAGCAAGTAAAACGATTAACCAAATAGCACTATCTCCACAGAAACCACCAAAGCCATTATTACCACTCATCATAGGGTAAACAGGGTATGGGTAAGCAAAACCATTACTTCCATTATTTGTTGCTAATTCTACTGTTGGTTGTATTCCTCCGTTCACTTTTTATTCCTCCTTTCGTAAATTTATATCAATATGTTTCATAAGAAACACATAGATACCTATTTATCATTTTGTAATTTTTCCAAAACATCTTTTGGAACACCAAATTGCTCGGCTCTTGAAAATAAACCTTGCATTTGTTCAGGGGTATAATTACTTGTTATTTGTTTAAATAAGTCCATAGGGTTAGCATTATTTTGACTTGCTTGATTTATTAGTGCGAACATTTGTGGGTTCTTGCTTCGTAGTTGGTTCATCATCATTTGTATTAGTTGATTTTGCATTTTCTAATCCCTTTCTTAAATCGTTAATTTGCATTTGTAAACTTTCGATTAACATATCTTTTTCGTCTTTTATAATCACTTCTTTTAATTCGTAAGTTTTAATTTCGCCTTTTGCATTTTTAAACCACATAACAGTAAAATCTTTATCAAAAAAAGGAGTATCGCTAACAACAAATTCCTTTTGGACTTCGTCTATATCTCGTGCATAACGTACTCCAATATTTTGACTATTAGGGGCAAGTTGAAAATTTTGCGTTAAGTTAGTTGGAACAGGGGTAGTAGGTTGTTGAGGAACATTTTGTAAATGTGTTCTCATATTTTCCAAATCTTTAATTTGATTATTTATTCTATCTATGCTCATTTGAGCATTATTGTTATACATACCATAACCGTACATTTTTCTTGCCTCCCTAAATTAATAAAAGGAAAGTATATAGTAATGGTGTTTTAAACTTCATCACTTCAACTCTCCTTTCTAAGTCAATTATAGATTTTTAAAACTTATTTAAAATGCAAAAAAATGTATAAAAAAAAACAACTAATCAAGCAATAACATTACTCGATATAATTGCATATCATAATAATCTTTATATAAGTCCTTTAACTTTCTTATTTCATAACCTACATTTCGTTGGCTCATACCTACTTCCATACTAATTTTAACTATACTATCTTTATTAATTAACATATCTAAAATCTTTATTTGTTCTTGTGTAAGGTTCACATTTTCTAAAAAATCATTATAAACTGCCTTTATTCTCAACTTTTCTATCATATTTTTCCCTCATTCGCAAATATAATACTATAAAAATAAAAAGTGTAAATGCAAAAAAATGTATGATTTTTTGCAAAATTTCGTAAATCGTTCGTAAAAATAGGGCTAAATTGTTCGTGAATTTAAGTATAAAAAAAATATGGTATCTACACCATATATCTTTTAGTTTTAAAATAAATGTCTTTTCTTCTTTTTTGTATTGTTCTTTCACTATAATTTAATTTATTACCTATCTCTTTACAAGTATAACCTTTAACTAATTCTTTTAAAATTTTATGTTCATCTTTTTTGTGATTTAAAAGATTAGATTTTATGACAAACTCGTAAAGTTCAGGTTGAAAATTATAAGTGTAAGTCATAGTTCTCATATTATTCCCCCTCGTTTGAGGGCATATTATACCACAAAAAAGGTAGTTTTTCAACTACCCTTTTAATTTTTCTTCAATTACAGTAATACGTCTTTCAGCATTATACATACGTTCTATTAAACTATTATGTTCTTTTACTTTTTTATCTAGTTCATCTATTCTATATATAACTAGGTCATTATTTTTTTTATTCGTTGATATTGTTGCAATTATAGAGGGAACTGCTACACATAGTCCACTTATTATTGCTACTACTACTTCGTTCATAATGGTAACCTCTCTTTACGATAACAACTATATCACTTATTCCCAATAATTGTCAATTTCACTTTCTTCTTGTTTTTGTCTTTTCCTTTTATTACAAAACAGGTTATATTGATTATCTAATTCAACACTTAAAAACATATCTTGCTCTTGATTTAAGTAGTTCCAAAACAATTCTTTTAAGGGGTTTTTTAACAAACAAAATTGAAAATAAAAGTACCATTTATACACTTCTTTTGTTGATTTATCTAATTCTTGATATTTTATTTTTATGTAATCTTTTTTTCTATAAAATTCATCAACTTCTGTAAATCTTATATCTTCAATCAACCCTAAAAATTCTTCCATTTTTCCTCCTTTCTTCTATGTATTGTCGCTTTATTAAAGGTTTCCCTTTAGCAGTTTTATCTTTCATGTGTTCATGCTCAAATATTTTTAAAATATAGTCTATTGCTAATAATTGTTTATCTGTTGGGGCATAACCTTGCTCATTTATTTGTTTCATAATTAAATTTAGATATTCATATAATTGCAAATCTCTACTTTCTATTATATGTAAATATTCATGTGCTATTTTCGTTAAAATTGCACCATTTTCTCGTGTTTCTTCGCCACCATGACACCTTTTTACAATGTGATGATATGTATAAGGGTTATTTTTATTTAATTTATACCCCATAAAATCTATTCCTTTTAAATTAAATTCGCAAATCATTAATCTTAATACTTCTTTCACACTTACAACCACCTTTCATACAAAAAAAGTGCGTAAATACTCTATTTATTAGTATTTACACACTTATAAATTTTAAAATTAACATTTACAATCATATCTCTACCCTCAACATTTTAATTATATCATGTTTTAAAATAAAAAAAAAGAAGCGAGGTTTACTCGCATAAGGGGGTTTTAGTTTTTAGGAATTATTTTCCATAAAACATAATGATTTTTTCATTGGTATAAAATGAATTTCATCAAATAGTAGCATTTAATTGCTACTGTACTAACGACATATTGGACTTTGTTGCAACAATTAGGAAAAGTCATGAGAAAACCTGTGCCTTACTCTTTATTTTATATATCATCAGTACACTAACAATTAAGTTAGTGCTATCTTCATTATAGAAAATATAGACCAATTTAGAAGTGATGTTAAATAAGTTCAATTAACCTAACAACAATTATATTCTAATCTTTTTATACTCTTTTGTCAAGTTAGCATGATATTCCTTTAATAACTTATCTAGGAACATATTACCATTGAAACCTGCTTCTAAATATTTTAATAGCATAGGGTTATAACCACTTATAAATATGTTCCCCATTTCATCTGTTTCAGGGGCAGTAGTGTTTCTACTATTAAAATTCCACCATATTATTTTAGTTGTATAACCTTTATCTTTCCATAGTTTTTGAAGTTGTTTTTTACTTTGATTACTTCCATAATCAAATTCCATGTCGCTTAATACTACTAAATATTCAGGTAAATCGTCTAACCCCTCTAATAATTCCATTACTTTACCAAAGTCCGTATTAGAACAATCGCCTGTGTACATAGAGTTAAGTTCTCGACTATATTTGTTTGAATTTCCAAAACTCTCGTAAAAACCCCAACTTGTTTTTTGTGGTTTTTGTCTTTCAGTTATCTTGATTAATTTTGGATTACTACTAAAACTTATTACATGACCATTACAATATGTACTACATTTTGCTAGATAATGTGCGATACTTACTGCTTTTCCTATACTATCATTACTGTCCCACATACTTCCTGACGTATCTAAAATTGGAATACAACTTATTTTTATTTTTTCTAATTTATCAAAAAATAAATCTGCGTCAATAGTATCTCTATTTCTATATATATCATACACGTTAGTTGTTGATATATTTAATTTCTTTTCCCCACTTCGTACTTGCTCTAAATACTTCTCAAATCTCTCTCGTGTATCTTCTCCACGTTCAAATCTATTAAAGTATTTTATCATGGCAAGACTTGGTACATGGTCAAACTCAATTTCATTTGTTCTATGTCTTGATAATAAATTCTCTGTCGTGTCTAGTTTTATTCTTCTTCTATACTCTTTTTCAGTTATTCCATAATTTTTACATATTAGTTTTGCTAGTTCTTTATTTCTACTATTTAATCGTGGCAACCATTTCTTCGCTAGGTATATTCCTTTACCTAAACCATCATTTACTATTTGTTCTAAATATTCCTCGTCTATTTTTCCTATGTATAGTAAATCATCATATCTTCCACATTTTATTACATTTTCAGGTCTTACACCTGCCCAAAACATTAAATTTCTTCCATAATCTCTACGTCCTAAACCTAATCTACAATCTCTCATAAACATAGCAAATAAACGTAGTTTCTCGTCAGGTTCGTTCATGTGTATAAACTTTATATATGCTTCGTCTAAATGCTTTTCATAATAACTACTCATGAATAACATATCTAGCATATCGTTACCTGTTGACTTATAACTTATATCTCCATTTTCAGTAGTTTTTTCATTAAATAACTTCTCTAAACTATTCATTTTTTCCCTCCACTAAAAAAGAAGCAATCGTGCTTCTCATTTAAGGAAATTCAACACTATTTTGGTTAAAAGTTTTGCAGACTTCTCCTAATTATTTGCAGTTATAGTGTTTCTACATGAATATATTTATCAACACCTTTTTTAATGATACCAACCATTTCTTTTTCCTAGTACAATCATAATTACTATTTGCAGTTAAGGTGTTTCACTTTTCAACAGGCATAAAACATAATTTTAAAGGTTTTTTACTATATTTATAGAAGAATAAAAATAATACCAAAATACTAATTACAATCAATTATTTAACTTTAGTTTAAAAATGTTAATGACAATCGCAATACTAACAATTTTTACATTTGCTTTTGCTTGCTGTTCGCCTGTTTCTTTTCTACTTACCAACACGTTCTATATTTTCAGTACTTAGAAACCCAATTTCTATCTTAAAAATCTTTCATATTCTTTGCAGTAAACGTGTTTCTTTTCTCTCCCTTAAATGAGTTCACACTCTTTTTTTCTTTTTATGCCTATATCTTACCCTCTTTATTCCACTCTGTCAATTCCTCTTTTCATTACTTTACACTTCTCTCTTTTCTTCCCCATTACATAATTCAAATCTTTTAATACTATCACTTCTTCATACTCCCCTATATACTCGTCTATTTTACTATACAACTTTTCCTTTTCTTCAAATGCTTCTACTAAATGATATACTCCATTTTCCTTTACATACACTCTATACATACTCTTGTTATATCTCCTCGTATTCTTCTACTTTTATACTGTTTTTAGGTATTAATCTTCTTACTTTTGTTTTTACTTCATTTACCCATTTCTCTTTCCTTATAAACTCCATAAACCTCTCTAGTTCAAATTCATCTTTTACTATTCCCTCTATCTCTATTTCTACTATCTTCATTTCCACATTACTCCTATTACTATCATTATTACTATAAATATCAATATTATCTTCGCTATTATTTTTATCATTTCTTTACCTCACAATATATTTTATCATTTATCTCTACACACTCGTTAAATTCCTTTATTCTCTTATTTGTATTACTTTCCCTTATTATTCCACATATCGCCATTACTATTGCTACTATTATCATTACTATAAACATTATATTCCCAAACAATGTTATTCTTTCTTCTGCTTTCATGCTTCCCTCCTTAGTCGTAAAAACCCAACTCGTTTGTTTCTTCAAAACTTAATCTTTTGTTATCTTCAAATAAATAAAACGTACAATTCCCAAAATCATAACTAACTTGCCATTTCTTTCTATACCATTTTAATACTTCTTTTATATCATCACTCTCATATTTCGTATGTAAATTGTGATAAACCCATATTTCTATTCTATATTTCATTTCTTTGCCTCCTCTACCTTTATTCCTAAAACTTCATAACTCTCTTTAAATAATTTACATACAAACTTCTTTTGATTTCCATTTATTAATTCAAGTTCCTTTTCTGTGTCATGCTTATAGCTCCCATAAGGACACCCCATACAACCTGTTCTCTCTATATGATTATACACCTCAGGTATCTCTATTTTATATTTTTCGTATATTTTGTCTAATAATTCATCACTTAAATCATGTATCGGTGTGAATTTTCCATTTTTCGTAAAACAACTCTTATATTGTTGCTTCCTCATTACACTTTCTCCACCTCTTACCCCTAATATCGGTTTTAGTCCACTCTCTTTCTCAAAATCATGTGCAGGTTTCTTCTTTAAATAATAACAACATAAATGCGTTATTTTATGTGCTTTTCCACTTAATACATACTCTCTCGCTCTCTTACTTAAACAATACCCTGTTCTATATGTTCCATTTATCTTCTCATTTATCGTTTTACTTGGTTCTTTCCCCTTTCTCTTTGCATTTTGATAATAGTATATATAAAAGTCTTGTTCCTTACTAAAACATGGTATTCCATACTCCTCTTTTATCTCTAACGGTTTCTTCTTAGGAAATAACACTAAATCACTATTCTCTTTTATTCTCTTTAATATTTCAGGGTGTTCCATATATGTATTTATTCCTACTATCTTTATGTCATCTCTTTTTAAATACTCCTTTATAAACCAATATAAAAAATGGCTATCTTTTCCTCCACTATAACTTAAATAATATGTGTTCGGTTTTATCTTGTCAAACCTACTCTTTAAATCTTTTAAATAATATTCTTCTTCACTCATATCTACATTATACCATATAAATTTTTTGTGCGAGTTATTTGAGCAAGTAATTTGGGGCATTTTTCGTTTTGTCTTGGGGGGAGGGTGTACCTCTCTATGTTTATTAACTATGAATAGTGAACATTAATACAACTGGATTTGTCTTGTCTTGTTTTTGTCTTGTTTTTGTCTTGTTTTTGTCTTTTTTTTTGCATGATTTACTTTAATATTTATTTTATAATAAAGATTTAAAAACTAATTACTTTTTACTTATCTTTATATCACATAATAACAATAATATAATAAAATAAATATATAATATCACATAATAGAAAAGTAAAGTATATACTATCACATAGTAAGTATATATAATTTATCACATAATAAATATAATATAACGTAAAAATATAATAGAATAGTAAACTATTCTATTATATTTTACTTTATCACATACTAAGTATATATAAAATATAAGTAAATAAATTTACTTATATTTTCACATAATATATATTATATATATAAGAGAAAAAAGAAAATATATAAAAGTATTGACAAAATATATAAAATGTGGTATAATAGTTGCGAAGCAACAAAGGTGGAAAAGACATAAATTTTGGAGGTGTTAAAAGTGGGAAAATACTTTTATATTGATTTAAAAGATACAGGGGAGTTGATAACTTGTAAACACTTGTATATATTAATCAAAAAATATATAGAATTAAAAAAAGACTTTAAACAAGTAAAATTCAAGTTATTAACTAACAAAAGGAAAAACTTATATTTCAAATAGTTTTTCTTGTAATGTATCTATTTAATTATAGATATATTACAAGATAAATTATAATAGATTTATCTTAGATGTTCATTGACAATTTATATTTTTTAACTCTAACAATACTTATTAATTAATTAATAGGTATTGAGGAGGGTTAAAAATGATAAAAGTTATTGATAATTTTGGTGTAGTAAATCAATATATATTGGAGGAATTAAAAAATAATTATGCTACTTTTTACTTTCAATCATATAATAGTCTATGTGCAAAATATAATAGTTATACAAGAACATTAACATTATATCAAGATTTTGACTATTCCAACACAACAAGCAAGTATTTTCACTTATTTTTAAATAATTACACTTATAATGGCGATAATTTATACAACTTTATAAAAAAACACGATATAAGAAAAGAAAAAAAACTAGAATATCAAAACATTAAAATTGAATTTACTACAAAATTATATTAAGAAAACTAAAAAAATAGTTTTCTTTATCAAGTCAATTAATGATTTAATTGATTAGTTGATTTGAAATAGAAAATTATGGAGGGTAAAAAAATGAAAGAATATTCCAAAATAATTGATATAAATGCTTTTAATGATAGAATAATTACAACTATTAATAATTTAAAATATTATGGATATCAAATAGAAATAAAACACCAAGAAGAAGAAAAAATGACAATTCAATTATATTATAAAAACAATTATATCAATACATATCATAATAATATTGATAATATATCAAGTTTTTTACATGGTATTTATATCAGTGAAAGAGCAAGAAATATTTTAAAAGAAAATAAATAACATTTTCTTTTAATCAAGCATATTTAAAAAAAGTATGTTTGATAAAGAGAAAATAAAAAATGTATCATAAAAGATATAAAACGTTTCTTAACGAAACATAGTTTCGCACGAAACATTACGAAACATCACGAAACGTGAGAAAAAGACAAAAAAACATAAGCAAAAGAAAAAAACTTCTCGCATTAAAAAAAAACTTCTCGCAAAAAAATAAAACTTTTTCAAAAAAATGATAAAAAGTGTTGACATTTTATATAATTTGTGGTACAATTATATTTGTAAAGGGGGAAAATATATGAATAACTTGGAAATTAAATACACTAAAATCAATTTATTACATGAGCATAATTGTGATAAGGCACATAATTTTTACTATATTTATTATGGTAAAATCTATAATAAAGAACATACAAAATATAGAAAATTCAAGTATATTGAATGTTTTGATATTTTTGATGTTCAAGATTATTACGAAAAAGATTATATAACAAAAGAAGATATAAGATATTATGCTTTATCACTTGAAAATAATTATCTATTAGCAATTAAAAATTACAATGATACAAAAGGATTAAAAGAATTTTATAGTTATTGTAATGAAACAATAGATAATTACAATAAAATTGCTAATTATTGGTATTGGTAAAATACTATAAAATAGTTCTAGTTTCTTACTATATATATAATAGTTCTAGTTTCTATTAATATATAGTTAGTTCTAGTTTCTAAAAGGAGGTTAAAATGAAAAAAATAATAAGTTTAGAAGATATGAAAGACTATAAATTTTATAGAATATCAACTGACATAAATGGGAAAATATTTTTAGAATTTCAAGATAATTGGCATAAAATTATAAGATTAAAACATAGTGTTATAAAAAATAAAGGAATATCATTTTATTATGATATAACTTTATATGATATTTTTGGTTTTAATAATACTATAAATGATTTAGAAAAATATATAATAAAATAGTTCTAGTTTCTTATAAAGGAGGGTTTAAAATATGAAATTTGAAGATGTAGTAAAATATGGTGTATATATTGGAACATATACCGAACAAGAATTAAGAAATAAAAAAGATAAAGAAGATTTAAAAAGAATAGAGCAATTTTATCATTATACAAACATTTATTCTAAAATAATAAAAGAAAATAATATTCAAAAATTAGTTGTTTATGTATTTTAATATAAAATAGTTCTAGTTTCTAGTTAGGGGGTGTTAAAATGGAATTAATAATTGGTAGAATAGGTTATTTTATAAGTAGCAACAAAAAAAATTATTATATTGAAATAATTGATAATAAGAATAAACATTATAATTGTAGATTTACAAACAAAATGGGAAATATATTATTACAGTATTGTAGTATAGGCGATTTAATTGCTATTAGTGGAAAATATACAAAAGACAAAAAGACATTAATTGTTGAAAAATTTAGTTTTTTAAAATAGTTTTAGTTTCTAAGGGGGTGTTAAAATGAATTATTTTGATTATTTAAGAATAACAAGACAAGAAGATACAAAAGAAAATTTTATAAAATATTTAATTAATATTTTAGATTATGAAAAAGAAAATGCAAACAATTATGCTGATTTTATGTTTAAGAGTGAGGGGGAAAAATAATGAAAAATGAAAATATAAAAAGTAGTGATTTAGTTAAAGATTTACATATCTATTTTAATGGAATAGATGATTTACAAAAAAAAGAAAATGAAATAAATAGTTTTATAGCAATTTTAAAAGATTTTAAAGATGAAATACACAATGAAAAAATTGGAATAACTGATGAAAACTTGGAAGAAAAATTAAAGGAATTTTTAGACAATGAATATAAATATGTTCTAGTTTCTAACAATGGTTATTATGAATATAAATATCAAAAACAAGATTATGACGATAGATTTAACGAGAAAGATGTTTTAGATATTATTAAAGGAAAAACAAAAGAAGAAAGACAAGACAATTATTATGAATTAATAGACGAATTTGGACATCAATGGGAATATGATGTTATAGACGATATTGCTTGTGATTTTTGTAATAAATATGATTATGTTTCACACGATACTGAAATACAAGATATTTTAGTCAATTTAATAAGTTTCAATTATGATACATACTTGGAAGATACATACAAAGTAAATATATTAATTGATTTTAATAATCAAGATAGCAATTATGAATTTGCAACAAGTGGAAATTTAGAAAATTGTAAACATAATAACTTATATACATTATTACAAAAACAAGGTTATACAAAAAAAGACTATGAAAAGAATTTAAAAACAAAAGACAATGAATTTTTAAATAGTATAAAAGAAGAAATTTTAAATTTAGGTTATGAGTGGGGAAATACAATAGTAGTTTTACAAGAATTAAGTTTAAAGGAATTAATTGAAAATACTGATTTTCTAGTTTCTAAAAATAATATGATAGGTCTATTTAATTGTTTCAATGGTAGTGGCAGTTTACTTGAAATAAAACTTGAAAAAGATTTTACAATTAACAGAGAAAAAGATGTTTACGATATTCAAGTTGAGGGGGCAAAAAACAACAATTATAGTGTAAATGATGTTTATGGTCTAGTTGGGAGTTGTTGGAAATAATGATAATATACATATTTTTAGTGATAGTAAAAGCAATTTTAATTGGTGCTGGTTATAAAGTAAAATAAAGGGGTGTTAAAATGAAATATTTATTAATTGATAATTTTGAAAATACTAAAAAAATAGTAAATGAAAAAGAATTAAGAAATTTGTATAATTTATTAATGGAAGAAATTATATTTGATTGGAAAGATTGCAAAGATAAAACAATTATAGAAAATTTACAAAAAGAAAAAGAACAAGTTTATACTTGCAATATAAAACAAGTTATTAATGCAATTACTGATATAGATAATTTTTATGAAATAAAGGAGGTATAAAATGAATTTTAATAGTGATTTAAAAAAATATTTAGAAATTAATAAAAGAATTAAAAGAACAAAAGAAGATTTACAAACAACAAAAGAAGAACAAAAAAACATATATAGACAACACGATTTAAAAGAATTAAAAGAAGAAAAAATACAAAATGAATTAGCTGATTATGATAAAAAAATAAAACAACTTGAAAAAGCATATAATATTCAAAAAATAGAAAGCAATTTAATATATAATAATATGGGAGTTATATTTTATGAAAATTATAACAATAAAATAATTGATATTCTAAAAAAATATGAAAATAAAAACATAGGAGAAAAAACAAAAGAAAAGATACAAGAAGAAATAAAAGGGATGTTAAAACAAGATTTTAATTTTGACATTTATGTTTATTTACATATTAATAAAGATTATTATTCAAGATATAACTTAGGCAATATATCAATTAATTTTAAGGAAAAATGTTATAATAATGAATGGTCTAGTGATATATTTAAAATTGATTATGAATTTTGTCAAGAAAATTATAATTGTTATGAAGAAGAACAACAAGAATTAAAAAAATATTATTATATTGAATTAGAACATACATACAACGATAAAAAAAGAATAGTTTTTATAAAAGACAATGAAATAAAACAAGATATGACGTATATAGAAAATATAAAAGAAATAGCAACAAAAATATATAATCATAGTATAAAATCAAAAAAAGAAATTGAAAACTATACAAACAAAATGAAAGAAATTAGAAATAACTTAAATGAAGATACCAAAAATTTAAGTTATTCATTAAGTCAAGAATTAGAAATTGACTATAAAATATTATTATAGGAGGTTAAAATGATAGCAATTAAAACAAAAAGTGGTATAGTAAATAATAATGCATTTGTAGAGGTTGTAAAATGGGAAGAAAAAAATACAAACACTTATGAACATTTATGCATTATTCAAGAATTAATAATTGAAATACTTGATAATGATAAAACAATGAATGAAAAAGAATTGTTTGATTTAATAAAAAATAATGTAAACAAAAGTTTAAAAGATAGATAAATAATCTATCTTTTTTATTCATTTAAAGACGTTTTACACGTCTTTTTTTGTTTGCTTGTATATTTATATTAACTAGGTTGTTTTATGCTGATAAAAGCTATTTAAAACATAAATAAAAGCATATTAAAACAATAAATAATTATACCAAAAATAACATATACCTTTAAAACGCATTTTAAGGGTGTTTTAGCGACTTTTTGTTATTTTAATATAAATATACTATCTTGGTCTTTTTCTTTGAAATTTGACGTGTTTCAAGTGTATTTTTAAGTGTATTTAAAAAATAATTTAAAAAACTTTTAAAAAACACTTGACAAAATTAATAATTTGTGGTACAATATATATGTATAAAAGAAAAAAAGACGTTCTTTTATATAGTTCTTTGAAAATTTAATAAGGGAGGTTAAAATGAATTTTGAAAAACAAGTTATAAACTCTTTTAAAACAAAATATAAAGAGTTTAAAGACTTGGACTTGCTTGTTGCTATTCCTGATAGTTTTTTAGATTATGAAGATAATGAAATTATTATTATGGAAAAACAAGACAATGGAAAAGTTTTTAATGTTGTAATTGATAGAAAAAATCAAAAAGTGATTGATTATTATGAGTTATAACTAATCGGCAAATAATGAGGTGATATATTTATCACCTCATTACAAATAAAAGGAGGTATAAAATGGACTTAACAGGAAAAATTAATTTATGTATTGTTTATAGAGTTTATAATGATAAAGATTTTTATATTGAATTAGATAAATACATAAATGACGAAAAACAATTAAAACAATTTTTAAATGAGTTATTAGAAACACAAAAAAATAATCAATTTATTAAAACTGAAATTGTAGAAATTATAAACAATTTAAATTATTAAAAAGACTAGAAAAATCTAGTCTTTTTTTATGCAAAAATATCTTCAAATAAAAATGGTAATAATAATATATCATAAAATTAAGCGAAAATCAAAAACTTCTTCAAAATTCAAGCAAAAAGTAAAAACTTCTTTGGAATTTTGGCGAATTTTTAAAACTTCTTTGGCGATTTTCAAAAACTTCTTCAAAACAAGCGAAAATCAAAAACTTCTTTACAAAAAAAGAAAAATTTAATTTACAAAAAAAGAAAAGTAACTGCAATTACTTTTCATGTTAGAAAGGAAATTTTATATG
>Ga0247608_10000679_pt1 | contig 52955 bp, 44 predicted proteins | sample 176DNAGHGlowgp2_FD_193490 | JGI IMG/M metagenome (GOLD analysis project Ga0247608, IMG submission 193490) | Sheep rumen microbial communities from Palmerston North, Manawatu-Wanganui, New Zealand - 1766 DNA GHGlow gp2 | ecosystem: Host-associated > Mammals > Digestive system > Stomach > Rumen ... | reverse complement strand
CAAGGTAAGGACTGCGTGTATCATGGCAAGACGGAGTTCCGTGGTATCCACTATGATGATGTGTTGAGGTTGTCAACCTTCCAGCGCCAGAAGTTCGGCGTGGATGAGGTGTATAAGCTCTATCCAGAATACTATGTGCTGAAGGTGAACGACTTCAACCGCTGGTCGAAGGTGCCTTTGGAACAGTGGCTGTATTTCCTGGCTACGAGTGAGATACCTGACGATGCCGATGCTCCTGGACTCCAGGAGGCGCGAGAGCGTTTGTCACTGTCGCACATGGACCGTGACGAGCAGGCAGCCTACCGCCGCTATCTTGACGACCGCGTGATCTTGCAGGACAATATTATCACGGCTCGCGGAGAAGGAAAACTGGAAGGCCGTGCTGAGGGTTTAGAAGAAGGCCGTGCTGAAGGTTTAGAAGAAGGTCGTGCTGAAGGTTTAGAAGAAGGTCGTGCTGTAACGAATTTGGATCATGCCCGTAAGATGAAGTCAATGGGTATGGACATTAAGATGATAGCAGAGATAACGGGGCTTTCGGAAGAAGAAATAGAGAATGTGTGAGATTTTTCAATTTTCAATTTGACAAGTGTACAAACATTTCTTTAAGCGTTTTTTTGATTTCTGGATATCGCTGATAGCATTGATATGCATATCGCCGATATTGCTGATTGTCACCATTTGGCTACATTATGCCAACAAGGGGGCAGGAGCATTTTTCTTTCAGGAACGCCCTGGCAAGGGTGGAAAGATATTTAAGGTCATCAAGTTTAAGACCATGACAGATGAGCGGGATGCCAATGGTGAACTGTTGCCTGATGCAGACCGCCTGACGAAGGTCGGTAAGTTTGTACGCTCAACCAGTATTGACGAGCTGCCCCAGCTTATTAATGTGTTGAAGGGTGATATGGCGTTGATTGGACCACGACCATTGTTAGTGAAATACCTGCCACTATATAGTAAGGAACAGGCTCGTCGCCATGAAGTGCGTCCGGGGATTTCTGGATGGGCGCAATGCCACGGACGCAATGCCATCAGTTGGAAGCAGAAGTTCGAGTATGATGTTTGGTATGTAGACCATCTGTCGCTATGGATAGATATTAAGGTGATCTTTTTAACTTTGAAGAAAGTGTTTGTAAAGGAGGGAATTATTCAAGAAACGGCTAAGGGCGGACATTTGATGGAACCTTTTAACGGACATAATTAAAATTCGAAAAATATGAAAATAGTAATAACTGGTGCATGTGCAGTATCAGCAAGAAATGTGCTGCGTTCACTCAAAATGAGTGAGATATTCAAAGATGCGACGTTTATTGGTTGGGATATGTGCTCTATTTTGTATGGAGTATATTCAAAGGATTTTGATAAGATGTATAAAGTACCTGCAGTGACTGATTCTCAGTACAGAACTGTTATTAATGATATACTGGAAAAGGAAAAACCAGATGCTGTGATGGTTATTCCTGAAGTTGAAGTGCTGTACTGGGCTCAGCATCCATTTGATATTCCGCATTTGGTCCCACCTGCTGATTTTTGTGAATTAGCAATCAGTAAAAGGAAACTATTTAATTTGTTGAAAGGCACAGGATTGGTGCCAGTGAGTATAGATTTTAGTAGAGAAGAAGCCTTTAGTAATAGCTACATGTTACCTCTTGAATTCCCGATGTGGATCCGCGATGCTTCAGCAGGAACAGCTTCTGGAAAAGGATCGTTTATGGCCAACAATATTGAGGAGCTGAGAGCGTGGGTGAATATAAATACAGGGATTGATAATTTCCAGATTTCAGAATATTGCCCGGGTGGAAATTATGGTGTGTTGTGCTTGTTTGAGAACGGAAAACTGTTGAAGGTTGCTATTGCAGAACGCTTGGAATATATCATGGCAAAGGTGGCTGTTTCTGGTATCACAGGAAATACCAGTAAAGGACGCTTCCTTAATGATGAGGGTATCAAGAAAAATGCTTTGGATGCCATATCGAAAGTATGCGAGGCAACGAATACGGTGATGAATGGCTTAGTTGTTGTGGATATGAAAGCAGATGCGAACGGCGTGGCTAAAGTAACAGAGATCAATATCCGATATGTTGCATATAACTGTTGCTTGGCTAGTGCTGGTTTTAATCTTGCCGAGTATCATCTTTTAGTAGCCTTAGGTAGAAGTACTGAATTATCTTTGGAGCAGGAGATTGCTTTCCCGAAGAACAATCTTTTCCTTCGTGACGTTGATGCATTGCCTATATACATTAATGATTATCAGCCCTTACAACAGGGTCAGTGTATTGTTAAAGAATGATGGGAGAAAAAAATGAAGGAATAGTTCTACAATCGAGAAATACTGCTATTGACATATTAAAAGTCTTTGCAGTACTATTGGTTATGAATTCTCATATGGGAATCTGCTATCCTAAATATGGTTTTATGTCAACGGGGGGCGCAATAGGAGATGCCCTGTTCTTTTTTGCGTCAGGATTTACATTGTTTATGGGACGCTCAATGAGATTTGACAATTGGTATAAGAGAAGAATCAACCGAATATATCCCAGTATCATTGCAGCAGCAATAGTAGCTTGGGCAATATGGGGGAGTAAAGATACAATAGGTGATGTCCTTTTAGGTAAAAGGTATTGGTTTGTTGGCTGTATTCTCATATATTACATTTTTTTATATCCAATCAAAACTTTTATAAAAACGGAGCATGTTCGCTTTATTTTTTTGTTTTGGGGATTCTGTTTGGTTTTGATTTATTTCTTTTTCTTTAATAATGGACAGCCTTTCTATGGAGGTGGTCTTTTTAGATGTCTTGCTTATTTTCTAATTATGCTACAGGGGGCTATGATGGGAATTAAGCAAAATGAATATGTTTTCAAATATAAGCATCTGATAGTGTTGGTTACACTTGTCTTTCTATGGTATGCCCTGTTTTATTTGGGGAAAGATAACTGGATGATATTATTGTCATTTGTTGTATTGATGGGTATAACCAGATATTTCTATATTTTGTGTAATGCCGTTTTCTTTAATAAGCTATATAAGACTCAAATTTTGGGAAGTGGGCTTTTTATTATCAGCCAGCTGTGCTTGGAAGTGTACTTGATACAAAAATTCGTTTTTACAGATAAGTGGAATTATCTATTTCCTTTGAATATTCCCTTAATAATGATACAAGTTATTGTAGTTGCATATTTTGTGAAGACGTTATCAGAGTTTATTTCCCAAACTTTTAGGACAGAGCCATACGAATGGGGTAAATTGTTATTAAGAAGATGATAAATCAAAGTGAGACTTCATAATGATGAGGCTAAGTATTATCATTCCTTATTTACAATGGTGAATAATGGGGTGAATCGGAAGATTTCAAAGTGGTAATCGTTAGCAAAAACAGTAAATAGATTTCGTTGATGAATAGAATCGTTTTGTCTCTTGTTCGGCTAACGGGTATTCGATTATTCTTAATCCGGTTATTTAGAATTGAATTCTGGCGAAAAAGGAAAATCAAGAAGTATTTAGATAGTAGCCCAGAGCCAAAGCTACAAATAGGATGTGATACAAATCTTTTGACAGGATGGCTAAATTCTGGTATTTCTCTTAAGGAATGTTGGTGTGGAATCTATTTGGATGCGGGAAAACCATTCCCTTTTCCTGATGCTTCTTTCAATTTTGTCTTTTCCGAACATCTGTTTGAACATCTGAATTATCAGCAAGCTACCAATATGCTCAAAAAAAGTTATAGGGTTTTGAAACCGGGAGGCGTCTTTCGTATAGCCACACCTGATTTGCAGTTCCTGATAAGATTGTACCAAGACCCAAAACAGCCAATTCACCAACAGTATATTGAGTATTCGGCTAAGCAAGGAAACATTCCTCCATCGTCAGTGTTTCATCAACCGTTTCCACACGGCGTGGGGACATCAGATAATCTATGACTATGACACTCTTGCAGCATTATTGACGGAATCGGGCTTTAAAGATATCGTCAGATGTGAGATGAGTAAGAGTAGTCATCCGGAACTTTGTGATGTAGAAGGACATTTTCACGTCATGCCTTATGATTTCGCTTGTCTGGAAACGATGATACTTGAAGCAAAGAAGTAGTTGTAAAAAGTATTCAACACCATGAGCATCAGCGAATACTTTGAATGGTTTGTCCTCTATATCCCATATCAAGTATATGGGTGGGGACTATTCGCATTTTTGGTGGTGCTGGCATTGATGACGGTGTGGAAGGGCGTTGGCCGTGGCTTCCGCTATGCAACGGCATTCCTGTTGGCTGAATATACGGCACTGCTATTGTATTTTACTGTCTTTCTTCACCGCTCTGAGGGGGTGCGACAAATGATGTTGACGCCTTTCTGGAGCTACCGCGCCATCCATCAGGGAACCAAAATACTCATTCAGGAGCATGCGATGAACATCGCTGTCTTCATGCCCATTGGCATGATGTTAGGAATCATCATGAGGGAAGTGGTATGGTGGAAGGCCATACTTGTCGGTATGGGTATCTCGGTGACTATAGAACTGTTACAACTGATTCTGATGAGAGGTTGTTGTGAGACAGATGATGTGATTCACAATACCTTGGGGTGTTTGGTGGGATATTGTGTCGCACACAGATTTCACAGATCGCACAGATAAATAATGCTCACACAGATTCAACAGATCGCACAGAGAAATCTCTTAAAAAAGAATAAATTATACGCTGAAGTATTATACGATTGCGTATAATTTTATATCTTTGCATATATTTTTCAGTTTGTACAAAGATGGAAGTACCTTTTCAATACGGTAGAATAGCTGAAGCTGACAGCTTCATAGATAGAATCGATGACAAACGGGAGTTGAAGAATTTCCTGAGTCATGGGATTAATACTATATTGATATCTCCAAGACGATGGGGTAAGTCGTCATTGGTGAAAAAGTCCATGAAAGAACTTGTTGAAGAGGAGAAGAATATCAAAGTTTGTTTCCTGGATGCTTATAAAATTCATACAGAGGAAGAGTTTTACAATAAATTCGCATCTGCTATTATCCAAGGTGTTTCATCCACTTTGGAGCAGAAATGGGGGGATTTCCTGCGGTTTGTGAACCGTCTGACACCCAGCATAACGATTGCAAGTGATCCCATGAACTCCATTGAGGTGGATTTGAAGATAAATCCTGTGAAGGAGAATCCAGAAACGATTCTTCAGCTCCCGGAGAAAATAGCTATTGAGAAAGGTATCCGTGTTATAGTATGTATTGACGAGTTTCAGCAATTGGCTAATATTCCTCATTGGGAAAGACTGGAGTCTATGCTGCGTTCAGAGTGGCAATTACAGCAACATACGACCTACTGCCTGTATGGGAGTAAGATGCATATAATGAAGAAAATATTTAACAACTCCAGAAGTCCTTTTTATAAGTTCGGTCAGATGATGCAGTTGAAGCGAATATCCAAAGAATACTGGTTGCCGTACATTGTCAACAACTTTGAAGCTACAGGTAAACATATCACAGAAGAACAAGCAGAGAAGTTGTGTGAAAGGGTGAAATATAATTCATGGTATGTCCAACAGTACTGTTTCTTTGTCTGGTCGCATACAGAAGGTATTGTTTCTGATGAGGAAATTGACCGTCAGTTGGATATGGTTATCGATACCAATGCTGAAACATTTCAAAATGAACTCGACGAACTGGTTCCCTCACAGATTGCCTTATTGAAGGCCATTGCGTCAAGGGAAACGCATTTCAATGCAAAAAGTGTGGTAGAAAAATATCGTCTGGGTCAATCTCAGACCATCACGAGAAACAAGAAAACGCTTGTCGAAAAGGATTTGGTCGAGAAAAACAGAGAGACGTTCTCCTTTGTGGATCCGTTGTTTGAGCTTTGGCTAAAACGAGAATATGGGATAGTTTAGTTCAACTTTCCTGAAGTAGTTAAGTATTCAGAAGTTAAGAAGTTAGAGAATTTAAAGAATAATATATGGCTAAGAGAATTTATCTTTGTCTGGCGCATATGAGTGAGGCTGGACTGGAACAAAAGTATATCAAGGAAGCATTTGATACCAATTGGGTCGTGCCCTTGGGACCCAACGTTAACGCATTCGAGCAGGATCTACGCCACTTCGTGGCTTCAAACGTTAACGTTAACGTGAACGATAACGGGAATGTGAACGGGGGTAGGCAAGTGGTGGCGTTGGCGTCGGGGACGGCGGCGGTGCATTTGGCACTGATAGCTTGCGGGGTAGGACCGGGGGATGAGGTGGTGGTGCAGAGCTTTACGTTCTGTGCATCGAGTCATCCTATCACGTACCTCGGGGCGAAGCCCGTATTTGTGGACTCGGAACCTGAGACATGGAACATGGATCCGAAGCTGTTGGAGGTGGCTATCAAAGACCGCATCGCCAAGACGGGACGGAAGCCCAAAGCCATCATCCCGGTATATCTGTATGGCATGCCGGGGAAGATAGACGAGATTATGGCTGTGGCGCGGAAGTATGACATCCCCGTCATCGAGGATGCTGCCGAAGGCTTCGGCTCAAGATATAAGGGACAGGTGTGCGGCACGTTTGGCGACTATGGCGTGCTGAGCTTTAACGGCAACAAGATGATCACGACATCTGGTGGTGGCGCATTGATATGTCCAGACCAAGCGGCGAAGGAGAAAATCATGTGGTTGGCAACACAGGCACGTGAGGCCTATCCCTATTACCAGCATGAAGCTATCGGCTACAACTACAGGATGTCGAATATCTGTGCGGGTATCGGACGCGGACAGATGACCATCGTGGATGAGCATATCGCCCGGCATCGCGAGATAGCGCGGATGTATGAGGAGGCGTTTGCTGAAGTGGAAGGAATTACCTTCCATCGTGAATTAGACGGAATGGAGAGTAATTATTGGTTATCTACCATTCTGTTAGACGAAAACTTGAAGGTGAAAGGTGAGGAATTGGCGTATGCCGAGGCGGTGCAGGGTGCCGTGGGCGGTGCTGCCGGTGTGGTACATGGCGGCGGTACAGTGCATACGGACTGTGAACCCAACCGCAACGTGGAAGCATTGCGTATTGCCTTAGACAAGGAAGGTATTGAGAGCCGTCCGCTATGGAAACCCATGCATAAGCAACCCGTGTACCGCCACGCGTCAGCGTATGTAAATGGAGTGGCGGAGGCGATGTTCAAGCGTGGCCTGTGTCTGCCGTCGGGGCCGATGGTGACGGATGAGGATGTCAAGCGAATCATAGAAGTGATTAAATTGAATCTAATTTAAATATGAAAAACATTATTGATAGACTGACCAACTGGTACTTGACGAAAAGTTCATTGCCATATTGGTGCATCCTGTTGATGGACAGTCTGGCGCTGATGGCGTCGGGACTGTTTACCTATTGGCTGTTCCATCGTACCTTGGTGATGTTTGACCTCCGCTTTGAGGTCGTCTATACCTTGCTGATATATTGGGTATTTGCATTGGTGGGCTTCCGCATGTTCAGGACGTATGCCGGTGTGGTGCGCTATTCCAGCTTTGTAGACCTGATGCGTGTTGCCATGGGCGGTGTCGTGTCGTTGGCACTGTCGCTCATCTATGCTTTTGTCATGCACAAGATGAACATCACTGTCATTGCTGTCATGACATTGATGGAAACGGTGGTCACCTTCGTGTTGGCGACGCTGATGATGTGGGGACTGCGCGTGTTGGTGAAGACGGTCTATGACGTCATGACGTCGGACAAATTTGCCCAGCGTGTCTTGATATACGGTGCCTTGACGGGTGGTGTCGGACTGGCCAAGAACATCCGCAGCCAGCGTCCCCGGCGCTTTATGCTGAAAGGATTTATTTCGCATGACAATCGCGCCAAGCACATGCTGCTGATGGGAGAGCGGGTGTATCACGTCGATGACGACTTGCAGGAAATCATCAAGAAACAGCATATCCAAGCCATCTTGGTGTCGCCGCTGCGCGTCGATGAGTTCCGTGAGAACCAGCGTGTCCAGGATATTTTCATCAATGCCGGTTGCCGTATGTATATGGCCCAGCAAGCCAAGGAGGCCAGCGTGAAAGACGGTACGCTGTCGGAGGATGACTTTGCGGGCATGCAGCTGCAGGAGGTGTCGGTAGAGGATTTGCTGCCGCGTCAGCAGATCGTTGTTGACATGGACTCCGTGGCAGCCATGCTGAAAGGCAGCAGGGTGCTGATTACGGGTTCTGCAGGCAGTATCGGTTCGGAGATGGTCAGGCAGATAGCGCAGTGCCAGCCGGCGAAGATGATGCTGATAGACCAGGCTGAGACACCGCAGCACGACATCAGACTGATGATGGAGAAGGACTATCCCGGCGTTGATGCCGAGGTGGTGGTTACCAGCATCAGCCGCCAGCGGCGCATGGAGGCTATCTTCCGCACGTTCCGCCCTGACTATGTGTTCCATGCCGCTGCCTATAAGCATGTGCCGATGATGGAGGACAACCCCTCGGAGGCGGTGCTTAACAATATCTGGGGTACAAAGATTATTGCAGACTTCAGCGTGAAATATGGCGTGAAAAAGTTTGTCATGGTGTCTACCGACAAGGCGGTGAACCCGACGAATGTCATGGGATGTTCGAAGCGTATCTGCGAGATTTATGTGCAGGCGCTGAATAATTTTCTCGCTAAGGGCGAGAAAATTAACGATAACGTTAACGTTAACGATAACGGGAACGGGCAACGAGCTTCGCTCGCTCATACCTTTAGGTGTGAGAACGTAAACGATAACGGGAACGGGAACGTTAGTCGAACTCAGTTTGTGACTACGCGGTTTGGGAATGTGCTGGGATCGAACGGCAGTGTGATTCCTTTGTTTAGGGAACAGATTAAGAATGGCGGTCCTGTGACGGTGACGGATCCGCGCATCGTGCGCTTCTTTATGCTGATACCGGAGGCTTGTAAGTTAGTCTTAGAGGCTGGTACAAAGGGTAACGGTGGCGAGATATTCGTGTTTGACATGGGAAAGCCGGTGAAGATTGCTGACCTGGCTAAGCGTATGATTATGCTCTCTGGTGCCAAAGACGTGGAGATAGAATATACGGGACTGCGCCCGGGAGAGAAGCTGTACGAGGAGGTGCTCAACGAGTTGGAGGGTACCAAGCCGTCGTTCCACGAGAAAATCCGCATCGCCGAGGTGCGCGAATATGACTATGCAGAGGTGGCGAAGGAGGTTGACGAGCTCATCGAAATCTCGAAACAATATGATGACATGGCTACGGTAAAGAAGATGAAGGACATCGTGCCGGAATATAAGAGCAATAACTCTGTGTACGAAAAACTTGACAAATTGAAAATTGAAGTTTGACGGGCACGCTACGCGTGGAAATTTTAGAAAAATTATTCATTTACTATTCAGTATTATTATTTGATAAATTTTGATTAATTTCTTCCACCTAAAGGTAGAAGCGAGCAAGCTCGTAGCACCGCCGGAGGCGGCTCATAAATAGTATGGATTATCAGTATCATATTTTTTCACCGTATCGGGTGTGTCCATTGGGGGCGCATGTTGACCACCAGCATGGACTGGTGACGGGATTTGCTATTGACAAGGGCGTGGATTTGTGGTTTAACGTTAACGGGAACGGGAACTCAACACTCAACACTCAAAACTCAAAACTTCCCCTTGGTCGGGTGCATTTGATGTCGCGGACGTTTGAGGGAGAGGTGGACTTTGACATCACACAGCCGTCGCAGATTCGGGAACACCACTGGGGCGACTATGCACGAGGTGCCAAATATGCCCTGCGTAAGCGCTTTGAGTTGACGCGAGGTATCGACGGCGTCATCCAGGGTTCTCTGCCCGTGGGAGGCCTGTCGTCAAGTGCGGCAGTCCTCATCGCCTACGTGATGGCTTTTGCCAAGGCCAACGACATCACGCTGCAGCCTTTTGAAGTGGTGAAGATAGCCTCAGAGGCCGAACGCGAGTATATCGGACTGAACAACGGTCTGTTGGACCAAGCGTGTATCGCCTTAGGACGTCGGGACGGCTTGCTGTTCTTGGATTGCGACTCCAACGACTGGCGCATCATCAAGCGCCATCCGGAGATGCCGGACTTCGAGATAGGTATCTTCTTCTCGGGACTGACGCGGAGCCTCGTCAACAGCGACTACAACCTGCGTGTCTATGAATGCAAGACGGCTGCATGGAACATGCTGGCCTATACTGACCAGCCGCTGAAGACTTTTGACAAGACATTCCTGAGGGATATTCCTAAGGCTACCTTTGAGAAGACTCGCATTGCCATGCCCCAGCGCTTTGCCCGTCGGGCAGAGCATTTCTATTCTGAGTACCGTCGTGTCCGCCAAGGTGTGACGGCGTGGGAGACGGGTAACATGAAGCTTTTCGGCAAGCTCAGCTTTGACTCCTGCGAGAGTTCGATACACAACTATGAGTGTGGTTCGCCGGAGCTCATAGCCATCTATGAGATTATGCGCAGTCTGCCCGGCGTCTATGGCGGGCGCTTCTCGGGTGCCGGCTTCAAAGGGGCGTGCATCGCACTGGTAGACCCAGCATACAAGGCACAGATAGAATCTGTGCTGACGGAGAAATATCTCGCTCAGTTCCCGGAGTACGAAAAAACGTTCCAAATCTTCTGGACCCATCCTGACAATGGGGCAAGATTCGTGTGAATTTTCAATTTTCAATTTGTAATGAAGAATGTAGTAATTGCGGCGGGGTATGCAACCCGGTTGGGGGAGTTGACGAAGAATTTTCCGAAGCCGCTGCTGAAGATAGGGGAGAATACCATCCTTGGGAGAATGCTGGACGACATAGACCGCATTCCCGAGGTGGATGAACATATCATTGTGACTAACCATAAGTTTGCACCCATCTTTGAAAAGTGGGCAGGTGAGCAGCACTACCAGAAGCCCATTACCATCATTGATGACGGGACTTCCACCAATGAGACGCGTTTAGGGGCTGTCTGCGACCTGTTGTATGCCATGGAGCAGTTGGGCGTTGACGACGACTTGTTGGTAGTGGCTGCTGACAACCTGTTGTTTTTCTCGTTCCAGAAATTTGTCGACTTTGCTAAGGAGAAGCAGACCAGCTGTATCATGTGCCACGAGCAGCCGAGCATTGAGAAGCTGCAGCGCACGGGTGTCGTGGTGTTAGACGAGGATATGCGCGTGCTCAATATGGAGGAGAAGCCGCAAGTGCCCAAGAGCCACTGGGCCGTTCCACCTTTTTATATATATAGGAAGGAAGATATGGATTTGGTTCGTCACTCCGTGGAGAACGGTTGTGGCAAGGATGCCCCGGGCAACTTGGCGCACTATATGGTGGAGCATACCACGATGCACGCCTGGCCGATGTCGGCAGGGCGCTTCGACATTGGGAGCTTGGATACGTACTATGAGGCAGTAGAGAAGTTTGGAGATAATAATGATAACGTAAAATAAACTGGCACGCTACGCGTGGAAATTTTTCAAAAATTTATCATAAACGATTCACAATTTTTATTTGATTAATTTTGATAAATTTCTTCCACCTAAAGGTAGAAGCGAGCAAGCTCGTAGCACCGCCGGAGGCGGCTAAATAATTAACGAATATGCAGAAAATTGATTTAAATTACAAGACAATCCTGGTAACGGGGGCGGCGGGGTTCATTGGTGCGAACCTGGTGAAGCGCCTGATGAAGGATGTGAAGGGTGCTACCATTGTGGGCATCGACAATATGAATGACTACTACGACGTCAGGTTGAAGGAGTTTCGGTTGAAGGAGTTGGAGGCGTTAGCTAAAAATTTTCAATTTGTCAAGGGTGACATTGCCGACAAGAAGACCATTGACAACCTCTTTGAACAGTACAAGCCTTCGGTGGTGGTGAACTTGGCGGCACAGGCTGGTGTACGGTACTCAATCACCAATCCTGACGCCTATATCCAGTCGAACCTCATTGGGTTCTATAATATCTTGGAGGCGTGTAGACATTCGAACGATAACGTTAACGATAACGTTAACGGGAACGGGAACGTTAACGATAACGAAAACGGGAAGTATAAGGGGGTGGAGCATTTGGTGTATGCTTCGTCGTCCAGTGTTTATGGGTCTAATAAGAAGGTGCCGTACTCTACGGATGACAAGGTGGACAACCCTGTCTCGCTGTATGCCGCCACGAAGAAGTCTAATGAGCTGATGGCTCACGCCTATTCGAAGCTGTATAACATCCCCTCTACGGGACTGCGCTTCTTTACGGTGTATGGTCCTGCCGGTCGTCCGGACATGGCGTACTTTGGCTTTACCAATAAGTTGCGCGAGGGTAAGACCATCGAGATCTTCAACTATGGCAACTGCAAGCGCGACTTTACCTTTGTCGATGACATCGTGGAAGGTGTGGTGCGCATCATGCAGGGAGCGCCGGAGAAAAAGACGGGCGAGGACGGTCTGCCCCTGCCGCCGTATGCCGTCTATAATATCGGTAATAACTCGCCGGAGAACCTGTTAACGTTTGTCGACATCCTGCAGCAGGAACTGATCCGAGCCCGTGTGTTGCCCGAGGATTATGACTTCGAGGCGCATAAAAAGCTGGTGCCCATGCAGCCCGGCGATGTCCCCGTGACTTACGCCGATACGTCGGCACTGGAGCGCGACTTTGGCTTCAAGCCCAGTACCAGCCTGAGGGATGGACTGCGGAGCTTCGCAGAGTGGTACTACGATTTTTACATTAAACATTAAAGATTAAATTCGCTTCGCTCAGAACTATAAACAATATAACTATGAAGAAGGTTAGATTTATTTTGATGTCGTTGGTGGCTATGGTGCTGGTGGGCTGCGGAACGACGAAGACGGTACCCATTACGGGACGCCAGCAGAGTCTGATGGTCAGTGACGGTGAGGTGCTGAGCCTCTCGACACAGCAGTATCAGGAGTTTATGAAGACGGCGAAGCTCTCTACCAATGCCGCCAATACGGCGATGGTGAAGCGCGTGGGTCAGAATTTGGCCACGGCCGTCACCAATTATCTGAATGCCAATGGGATGTCCGAGGATGTGCAGAACTTCCAGTGGACCTTTAATCTGGTGCAGAACAATCAGGTCAATGCCTGGTGTATGCCCGGTGGACTCATCTGTGTGTATGAGGGTTTGTTGCCTGTGACGCAGAACGAGGCATCGTTGGCCATTGTCCTTGGTCATGAGATTGCCCATGCCGTAGCGCGCCATTCTGCCGAGCAGATGAGTACACAGATCAAGCAGCAGTACGGTCTGCAGATTGGTACTGCCGTAGCTGGTGCCATGGGTATGGGTACCAACACACAGTCTATCGTTCAGGCCATTGTGGCACAGGGCTTCAACTTCAAGAACCTGAAGTATTCGCGCAACCATGAGAGTGAGGCCGACCACATGGGATTGATCTTTGCTGCGATGGCTGGCTATGACCCGCAGGTGGCTGTCAACTTCTGGCAGCGTATGGCCGCCAATAGCAGCAGTCAGACCGCGGAGTTCCTGAGTGACCATCCGTCAGATGCCACGCGCATCCGTCAGATTCAGGAGTGGATGCCTGAGGCCCTGCAGTATTACAATGCTCAGCAGAAGGCGGCAAGCAAGACGACATCGACCAAGAAGGCTGCTTCTGCAACGCCGAAGACCACGAAGACATTCCACGTATCGAGTAAGAAGTAAAGCGGGAACTAATAATCAGGCACGCTTCGCGTGGAAATTTTTCAAAAATTTATCATAAACGATGTGCAATTATTATTTGATTAATTTTGATAAATTTCTTCCACCTAAAGGTAGAAGCGAGCAAGCTCGTAGCACCGCCGGAGGCGGCCAGTATTTTAATTCGAATGGTGAAGATTAGATTATTGATTTGTTTGGGTCTGATGGCTGCGCTGGTGGCGGGGGCACAGACCAAGGATGGCGGCATCTCACGGCAGATGCTGCAGCAGATAGCGCAACAGCATGCACCTACCGCCAGTGACCGTGCCCTGCGCAATGCGCTGGCAGCCAATGCCATTGACAACCTGGCCAAGAACCAGGCTCATGCAGGTGCTCTGGATACTTACTTCAGTGTGGAGACGAAGAAGCAGTCGATTACCGACCAGAAGTCGTCGGGACGCTGTTGGATGTTCAGTGGACTGAACGTGCTGCGCTCCAACTTTGCCAAGCGTACTGATTCGCTGACGGTGAACCTGTCGCAGGACTACCTCTTCTTCTGGGATCAGTTGGAGAAGGCCAACCTGATGCTGCAGGGCGTCATCGACACAGGTAAGAAACCCATCGACGACCAGCGCGTACAGTTCTTCTTCCACTATCCGCTGAACGACGGTGGTACGTTCTGTGGTGTGGCAGACTTGACCGAGAAGTACGGTCTGGTGCCGTCGGAGATACAGCCTGAGACCTTCTCTGCCGACAACACGTCAAAGATGTCGAGCATCATCAAGTCGAAGCTGCGCGAGCAGGGACTGGAGTTGCGGAAGATGGTTGCTAACGGTCAGAAAGCCAGTGCCATCCAGAAGCGCAAGACAGAGATGTTGGGTGAGATATACCACATGCTGGTCATCACCTTGGGTGAGCCTGTGAAGGAGTTTACATACGCTTTCAAGGACAAGAACGGCAAGGCGCTGACGGCTCCGAAGAAGTATACGCCGCAGGAGTTTTATCAGGAGATTGTCGGTGGTCCGCTGAACGGCACGTTCATCATGGTGATGAATGACCCGCGTCGTGAATACTACAAGACCTATGAGGTGGAGTATGACCGCCACACCTACGACGGCCACAACTGGAAGTACCTGAATCTGCCCATGGAGGATATCGAGACGCTGGCCATTGCCTCGCTGAAAGACGGTCGCAAGCTCTATTCGTCGTATGATGTCGGTAAGCAGCTGGACCGCAAGCGCGGCTATTGCGACTTGGAGAACTTCGACTATGAATCGCTGTTCGGTACGACCTTTACGATGTCGAAGGCCGAGCGCATCTCTACCTTCGACAGTGGCAGCACCCATGCTATGACGCTGACGGCTGTTGACCTGGATGTCAATGGTGAGCCGCTGAAATGGAAGGTTGAGAACTCGTGGGGCGGTGACTGGGGACAGCAGGGCTGTCTCATCATGTCAGCACGCTGGTTCCGGGAGTTTATGTTCCGTCTGGTGGTCGACAAACAATATGTCAGCGAGAAATTGCTGAAGGACTATGAGCAGAAGCCGATCATGGTCATGCCGGAAGATCCGCTGTTTCAATTGGAAAATTGAAGTTTAATCAGGCACGCTACGCGTGGAAATTTTTCAAAAATTTATCATAAACGATGTGCAATTATTATTTGATTAATTTTGTTAAATTTCCCGCCGGAGGCGGCCAAAATACTTGAATTAGAAAAAAAGAAGGAGTCATCTCCTTCTTTTTTTCGATTTGGTGGTCTTTCTCTTTTTCGTTGTTTTTCGGTGTAGGGTCTTGCGGCGGCCGTTTTTCCGCTTTTTCAGTGAAGAACGCTTGCCGTGGCGTTTGGCGACATGCTTGCGGACGACAGGCATGGTGTCGCTTTTCCAGGTGACAGACTCCTGTGCCGTCAGGAAGGGAATGTCGGCAGCAGGATTACGCTCACAATATTTTAAGATAGAGTAGTAGTCGATGTTGCGCTGTTGGTGGTTCTCGTAGAACCATACCTCTACCGTGCCGTCGCCAGCAGCCATGAGGAGAATGTCGCGGTCGAAGTCGACAAACCATCGGCAGAAGTGGTGGTTGCGTACGGTGCCATTCCAGTCGGGAGCATCGTATTCTTTCTGCAGCCAGCGTAGCATGCGCTCGTAGTCTTCGCGCTGGTTGCGGTATTTGGCGGTATGGAACTTGACCAGGTTGATTTTGGTGTCGTCTTTGTTGCAACGTACCTCTATCGTCACCTCCATGCCGCTGAGTCTTCCCTTCAACAGGTGGGTGTGGCGGTGCGCCTCCATACGGTCGTAATGGATGCCATGGTGCTGCATGGCTTCTAACAGTTGTTGGGGCGTGGCATTGAGCGGTACGCCCAAAAGATAGACGTGCTCTTCTGTCTGCTCTGCCTCGTTGTTCTGCGTGACCTCTTCCTCCTGTTCTTCTTGTTCTTCGTTGTCATCCTGTGCCAGGACGGGAAGTGTCAGAAAGCCGAGCATCATATATGATAATAGGTATCTCATGAATGTCTGTTTGCTTGAAATCGGGTGCAAAGGTAGTAAATAAATTGAAAATTGAAAATTGAAAATTGAAAATTAATACAGATTTAATTGAAAATTAATACGTATTTAATGGATAATTGAGCATTTTTCTTTCAAAATGTTTGCAGAATTCGAGAAAAAGTTATACTTTTGCAACCGAAACTCAGAAAATCTGAAGATATGACAATGTTGAACGCTTACTTTTACGGCTATTACTTTTACTTTGCAGGGAACTGTGAAGCGGAAGGCCGTATGTAAATTGAAAATTGATAATTGAAAATTGAAAATTGAAAATTAGATAAGGCTCCGCTTCACTGAACAAGTGAAAGCGGAATTTTTATTTAATAAATTGAAAATTGAAAATTGAAAATTAAGCGAGCATAGCTTGTTGGAAAATAAATATATGAAGAGAATTGCGATACAAGGACTGATAGGGTCGTTTCACGACATTGCTGCACACCTGTATTATGAGGGTGAGCAGATACAGTTGATATGCTGTGCCACCTTCGAGGAGGTCTTTGCGGCAATCAAGGATGATCCTACCGCCATCGGCATGCTGGCCATAGAGAATACCATCGCCGGTAGTCTGCTGCACAACTATGAGTTGCTGCGTGACTCCGGCACGACCATCGTCGGGGAGCATAAGCTGCACATTACCCATAGCATCTGCTGTCTGCCAGAGGATGACTGGGACACCATCACCGAGGTACATTCCCATCCTGTGGCGCTGATGCAATGCCGCCAGTTTCTGAGTCACCATCCGCAGCTGAAGAATGTGGAGGCCGAGGATACGGCAGGTTCTGCCAAGATGATTGCCGAGGAGGGTCGGAGAGGCTGGGCTGCCATCTGTCATGCCGAGGCTGCACGGCTCTATGGGTTGAAGGTGCTGGAAGACCATATTGAGGACAATAAGCACAACTTCACCCGCTTCTTGGTGGTCAGCAATCCCAACAAGGCCGACCTGCTGCGCCCACTGACGGAAGCCAACAAGTCGAGTATCGTCTTCTCGCTGCCCCATGAGGAAGGTTCGCTGAGTCATGTGCTGGCCATCCTCTCGTTCTATAAGATCAACCTGACGAAGATTCAGTCGCTGCCCATCATCGGACGCGAATGGGAATATTTGTTCTATGTAGACCTGATGTACGATGACCTGACGCGCTATCGTCAGTCGATAGATGCCATCATTCCATTGACGAAAGATTTTAAGATTTTGGGAGAATATAAAGACGGAAGGCAAACAAATTAAGAATTGAAGAGTTGAAGAGTTGAAAAATTGAAGTCTTTGAAGAATTGAAGAGTTGAAAAATTGAAGATTTTGAAAATATTATATGGAAGCAAAAGTTAATACGGGTTGTGAAGAAAATGGAAAAGGGAAGAGTACTTCAACTCTTCAATTTTTCAATTCTTCCATTTTACCAGCCGACAGGCTGGGCCTGGTACAGGAATACTATTTCAGTCGTAAGCTGAAGGAGGTGGCGCAGTTGAATGCTGAGGGCAAGGATATTATCAGTCTGGCCATTGGCAGTCCTGACATGCCGCCCTCGGAACAGACCATTGAGAAACTGTGTGAGGTGGCACGACAGCCCAATGCCCACGGCTATCAACCGACGATGGGTACACCGGAGTTGCGTGAAGCCATGGCAGGGTTCTACAAGCGGTGGTATGATGTTGACCTCGACGCGAAGAAGGAGATACTGCCGCTGATAGGTTCCAAGGAAGGCATCCTCCATGTGACGCTGGCCTTCGTTAATCCCGGTGATGGGGTACTGGTGCCCAATCCCGGCTATCCCACCTATACGTCGCTGTCGAAGCTCCTCGGTGCGAAGATTGTCAACTACAACCTGCGCGAGGACAACGGCTGGCAGCCCGACTTCGACCAGTTGGAAGAACTGGTTAGCGGGAAGGATAACGGGAACGTTAACGTTAACGATAACGATAACGGGAACGGGAATGGGGGACTGTCCCCCAAAATCAAACTGATGTGGACCAACTATCCCAATATGCCGACGGGTGGTCGGGCGCAGCGCGAGACCTACGAACGCCTGGTGCGTTTTGCGCAGGAACACAATATCGTCGTTGTCAACGACAACCCTTACAGCTTCATCCTCAATGAGGAGCACCTGTCGATACTTCAGATTCCTGGTGCCAAGGACTGCTGCATCGAGTTCAATTCGATGTCGAAGAGCCATAACATGCCGGGATGGCGCGTAGGACTGTGTGCCACGAACGCCGAGTTTATCTCATGGATATTGAAGGTACAGTCGAACATCGAGAGCGGTACGTTCCGGGGCATTCAGTTGGCTGCGGCAGAAGCCTACAACAACGATGCCGACTGGCACCGCGAGTTCAATATCAATACCTATGCCCGCCGTCGCCAATGGGCTGAAAAGATCATGGATGCCTTAGGCTGTAGCTACGACAAGAACCAGGTGGGTATGTTCCTTTGGGGAAAGATTCCCGAGAGCGTAGAAAACGTGGAAGACCTGACGGAGCGCGTGCTTCACGAGGCTCGCGTGTTCATCACGCCCGGCTTCATCTTCGGCTCAAATGGCGAGCGCTATATCCGCATCTCGCTGTGTGCCAAGGAAGATATGCTCGAAGAGGCACTTCGAAGAATTCTTACACCTAAAGGTATAAGCGAGCGGAGCTCGTAGGAAAAATTAAAAAATTAAAAAATGTAAAAATTAAAAAAGCGATATAACGATGGAGTTAGAGTTAGAGAAACTGAATTTGCCGAGTGACAATGAACGTCCCTTCGTCATTGCTGGCCCTTGTAGTGCCGAGACTGAGGAGCAAGTCATGAATACCGCCCGCCAGTTAGCCATGAAGGGCTGCCATAACTTCCGTGCCGGCGTCTGGAAGCCGCGTACGAAGCCCGGCGGCTTTGAAGGTAACGGCGAGAAAGCCCTGCCGTGGATGAAGCAAGTGAAAGAGGAGACGCACATGCTGATAGCCACGGAAGTGGCTACACCGGAGCATGTGGAGTTGGCGCTGAAGTACGACATGGACATCCTGTGGATTGGTGCCCGTACTACGGCCAATCCCTTTGCCATGCAGGCCCTGGCCGATGCATTGCGCGGTGTTGACGTTCCCGTGTTTGTGAAAAACCCCGTCAATCCTGACCTGGAACTGTGGATTGGTGCCTTGCAGCGTCTGAACCAGGCTGGTGTCAAGCGCTTGGGAGCCATCCACCGCGGTTTCTCCAGCTATGAGCAGAAGATATACCGCAATGCCCCGATGTGGCAGATTCCTATTGAGTTGCACCGTCGCATTCCTGAGTTGCCCATCATCAGCGACCCCAGTCATATCGGCGGTAGGAGAGAGCTGATAGCACCGCTGTGCCAGCAAGCCATGGACCTTGGTTTCGACGGTCTGATTGTCGAGAGTCACAGCGATCCCGACAAGGCGTGGAGCGATGCCAAGCAGCAGGTGACACCCGACGTGCTCGACTACATCCTGTCGCTGTTGATTATCCGTGACGAGCATGTCACTACCGAGAGCATCCAGCAGTTGCGTAAGCAGATAGACGACCTCGACAACCAGCTGATGGACATCCTGTCGAAGCGTATGGCCGTCTGCCGTGAGATTGGTAACTATAAGAAAGAGCACAATATGACGGTGCTGCAGGCTTCGCGCTATAATGAGATTCTGGAGAAGCGCGGTGTGCAGGGTTCACTGACTGGTATGGCTCCCGAGTTTGTTGCCAAGGTGTTTGAGAGCATTCATGAAGAGTCTGTCAGACAGCAGATTGAAATCGTCAATAAATAAGACGGAGTTCTATGAAGATATTAGTATTGGGTGCGGGTAAGATGGGTAGTTTCTTCATCGACCTGCTGAGTTTCGACCACGAGGTGGCTGTATATGAGAGAGATCCGAAGCGCATGCGCTTTACCTATAACTGTCAGCGTTTCACGGCGCTGGAAGATATCCGGGCATTTAAGCCTGAGCTGGTCATCAATGCCGTGACGCTGAAATATACCATTCCCGTGTTTCAGGAGGTGATACCCTATCTGCCGCAGGACTGTATCATCAGCGACATTGCCTCCGTGAAGACTGACCTGAAGGAGTTTTATGAACAGTCAGGGCGCCGCTATGTGTCGACGCACCCGATGTTCGGTCCTACGTTTGCCAATTTGCAGCAGCTCTCTGAGGAGAACGCTATCATCATCAGCGAGGGTGACTATATGGGGCGCATCTTCTTCAAGGACCTCTATCAGCGTCTGGGACTCAACATCTATGAGTACACCTTTGAGGAGCACGACAAGACCGTGGCCTACTCCCTGTCGATACCCTTTGTGAGTACCTTCGTCTTTGCGGCCGTCATGAAGCATCAGGATGCGCCGGGTACCACCTTCAAGCGCCACATGAAGATTGCCAAAGGTGTGCTCAACGAGGATGACTACCTGTTGCAGGAAATCCTCTTTAACCCCTATACCCACGACCAGGTGTCGCAGATTCGTACGGAACTGAAGGAGTTGCTGGAAATCATCGATACGAAGGATGCCGAGGGTATGAAGGGCTATCTGACGAAGATTCGCAATAACGTGAAGCGTGATATAGAAATCAAATCAATCAGTAAATAACGATAATCATGAAAAAGTTTTTGTTTAGCATGGTGCTGGCATTGATGTCAGTAGCCGCCTATTCTCAGAGTGTCCTCGGTAAGTGGATGACAGAGGATGGCAGATCACAAGTGGAAATCTATCAGAATGGTGACAAGCTCAACGGCAAGATTGTCTGGTTGGCAGCCGGTGACGGAAAGCTCGACGACAAGAATCCCGATGCCAAGTTGAGAAGTCGCAAGTTGGTGGGAACGGTTATCCTGACGGGATTCACCAAGAAAGGCGACCGCTATGAAGGCGGTAAGATTTACAATCCTAAGAACGGAAAGACCTATAAGTGTGCCTTCTGGTTAGAGGGTGAGAAGCTGAAGGTTCGTGGCTATGTGGCCATGTTCTATGAGACACAGGTGTGGTCGAGAAAATGAAAAGGCAGGATTTTGAAGCATGCATGGAGCAGTATGCCGACACCATTGAACAGGTGAGAAGCAATGCGCACCAGTTGCATGACAGCGTACACCAGACTTATGGCCAGGGATTGCCTTACGGCTACCATCTTGACATGGTGGTCAATGGTATCCGGGATTTCGGCCACCTTGTGTGCGTCCGTAGAGAGGATGTCCTTCCCTTGTTCTTTGGAGGCTACTACCACGACAGCATTGAAGATGCCCGCCTGACCTATAATGATGTCATGGCCGTGGCACGCGGTATCCTGTCGGAAGAGCAGGCGCTGATGGCCACGGAGATTGTCTATGCGCTGACGAACGACAAAGGGCGCACACGGGCAGAAAGAGCCGGAGAGAAATACTATAAAGGCATTCGTGAGACACCGTATGCGCCGTTTGTGAAACTGTGCGACCGTCTGGCCAATATCACCTTCTCCTGTTCGGGAGAAGATGGAGGCAGTCTGCGTATGAAGGAGGTGTACAAGCGCGAGATGCCCCATTTCCTGCAGAGCATCCATGCTCATAGCGAAGACCCCCGTCTGGCCATTCCGCAGGAGGTGGTGTTGAAGTTGGCAGAGTGTCTGATTGACGATATGGAACGTGAGGAGAAAAACGGTAAGGTGTGGTGGCATGAGTATTAACGATAACGATAACGATAACGGGAACGATAACGGGAACTTATATTAACATATGGCATTCGGTAAGTGGATAGGAGGCTTTTTAGGTTTTATGAGTGGCGGTCCGTTGGGGGCGCTGGCAGGTATCGTGTTGGGGGGCATCTTCGACTCGATGCTCGATGCCGTGAACACCCCTGAGACGCAGGGTACGTTTGACGGACAGAGCGGTTTCGAATCGCAGACATACGGTCGTCAGCGGACCTATGGTCGTCAGCAGACCTATCAGGGACAGCGCAACAGTTTCCTCTTTTCAATGCTGGTATTGGCATCGTACATCATTAAGGCCGATGGTAAGGTGATGCACTCGGAGATGGAACTTGTGCGCAACGTCTTACGCCAGAACTTCGGTGATGTCGCCAAAGAGCAAGGTAATGAGATCTTGAACCGGCTGTTTGACGAGCAGAAGCGGGTAGGGGCTTACCAGTTCCGGCAGACCGTCATGCAGTGCTGTCAACAGATGGCGATGAATATGGACTATGCCCAGCGACTGCAGTTGCTGAACTTCCTGGTTATGATTTCGCAGGCTGACGGGCGTGTGGACCCGTCGGAGGTGACGGCCATGAAAGAGTGTGCCCAATGGATGCAGATGTCCGTTGACGAGGTCGATTCCATGCTCGGTTTGGGTAAGGACGATTTGGCGTCGGCTTATCGTGTGTTAGGCGTGTCGCCCGATGCCACTAATGATGAACTGAAAAAGGCCTACCGTCGTCTGGCTTTGGAGCACCATCCCGACAAGGTGGCAGCCTTGGGTGAGGATGTGCGGCGTGCCGCTGAGAAGAAGTTCCAGCAAATCAATGATGCCAAGGAAAAGATTTGGAAAGCAAGAGGACTGTGAACGGTTAAAGGTTAAAGGTTAAAGGTTAAAGGTGAAGATGCCAGCTATTGTTGTTCCGGAAGGGTGTACGGAGGTTTTGCTTCATGCTTGTTGTGCACCCTGTTCATCAGCCATTGTCGAGTGGCTGGTGGCTCATGGTGTGCGTCCTACCATCTTCTATTTTAACCCCAATATTTTTCCTCGGGAGGAGTACGACATCCGAAAGAATGAAAGTAAGCGCCATGCGGAGAGTCTGGGTTTACAGTGGATTGACGGTGACTACGACCATGCATGGTGGCGACAGGGCGTCTGCGGTTTAGAGGGAGAGCCAGAGCGAGGCCGACGCTGTGAACAGTGCTTTACGTTGCGATTGGTCGAGACAGCCAAGAAGGCCCAGGAAATGGGTATCCGTTATTTTGCCACGACGCTGGCTTCTTCGCGGTGGAAGAGTCTGGAACAGATAGAGCGTGCCGGCCGTCAGGCTGAGCAGGCTGTCGAAGGTACTGTCTTCTGGGCGCAGAACTGGCGCAAGGGTGGTTTGCAGGAACGCCGCAACCAGCTGCTCAAGGAATACCAGTTTTACAATCAGCAATATTGTGGCTGTGAGTTCTCCGTGCGTACCTAAATAAAAGAAAAAACACTTTTTTCTTTGCATTTCGCTTGATTTTCACTATCTTTGCACCCCAAAATGTAAATTGTAAATCGTCAAATTTAGAAATCATACATGTTTGAGAATTTAAGTGACAGACTTGAACGGTCGTTCAAGATATTGAAAGGTGAAGGTAAGATTACCGAGATTAACGTTGCCGAGACTTTGAAGGACGTGCGTAAGGCCTTGTTGGATGCTGATGTCAACTACAAGGTTGCCAAGTCATTTACGGATACCGTGAAGCAGAAGGCACTGGGTATGAATGTGCTGACAGCAATCAAGCCCAGTCAGCTCATGGTGAAGATTGTCCATGACGAGCTGGCAGAGTTGATGGGTGGCAAGGCCGTGGAGCTGAAACTGGAAGGAAGACCGTCTATCGTGCTGATGTCGGGTCTGCAGGGTTCCGGTAAGACGACGTTCAGCGGTAAGCTGGCTAACATGCTCAAGACGCGCCAGCACAAGCATCCGTTGCTGGTAGCCTGTGACGTGTACCGTCCTGCCGCCATCCAGCAGTTGCATGTGGTGGGTGAGAGCGTCGGCGTCCCCGTCTATTCGGAGCCGGGTAACAAGAACGTGGTAGAGATTGCCAACAACGCCATCCGCGAGGCAAAGGCGAAGAACTATAATGTGGTCATCATCGATACCGCCGGTCGTCTGGCCGTCGACGAGGAGATGATGAACGAGATAGCAACGCTGAAGAATGCCGTACAGCCCGACGAGACACTGTTTGTGGTGGACTCGATGACCGGTCAGGATGCCGTGAATACCGCCAAGGAATTCAACGACCGTCTGGACTTCGACGGCGTGGTGCTGACCAAGCTCGACGGTGACACCCGTGGCGGTGCAGCCCTCTCGATACGTACCGTCGTGACCAAGCCCATCAAGTTTATTGGTACTGGCGAGAAGATGGAAGCCATTGACGTGTTCCATCCGGAACGTATGGCTGACCGTATCCTCGGTATGGGTGATGTCGTCTCGTTGGTGGAGCGTGCCCAGATGCAGTTTGATGAGGAAGAGGCCAAGCGCCTGGAAAAGAAGATCCGCAAGAACAAGTTTGATTTCGACGACTTCATGGCGCAGATCCAGCAAATCAAGAAGATGGGTAACATCAAGGATCTCGCCTCGATGATTCCCGGTGTGGGCAAGGCCATCAAGGACGTAGACATCGACGACAATGCTTTCAAGGGCATCGAGGCCATCATCAATTCGATGACGCCCAAGGAGCGTGCCAACCCCGACATCATCAACCAGAGCCGTCGCCTGCGCATCGCCAAGGGTAGCGGTACCAAGCTGGAAGAGGTGAATCGCCTGATGAAGCAGTTCGACCAGACGCGTAAGGTGATGAAGATGGTCAGCGGTATGGGCAGCTCAAAGATGGCCCAAATGGCCGCAGCCATGAAAATGAAAGGCGGAAAACCTTTTTAATTGATAATTGAAAATTGATAATTGATAATTAATGCAACTGATTGACGGAAAAGCGACAGCAGCGGCTATCAAGGCTGAGATTGCCGAAGAGGTGAAGGCCATTGTGGCCGCTGGCGGCAAGCAGCCCCATCTGGCTGCGGTATTGGTGGGTCACGACGGTGGTTCGGAGACTTATGTAAAGAATAAGGTGCTCGCCTGCGAGGCCTGCGGTTTCAAATCGACACTGATTCGCTATGAGGATGACGTGACTGAGGAGGAGCTGTTAGCGTGTGTGGACCGCCTGAACCGCAACGGTGATGTTGACGGGTTCATCGTGCAGCTGCCCCTGCCGAAGCACATTGACGAACAGAAGATTATCGAGGCCATTGATTATCGCAAGGATGTCGACGGTTTTCATCCTATCAATGTGGGACGTATGGCCATCGGTCTGCCGTGTTTTATTTCGGCAACGCCGCTCGGTATCCTGACGCTGCTCAGACGCTATCACATCGAGACCAGCGGTAAGAAGTGTGTCATCCTCGGTCGCTCGAACATCGTCGGCAAGCCCATGGCCCAGCTGATGATGCAGAAACAGTATGGCGACGCCACGGTGACTGTGTGCCATTCGCGTTCGAAGACGCTGAAGGACGAGTGTCGTGCTGCCGACATCATCATCGCTGCTATTGGCAGTCCTGAGTTTGTCACTGCCGATATGGTCAAGGACGGTGCCGTCATCATCGACGTCGGTACCACTCGTGTGCCCGACGCCACGCGCAAGAGCGGTTTCCGTCTGACGGGCGATGTCAAGTTCGACGAGGTAGCTCCCAAGTGCTCGTTCATCACACCCGTTCCGGGAGGTGTAGGTCCGATGACAATCTGTTCGCTGATGAAGAATACGCTGGCTGCCGGCAAGCGCGAATACTATCAGTAATGCCTATTTTTTAATATTTAATTTTTAATATTTAATTTTTAATATTTAATCTTTAATTTTTAATCTTTAATTTTTAATCTTTAATTTTTAATCTATAAAATGTCGGCAGAGGAGTGGTATCAGAAGGGAAATGAGGCCCGTAAACGTAGTCAGTGGCACGAGGCCATCAACTGCTACATTCGGGCTATTGAACTCGACCCTGACAGTCCGGCTGTGGAAGCCAAGCGCATGCTCGACGACATTATGGCGTTCTATTGTAAAGATATGTATAATCCATAACGGATAACCGATTAAATTGTTGGCGATATGATGAAAAGTAAAAGAATGATGCTATTGGTCGTTATGACCCTGTGTCTGCACGTCAGTGTCAAGGCGCAGTGGGGGAATAATTATTATTTCACCCAGAATCAACTGCCTAATCTCATTAATATCTTGCCCGCACCGCCTCAAGATACCAGCGAGATGATGGCGCATGACATCATGCGATACTACTGGGGCAAAGAGCAGCGTCTTGATGAGGAACGTGCCGCTACTGCCCGCAGACAAGCTGTATTGACATTTGATGCCATGTATAATGAGTTCAGTAAACCCTTTGGCATGACTATCTCTTCGTCGAATACCCCTCAGCTCTGTATACTGCTGGAAAAGGCGCTCCCGACTGCCGACCAAATCTGTAACCAACCACAGACCAGAGTCGTGGTGTTATCATTCGCAACAATCAGAAGATGATCAGAAAATAAATTCTGGCTCGTCGTTCGGAGGTATGTTGTATGACGGTGAAATAAAAAAACGTGTTTTTCTTGGTTTTTCGCTTGAGATGTACTACCTTTGCACCCCGAATTCAGGATTTAATGCATTAAATAAATAATTATGGCAAAAATGAGAGGGGCCATTGTGGTCGACACTGAGCGGTGTAAGGGATGCCAGCTGTGCATCATTGCCTGCCCTCAGAAAGTGATTGCCTTGGCAAACAAAGTGAATCTGCACGGTTATCCTTACGTGGAAGCTGTCAACGAGGAAGCCTGTGTGGGCTGTGCTTCGTGTGGTATTGTTTGCCCTGACGGGTGTATCACCGTGTATCGTAAAAAAGTAATTGAGGAGTAAGGAGTTGAGTAGTAAAGTAGAAATGTCTATGCAAGAGAAAGAAGTTGTGTTGATGAAAGGCAATGAGGCAATCGCCCATGCTGCTATTCGTTGCGGATGCGACGGCTATTTCGGCTATCCGATTACTCCGCAAAGTGAAGTCATTGAGACGCTGGCAGAACTGAAGCCTTGGGAAACGACCGGTATGCAGGTCGTACAGGCTGAGAGTGAGTTGGCGTCGATTTATATGGTCTATGGTGCTGCCGGAGCCGGCAAGCGTGCCATGACGTCATCGTCGAGTCCCGGTATCGCCCTGATGCAGGAAGGTATCACGTATATGGCAGGTGCCGAGGTGCCGGGTGTGTTTGTCAACGTACAGCGCGGCGGTCCCGGACTGGGAACTATCCAGCCCTCGCAGGGTGACTATTTCCAGGCTACGCGTGGTGGTGGTAACGGTGACTATAAGGTCATTGTGCTGGCACCGTCGTCAGTGCAGGAGATGGCTGACTTCGTGGACCTCGCCTTTGAGTTGGCTTTCAAGTACCGCAATCCTGCCATGATTCTGAGCGATGGTGTCATCGGTCAGATGATGGAGAAGGTGGTGCTGCCCCCGTTCAAGCCCCGTCGTACAGATGAAGAAGTCATCGCACAGTGTCCCTGGGCTTCGACAGGCAAACCCAAAAGCAGAGAGCGCGTGGTTATCACGTCGCTGGAGCTGAAGCCTGAGATCATGGAGCAGCGCAACATTGCCCTGCAAGAGAAATATGCCAAGATTCAGGAGAATGAGGTGCGTTTTGAGGAGCAGCTGATGGATGATGCAGAGTATGCCATCGTCGCCTTCGGTTCTGCTGCCCGTATTGCTGAGAAGAGTGTAGAGATTGCCCGTGAGCAGGGCATCAAGGTCGGCCTGTTCCGTCCTATCACCCTGTTCCCGTTCCCTGAGAAGCAGATTGCTGCGTTGTCGAAGAAGGTGAAGGGTATCCTCGTGGCTGAGATTAACGCAGGACAGATGGTTCAGGATGTGCGTCTGGCTGTGAATGGTGCTGTGCCTGTGGAACAGTTCGGAAGACTCGGAGGTATCGTACCCGATCCTGAGGAGATTGTAAACGCTTTGCAAGCAAAGCTAATTGACAATTGATAATTGATAATTGACAATTGACAATGGATAGAGAAGCAATAATAAGTCCCGAGAATATCGTCTGCAAGAAGCCGACGCTCATGAATGACAATAACATGCACTATTGTCCGGGCTGCAGTCATGGTGTGGTGCATAAGCTCATTGCCGAAGTCATTGAGGAAATGGGAATGGAAGACAAGGCCGTAGGTGTCAGCCCCGTAGGTTGCGCCGTGTTTGCCTATAACTATATTGATATTGACTGGCAGGAGGCTGCCCATGGTCGTGCTCCCGCACTGGCTACGGGTATCAAGCGCTGCTGGCCTGACCGCCTGGTGTTCACCTATCAAGGTGATGGTGACTTGGCCTGTATCGGAACGTGTGAGACCATCCATGCCCTGAACCGCGGTGAGAACATCGTCATCATCTTCGTCAACAATGCCATCTATGGTATGACTGGTGGACAGATGGCTCCTACGACGCTGATAGGTCAGAAGACTTCTACCTGTCCTTATGGTCGTGATCCGCAGTTGCACGGTTATCCCCTGAAGATGGCCGATATCGCTGCCGGACTGGAGGGTACCTGCTATGTCACGCGTCAGAGTGTGGAGAGCGTTGGTGCCATCAACAAGGCCAAGAAGGCGCTGCGCAAGGCTTTCGAGGCTTCGATGGCTGGTAAGGGAAGTTCGCTCGTAGAGTTTGTCTCGACCTGTAACAGCGGTTGGAAGCTGACTCCTGCCAAGGCTAACGAATGGATGAAGGAGAACATGTTCCCGTTCTATCCAAAGGGAGACCTCAAGGACAAGACAGGTCTTTAATTGATAATTGATAATTGATAATTGAAAATGAAGAAAGAAATAATTATCAGTGGTTTCGGAGGTCAGGGTGTGCTCTCGATGGGTAAGATACTGGCCTATAGTGGACTGATGGAAGACAAGGAGGTGACGTGGATGCCTGCATACGGTCCTGAGCAGCGCGGTGGCACGGCTAACGTGACGGTGATTGTCAGCGACGAGCGTATCTCTTCGCCCATCCTCAGCAAGTACGACATTGCTGTGGTACTGAACCAGCCCTCATTAGAGAAGTTTGAGCCGAAAATCAAGCCCGGCGGTATCCTGATATACGACGGCTTCGGTATCATCAAAAAGCCTACGCGTAAGGACATCACCATCTATGAGGTCAACGCGATGGACAAGGCTGCCGAGATGAAGAACGGTAAGGTCTTCAACATGATTGTGCTGGGCGGACTCCTGAAGGTAGCGCCCGTTGTCAGCGACAAGGGTGTGGAGAAAGCCTTGAAGAAGACGCTCCCGGAGCGCCATCATGCACTGATTCCCCTGAACATGGAAGCGCTGCAGGAAGGCGCCAAGATTATCAAGGAAGTTTAAGTATAAGATAAACAGGAGCTGGCAACCAATAAGGTTGCCAGTTCTGTTATCAGGCATAGTGCTCCACAGCAGTCGCCTGTATAGCCGCGCAGTCGACGCCAGATGAGCATATAGAGGAAGTACATGATGATAGCTGGTATGAATATCAGCAGTTGCCAGTTGACCTTATCGCTGAAGTAATAGCAATAGAGTCCGATGGGTAGCAGCCCCTGGATGGCCAGACTGATGCCAGCCTTGACATTGAATTTACGATAGACGGTATGGTTTTTGGCCGTATCCTCGTCGCGGGCATAGGGCATCATCTGAATGAGTTGTGCAGACAGCATTTTGGCATAGGGGTCGACGACCATGATGGTCAGTGCTGCGTAGAACGGTGTCATGCTGAGGAGTGCCAAGAACAGCAATGCGAAATAGAGGATGAGTCCAATGACACCATACGTGCCAATGTGCGAATCCTTCATGATGTCGAGGATGCGTTGACGGTCGGTGCCTCCGCCGCCGAAACCGTCTATGAAGTCGGCCAGTCCGTCTTCATGCAATGCGCCGGTGATGAGCAGGCGCGTCAGAATGGCGAAGACTACTGCCAGTTCATAAGAAAAGACATAGCATCCGAAAAACAATACGGCAGCCATTGCCGAACCTGTGAGCCAACCCACGAGGGGCCAGTGCTCCACCACGCTTTTGTAGGCTTCTTTGCGGGGCTGGCGGAGTCGCCAAAAGGGCAGTCGTGTGAAGAAGATAAAGGATGCCCAGATGCGGTCATACCATTTTGTGTTGTCAATAGAGATTTCCATCAGAAGTATTTGGTGATTTTGGCATTGTCAAAATTGTTCATTTCGTTAACCATGCGTACGGCAGAGTCGATGATGGGATAGGCGCAGAGGGCTCCCGTACCCTCACCCAGACGTAGTCCGAGGTGGAGCAGTGGTTCGGCATCGAGCACGTCGAGCATTCGACGATGACCACTCTCATCGCCACAATGCGTAAAGATCATATAGTCCTTGACGGCAGGATAGAGCTGACAGGCAGCCAGGGCACAGGCCGTCATAATGAACCCGTCTATTAATATAATAAGGTGTAATTCGGCAGCACGCAGCATGGCGCCGATGGCTGTTGTCATCTCGAAACCGCCGAAGTAGGGGATGGGTCTATAGTGCACAGTGCGTTGTTCATAATTATCTACTGCCCGCTGCAATACCTCGTATTTATGGCGGATACCTTCTGTATGAAGTCCTGCGCCAGCACCGATACAGTCTTTGAGGGGAATGTTTCCGAAGAGGTGCATCCAGATGCTGCTGGGTGACGTGTTGGCTATCCCCATCTCGCCGATCGAGAGAATGTTGCAGCCCTTTTCCTTACAAGCATCGACCAAATCGATGCCCACTTGCAAAGAGGTTTCATACTGAGTTTCAGTCATGGCTGGCTCGTAGAGGAAGTTACGTGTACCCCGTGCTATCTTGCGGTTCAGAATGGCAGGGTAGGGTGTCAGGTCGTAGTCGACACCCACGTCGACAATCTTCAGGTCGAAACCGTGCTGGCGGCAGAACATGTTAACACCGCCGCCACCACGGGTAAAGTTTATCATCTGCTGCCATGTTACCTCACGAGGTGACACGCTAACCCCCTCACGCTCGATGCCATGGTCGCCACCCAGCAGCAGGTGGCAGGGGTGTGAAAGCTTTGGGGAGAGCGTCTGCTGTATCAGGCAGATTTGCATGGCCAATGACTCCAAACGGCCTAAAGAACCTTTGGGCTTGTTCAGGTTGTCAATCTTCTGCAGGATTGCTGGCCGCAACCCTTCGTCAGTATGATGTATGTTAAATGCTTTCATCCTTTAATTCTTACTGCAATGCCGCTGACCATGAGGATGACCTCGTCGGCCTTTGATGCTACATATTGATTCATCCATCCCTGCAGGTCGGTGAATCGGCGCTGGATGGCATCCGTGCTGACACCACCTGAGCCTATCTCGTTGGTGACAAAGATGAAGGTGGCGTCTTGGTTCGTAAAATGGTCGAACTCCTGTTTCAGCGCCGTTAAGGCTTCGTCTACGGAAGGCTGTTCCCAGTCAGGCTTTTTGCGGTCGAAGAAGAAATTCGTACACCACAGGGTGATGCAGTCGATGACGGCTACGCGACCTGACAGATCGTGACGGCTCAGCCATTGCTCCTCTTCTATGTTGGTCCATTGTGGTCCCCGCCGTTGCTGGTGCTTCCTGACACGCTCACGGAATTCCTCATCCCAGATGTGTGCCGTAGCCATATATACGGGATGTGTGCTCAGGCTCAGTGCCAGTCGTTCGGCATACTGACTTTTGCCTGACCGTTGCCCGCCGGTGATTAAGATAATTTTCTTCATAAGTGTTGCAAATATAACCTTTTTTCCACAAATATGCATCGTTTAGGTCAATATTTCAATAATTTTTATCATTTTTCGACCTTTTTATTTGGAACTTATCGTTTTTTTTGTTTATTTTGCAGGCGATTTCGAAGAAGAATATATATATATATAAGTTTATTTATAAATTTGGTAACAATGAAAAAGTTTTTTTTAATGCTTGCTGTTGCTGCTTTTTCAGCACAGACAATGAGTGCTCAGACAGTTCTTGAGAGTAAGAACTCTGACAACTGGTACATTGGCATTTATGGTGGTGTTGACGCACCTGCTAAGGGTTACAAGGTTCTGAAGAACATTAACCCTGAGGCAGGTCTTCGTATTGGTCGCTGGTTTACTCCGGTTGTCGGTCTGGCTGCTGAGGGTACTGCTCGTCTTGGCGACAAGCCCGGTGAGTTCAGTAAGACTTTCGTAAAGAGCACTAACATCAGCCTGCTCGGTACTCTGAATTTCAGCAACTGGTTCGGTAAATATCCTGGTGAGCCCCGTTCGTTCGAGGTTATCGGTGTTGCCGGTATGGGTTGGGAGCACCTCTTTGGCTGTATCCAGGCTCCTAACGCCAGCGGTGAGCAGAACGCTCTGACTTCTAAGTTCGGTGTTGACTTCACTTTCAACCTTGGTGCTGAGAAGGCTTGGCAGTTATACATTGAGCCTAACATCGTTTATGCTCTGAACCGTAACAACCACAACCGTGTGAAGTATGACATCAACGATGCTATCATTGGTGTACAGGTTGGTCTGAACTACAAGTTCCTGAACAGCAACGGTACTCACAACTTTAAGATTGCTGAGCTGCGTGACCAGGCTGAGATTGACGGTCTGAATGCTAAGATCAACGAGCTCCGTTCTGACATCAATGCTAAGGATGGCAAGATTGCCGCTGACGCCCAGACTATCGCTGACCTGAGAGCTAAGCTCGCTGAGTGTGAGTCTCGTCCCGTACAGGTTGTTGAGGAGAAGGAGAACATCCTGCAGCCCGTAGTCATCTTCCGTCAGGGTAAGAGCGTCATCGATCCTGCTCAGTATGCTAGCATTGAGATGATTGCCAAGTACATGCGCAACCATCCTGAGTCTAAGGTTATCTGCCGTGGTTATGCTTCTACCGAGGGTCCTGTTGACCTGAACAACAAGCTGTCTGTCAACCGTGCCAACGTTGTTAAGAACGCCCTTATCAAGAAGTATAAGATTGCTGCTGACCGCATTACTACTGAGGGTCTCGGTGCAACCGATAAGATTTCTGAGGAGCGCGACTTCAACCGTGTTACGATGTTCATCGACAGCACGAAGTAATTCGCCGATAAGGATTCATATCATAAAAATCCCCGCAGATTTGGTTCTGCGGGGATTTTTTCGTATTTTTGCAGCATAAATAACTAATGATGATGATATGAAACTAAAACTATTGTTTGCTGCTCTCTTACTGAGCCAGCTTCTCGTAGCGCAGACACGACGTGAAATCCATCTGAAGACGTGGGAATTCTCCCGGGACAATAAGGTATGGAACAAGGTACAGGTGCCACATGACTGGGCCATTGCGGGGCCTTTCGACAAGCAGTGGGACTTGCAGCGCGTGGCCATTACGCAGAATGGCGAGACCGAAGCCACCGAGAAGAGCGGTCGTAGCGGTGCACTGCCATGGATAGGTGAGGGATGGTATCGCTGTCGTGTGGAGATTCCCGAAGGCTATGAGGCTGCTGAATTGGTGTTTGACGGTGCCATGGCAGAGCCGCGAGTCACCATCAACGGACAGGATGCCGGCTACTGGGCTTATGGCTATAATGCCTTCCGCGTCGATGTCACTCCATTCTTGTCAGCAGGAAGCAGGCTCGACATCAGCGTTCACCTTCAGAACAAGGAGGAGAGTTCGCGCTGGTATCCTGGAGCCGGACTGTATCGCCCTGTCAAACTGGTGTTGATGCAGAAGACCCATCTGGACGACTGGAGTCTGTATGTCCGTACGATGAGCATTGAGGGCGACCAGGCTGTCGTGGAGGCTGAGGCCAGGGTGGTCAATGCCGCCAAGAATATGGTGGTTCAGCTGACGCTTGTGGGGCCTGACGGTATGACTGCATCGAGCGGTGACACCCGCATCGAGCCCGACGGAAAAGTCTATGCCAAGTTCCGCGTGAAGAATCCCAAGCTGTGGTCGCCCGAAACGCCATATTTATATCAAGTGAAGGTGGATGTATATCAGGGACATCATGAGATTCTTGATAGCAAGACAATAAAGACTGGCATTCGCACAGTGCGTGTCAGTCGTGAGGGTGGCTTTCAGTTGAATGGCGTTAGCCGCAAACTCAAAGGCGTCTGCCTGCACCACGACTTAGGTCCGATAGGAGCCGCTGTCAACAAGACCGCCTTGGCCCGTCAGATACAGATGATGAAGGCGATGGGGTGTGATGCTATCCGTACCGCTCACAACATGCCTTCAACGTGGCAGATGGAGTTGTGTGACTCGTTGGGAATGATGGTGATGGCTGAGTCGTTCGATATGTGGCTTTATCCCAAGTGCAAGAACGGCTATGCCCGCTTTTTCCGCGAATGGGCTGAGAAGGACATCACCAATCTTGTGCTCAACCACCGCAATCACCCCAGCATTGTCATGTGGTCCATAGGCAATGAGATTCCCGAGCAGTGGAGTGAGGAAGGCCGCCAGATCAGTATCCGCTTACAGGGACTGTGCCATGCCCTTGACCCTACACGCCCTGTCACGCAGGGTATGGATCGCGCCGAGGATGCTCTGAAGAGCGGTTTTGCCCAGGCTATGGATGTGCCGGGCTTCAACTACCGTGTACACAAATACGAAAACAACATCCGCCAGTTGCCGCAGGGTTTCCTGTTAGGCTCGGAAACGGCCTCGACGGTATCGTCGCGTGGAGTGTATAAGTTCCCCGTGACCATTGACGACAATTCACGCTTCGCTTCCTATTCCCCCAACTACGACCCCACGGCCCTGCAGACCGCTGACGGCCAGTGCTCCAGCTACGATGTGGAATATTGTTCGTGGTCGAACCTGCCCGACGATGACTGGCGTTGTCAGGACGATTACCCGTGGGTGATTGGTGAGTTTGTATGGACGGGCTACGACTATCTGGGCGAGCCGACACCCTACGATGAATACTGGCCCTCGCGGAGCAGCTATTTCGGCATCTGCGACCTGGCAGGATTGCCCAAGGATCGCTATTGGCTCTATCGGTCCAAGTGGAATACCGAAGAACATACCGTTCACCTGCTGCCCCATTGGACATGGCCTGGCCGCAAGGGAAAAGTCACGCCTGTCTATTGCTATACTGACGGTGTGGAGGCTGAACTGTTTGTCAATGGCAAGAGTCAGGGACGCAGGAGGAAATTAAGTGTGAAAGATGAACAATTAAATCCTGACATGGATACCCGTCTGGACCGCTATCGCCTGCGTTGGAACGATGTCAAGTATGAGCCTGGGGAAATCCGCGTGGTGGTCTATGATGCCCAAGGACAGAAGATTGGCGAGGACGTTCGTCGTACTGCCGGCAAGGCCGTCAGACTGACGGCTGTGGCCGAGAAGACTATTCACAAAGCCGACGGTGAGGACTTGATATACGTGCGTGTCGGTGTGCAGGACCGCAAGGGGATTCCTGTTCCCAACTGTCAGGACGAGCTCGTGTTCAGCGTCAGTGGTGAGGCTCGCTTCGAGGCTGCCTGCAATGGCGATGCCACCTCGTTAGAATCGTTCACTCATCCCCAAATGAAATTGTTCAATGGCGAGCTGGTAGTCATCCTGCGTCCCACGAAGACGGCAGGTCGTGCCACCCTGACCGTCAGCGACAAGCGTGGCAAATTGGAACCTGTTGTACTCGTTGTCAATACGATTTGACGCTTTTTGGTTTGATAATTTGCACGTTATGCTTTTTTTGTGTACCTTTGCAACGTTTTTTAGGAATCGTTAATTATAAATGATAATTTGTAACATGAAGAAGTATTTTATGATGCTTGCTGCCACGATGCTGACAGCAACAATGAGTGCGCAGAACACTGCCATCACTGCCAACAAGTTTGGTGACAACTGGTATATGGGTATCAACGCTGGTGCAGCCTCTACACCTTGGCTCACAGAGTATGATGAAGGCAACGCATTTAAGTTCAAGGGCTTTGCCCCCAATGTCAGTCTCCGTGTTGGTAAGAATCTGACTACGGTCTTTGGCCTGGCCCTCGAGGGTACTGCCTATTTCAAGGCTAATCAGAAGTCAAAGCTGCATACCAAGACTTTCGTGAATGCCACCAATGTCAGCCTGTTAGGAACGTTTAATCTCAGCAATCTCTTCGGTACTTATATGGGTGAACCCCGTACCTTTGAGGTCATTGCCTTGGGCGGTTTTGGCTGGATGCATGCCTATGGTTCCACTCCCAAGACGAATCTGGTCACCTCGAAGTTTGCCATTGACCTGGCTCTTAATCTTGGTGCTGACAAGGCTTGGCAGATTTATCTGGAGCCGAACATCATGTATGCACTCGATGGCTGGACAACAAGAGGCGTAGAATATTATTATGGTGCAGTTCAGATGGTTGTCAACAGCGGCAACGGGATGAAGTACAACTTCAATAATGCCGTGTTGGGTGTCAATATTGGTGTGAACTATAAGTTCGGCTGCAGCAACGGAACACATAACTATGCCAGTGCCCAGTTGCGCAACCAGAGTGAGATTAACAATTTGAATGCCCGCATCAACGAGTTGCGCAATACCATCCAGACCAAGGATGGCCAGATTACCGAGAGAGACAACCGCATCGAGGAGCTGGAAACAGCCCTTGACGAGTGCAAGAAGCGTCCCAACCAGACCGTCGTTGTCGAAGAGGTGAAGAAGGAGACCTTCCTGCAGCCTATCGTCATCTTCGGTCAGGGTAAGAGCACCATTGATCCTGCCCAGTATGCCAGCATTGAGATGATTGCCAAGTATATGCGCAACCATAAGGATTCCAAGATTCTTGTTCGTGGCTTTGCTTCTCCCGAGGGTAATCCAGAGCTGAACCAGAAGCTGTCTGTGGCTCGTGCCGTGTCTGTGATGACAGCGCTGATTAACAAGTACCATATTGCTGCAGATCGCATCACTATTGAGGGTATGGGCGCAACCGATAAGCTCTCTGAGGAGATCGACTTCAACCGTGTTGCGATGTTCATTGACACCACCAAGTAATCATTAAACATTCAAATATATAAACAGCATCCCTGCAGGCGACGTTCTGTGGGGATGCTCTTTATAATAAAGAGGTTCCCACTAGCGATCACGGGGTCGGTTCTAGTGATCATTCATGATTGAATATCACAGGATAATATCAGTACCGTCATCTAAAAACATAAGCGGCAGCGGAAAATAATATCAGCGACTGTGCGAAATAATATGTCTGACGGAGGTAAATAATATGCCCCGATTTACCTCTGCGGGGCATATTATTTACCAAAACGGGATATAAAATTCGGTGCCGACAGACATCAGATTCCAAAACAGAAGTCATCAAGTGTGATGTGAACGTACATGGAGTCAGAAATGTTTACTAAGCAACGTTCAGCCCGAAGCTAAGCCCCCTTCAGCCCGAAGCCAAGCAACGTTCAGCCCGAAGCCAAGCACCCTTCAGCTTGGAAAGCTATCACTATCGCTGTGGTGCGAGTAAAAAACAGCAGGAAATTTTGGTGGATTTGTTTTTATTGTTTACCTTTGCAAGCTAAATTAGACAAATACGAAGGGAAACGTATAAAGAGACAGTTAGCTATGAAGCATCAGTTACGTAGTGCGGTATGCACAGAAGGTCGTCGTATGGCCGGAGCCCGTGCCCTTTGGGTGGCTACGGGTATGAAGCATGAACAGTTTGGCAAACCCATTATTGCCATTGTGAACTCGTTTACGCAGTTTGTTCCAGGACATACCCATTTGCATGAGATAGGCCAGATAGTTCGCGAGGAGATAGAACGCATGGGCTGCTATGCCGCTGAGTTTAATACCATCGCCATCGACGACGGTATCGCCATGGGTCACGACGGCATGCTCTACTCGTTGCCTTCGCGTGACATCATTGCCGACTCAGTAGAGTACATGGTGAATGCCCACAAGGCTGACGCTATGATCTGCATCTCGAACTGCGACAAGGTGACACCGGGTATGCTGATGGCTGCTATGCGACTGAACATCCCGACGGTGTTTTGTTCGGGAGGACCGATGGAAGCCGGCAAGTGGCGTGGCGAGAATGCCGACCTGATAACGGCGATGATCAAGGGTGGCGACCCGACGGTGAGCGACGAGGAACTGGCAGAGATAGAACAGTGTGCCTGTCCGGGCTGTGGCGCCTGCTCAGGTATGTTCACTGCCAACTCGATGAACTCGCTGACGGAGGCTATCGGTCTGTCGTTGCCCGGCAATGGCAGTATTCTGGCTACCCACAAGAACCGTATCCAGCTGTTCAAGGATGCTGCTAAACTCATCGTCAAAAACGCACTTGCCTATTATGAGGATGGTGATGAGAGCGTGTTGCCTCGCAGCATCGCTACCAGACAGGCATTCCTCAATGCCATGACACTCGACATTGCCATGGGTGCAAGCACCAATACGGTGCTCCACCTGCTGGCTGTGGCGCAGGAGGGTGAGGTGGACTTCAAGATGCAGGATATCGATGCGTTGAGCCGCAAGGTCCCTTTCCTCTGCAAGCTCGCCCCTAACTGGCAGAAATACTCTATCCAGGAGGAGAACCGTGCCGGTGGTATTCTCGGCATTCTTGGCGAACTCGCCAAGGGCAACCTGCTTGACCTCACATGTAAGCGTGTCAATGGTGCTACGCTCGGCGAAGACATCGAGAAGTACAGCATCATGAAAGAACAGATAGATCCCGAAGCCGACCGCATCTATCGCAGTGCCCCTGGAGGACGCTTCTCTACCGTGATGGGTTCTCAGGATGCGCAGTGGGAGACGCTTGATACCGACCGCGTCAATGGCTGCATCCGTGACATCGAGCATGCCTATACCAAAGATGGCGGCATGGCTGTGCTCTTCGGTAATATTGCGCAGGACGGCTGTGTGGTGAAGACCGCCGGTGTCGACGAGAGTCTGTGGCACTTCGAAGGTCCTGCCGTTGTCTTTGACTCTCAGGAAGATGCCTGTGAGGGCATTCTGGGTGGAAAAGTGAAGAAAGGCGACTGCGTGGTTATCACTCATGAAGGTCCCAAGGGCGGACCAGGCATGCAGGAGATGCTGTATCCCACCAGCTATATCAAGTCGATGCACATGGGTAAGGAGTGTGCGTTGATTACCGACGGTCGCTTCTCGGGCGGTACCAGTGGTCTGAGCATTGGCCATATCTCGCCGGAGGCTGCCAGCGGTGGCAATATCGGTAAACTCAAGGATGGCGACATCATCGTCATCGACATTCCCAGCCGTAGCATCAATGTGAAGCTCACTGACGAGGAACTGGCAGCCCGTCCCCAGCAGCCGCTGAAGCGCCAGCGTGTGGTGTCGAAGGCCCTGCGGGCCTATGCCCAGAGCGTGTCGAGTGCTGACAAGGGCGGTGTGAGGATTATAGAATAGTGACTATAGTAACTATAGGTACTATAGGAACTATAGAAACTATAGAAAAAAAGAAAAGATAATGAGAGACAGAATTACAGGAGCGAAGGCATTGATGCGGGCGTTACAGGCTGAAGGGGTGAAGACCATCTTCGGCTACCCTGGCGGCAGCATTATGCCAACCTACGATGCGCTGTTCGACTACACACGAGGCGAGAAGAAATGCTTCGACCATATCCTGGTGCGTCATGAGCAGGGTGCCGTCCATGCTGCTGAGGGCTATGCCCGTGTCAGTGGTGAGGTCGGCGTTGCCTTGGTCACCAGTGGTCCCGGAGCTACCAATACGCTCACGGGCGTCGCTGATGCCATGCTCGACTCCACACCTATCGTGGTTATTGCCGGTCAGGTGGCTATCGGTGCCTTGGGTACCGATGCTTTCCAGGAGGTCGACCTCGTCGGTGTGGCACAGCCCATCTCCAAATGGTCGTACCAGATACGCCATGCCGAGGATGTGGCGTGGGCTGTCAGTCGTGCATTCTATATTGCCCGTACTGGTCGTCCCGGTCCCGTGGTGCTTGACTTCCCCCGCAATGCACAGGTCGAAGAAATAGACTGGGAACCCAAGAAGGTGGACTTCGTACGCTCCTATGTGCCCTATCCCAAACTCGACGAGGTTGCCGTCCGCGAGGCTGCCAATCTCATCAACAATGCCCAGCGTCCGTTAGCGCTGGTAGGGCAGGGTGTAGAACTCGGTCATGCCCAGGATGAGCTGAAAGCTTTTCTGGAAAAAGCCGACATTCCCGCCGGGCGTACCATGCTGGGACTCTCGGCACTGCCTTCCGACCATCCGCTGAATGCCGGTATGTTGGGTATGCACGGCAACTATGCCGTCAACCTGAAGGAACAGGAGTGCGACGTGCTCATTGCCATCGGTATGCGCTTTTCCGATCGTGTGACGGGCAATACCAAGACCTACGCCAAACAGGCTAAGATTATCCATCTTGACATCGACCGCAGTGAGATTGACAAGAATGTGAAGAGCAGCGTGGCTGTTGTTGCCGATTGCAAGGTGTCGCTGCCTGCCATCACCGCCCTGCTGACTCCTAACAAGCACAGCGCATGGCGCGACTCGTTCCGTGAACTGGATCAAAAGGAGCGTGAGAAAGTCATCGAACCAGCCATCCATCCCAAGGATGGTCCGCTGCTCATGGGCGAGGTGGTGAATGCCGTGGCAGAGCAGGCTCCTAAGGGTACTGTACTGGTAACGGATGTTGGTCAAAACCAGTTATTTGCTACCCGTTACTTCAAGTATTCTCAGGAACGCAGCATCTGTACCAGTGGTGGCCTTGGTACCATGGGTTATGGCATGCCTGCCGCCATCGGTGCTACCTTTGCTACTGACCGTACGGTGTGCTGTTTCATGGGTGACGGCGGTTTCCAGATGTGCATTGAAGAACTGGGAACCATCATGGAGCAACAGGCTCCTGTGAAGATGATCCTGATGAATAACCATTATTTGGGCAATGTGCGCCAGTGGCAGGATATGTTCTGGCTGCGCCGCAAGTCGTTCACCAAGATGCTGAATCCTTGCTACGAGTTTATTGCCAAGGGTTACGGCATTGCTTACGAGGCTGTTACCGACCGCAAGGATCTGTCGGCTGCCGTGGCAAAGATGTTGTCGACGAAGGGCCCGTATATTCTGGAATGTGCCATCAAGGAGGATGACGACGTGCTGCCGATGACACCGCCGGGCATGAATGTCAACGACATGATGCTGGAAATTTGAGGTAAAAGGGAATAGTGAAAAGTGAATAATTTGCTACCGCACTACAGATTATGGAAGAAAAGAAGAGACTGTATACCCTGCTGGTCTACTCGGAGAATATTGCCGGTATCCTGAACCAGATTACTGCCGTATTCACACGCCGTCAGGTCAATATTGAGAGTCTGAACGTGTCGGCATCCTCCATTGAGGGTGTCCACAAATACACCATCACGGCTTGGAGCGACGAAGACCAGATCGTCAAGATTACCCGTCAGATAGAGAAGAAGATTGACGTCGTGAAGGCTAATTACTTCACCGACGAACAACTGTTTATCCGCGAGTCGGGACTCTACAAGCTCTCCACCGAGCGTGTCTTGGAGAATCCGGAGATTTCGCGTACCATCCGTCGCCATGAGGCCGCTATCATGGAGGTCAACCCCACCTATACTGTGGTGATGAAGAATGGTAAGACGGAGGACATCCTCAACCTCTATTATGCACTCAATGCCTTTGACTGCGTATTACAGTACACCCGTTCCGGACGTATCGCCGTGACACGTGCCAAGCAGGAGCAGGTCAGCGAGTTCTTGGAAGAAAGGGAGTGTCAGCATAATTCATAATGCATAATTTATAATTCATAATTTATAATGCATAATGGATAAAGTAGGACGATACGAGTTTATGGCCGAGCCGTTCCACTGCGACTTCAGTGGACGTCTGTTCATGGGGCATCTGGGCAACCACATGCTCAATGCCGCCGACTTCCATTCTACGGATCGCGGTTTCGGCATGCGCTATCTGATGACCATTCAGCGCTCGTGGGTGCTTTCGCGCCTGGCCATAGAGATGGAGGAGCTGCCCCAGCAGTACACCCGGTTCCATGTGGAGACATGGGTGGAAAGTGCCATGCGCTATTTTACCAACCGCAACTTCCGTGTCGTGGGAGACGACGGCAAGGTCTATGGCTATGGCCGTTCCATCTGGGCGATGATTGATACGGAAAGCCGCCAGCCGACGGACATCTTCAGCATCCACGACGGTGCCATCAGCCAGTGGGTGGAGAAAGACAAGGACTGTCCCATCGAGAAAGGCAGTCGTGTGAAAATGGGCGACGGTGCCGCATTGGTACGCACCATTGACACTTATTACAGTGATGTGGACATCAACGGTCACATCAATTCTGTGAAGTATATCGAGCATGTGCTTGACCTCTGGGATATGGCGTGGTATCAGACGCATCAGGTCAAGCGCTTTGAGATAGCCTATGTCGCCGAGGCCCATGCTGGCGACCAGTTGGCATTCTACCGCGAACAGATGGCTGACAACGAATATTGCGTGCGCATTGTGCGTTCTGACGGTACCGAATGCTGCCGCAGCAAAGTCACCTTCTGTCAGTTGTAATGTCCATGAGAGTATTGTTTCTATTCTTACTCTTCATGCCGCTTGGCATGATGGCGCAGGAAGCAGAGGAGGCCGACTTTACCTCCGACCTGTTCGGAGGTTCCATGCAGATGCCCGACGTGCTGCCCAAGGGACGCCTGCAGTGGGAACCCTATGCTTTTTATCAGCGCGAGACCTACGAAGGCAGCAAATACTACACGTGGTCGCCGCTGGCTTTCTTGCTGCGCTATGGCATCAACAGCACCACCGAACTCCGTTTTCAGTCTACTATCATGCACACCACCGACGATGAAGAAGGAAACAATCGTGGTATTGCCGACCTCGCTATAGGGTTCAAGACCAATCTCTTCGAGGGGTGGAAGGCTGTTCCCACCATCTCGCTCATGGGCAATGTCTACATTCCCGGTGGCGAGCGGTTCAGGTATCTGCCCAGTCAGTTTGGCGGTGAGCTCGACCTGCTCTTTGCCAACGACCTAGCCTCTTGGTGCCGCTTGGGCTATATGGGGGGAATCATCTGGGACGACTCGCCCCGTCCTACTGTTCTGTGGGGAGCCTGTTTGGACTTTGCCCTGGCCAGCCGGTTTACCCTCTCCGTCGAAGAGAGCAACTACTATTATGGTGCCGATGAGGACGAACATCTGCAGTCCTGGGCCTGTGTGGGGCTGTATTACCAGTTGGCCCGCCGTATGGAGATTGGCGTGTCCACAGACATCAGCCTGAACCACCGCAACCGCTTCTTCGACATCATGGTGGGCGTAGCCTGGCAGCTCACAAAGAAATAAGAGGAAGAATTGAAGAATAGAAGAATTGAAGTTTTTTTCGTGGCGACAGCAAAATTTTCAATTTTCAATTTTCAATTTTCAATTTATTTCGTATCTTTGCAGCCGATTTTTTATTTAGTTAGTCCCTCGTCTGTGTCTCGTGTAGGCATAGAGTAGACTGGAAATAACGATGGTAAGTACCAATCGGCTGGCTCTCGGGCAGGGTTGGCATGGTCACGGGGATATGTATAACAATTAAAACTTTTGCAATTATGGCAGAAATGAATTTTGGTGGCGTGATTGAAAATGTAGTCACCAGCAAGGAGTTCTCTTTGGAGAAAGCACGTGAAGTATTAAAGGATGAGGTTATCGCCGTCATCGGTTATGGTGTTCAGGGTCCCGGACAGGCTTGCAACCTGCGCGACAATGGCTTCAATGTCATCGTCGGTCAGCGTCAGGGCAAGACCTACGACAAGGCTGTTGCTGACGGTTGGGTGCCTGGCAAGACGCTGTTCAGTATCGAGGAGGCCGCCGAGAAGGGTACTATCCTCTGCATGTTGCTCTCTGATGCTGGTCAGATGCAGCAGTGGCCGACCATCAAGAAATATCTGAAGCCCGGCAAGACGCTGTATTACAGCCACGGCTTCGCTATCAACTGGAGTGACCGCACGGGTGTTGTTCCCCCGAAGGATGTCGACGTCATCATGGTGGCTCCCAAGGGTTCTGGTACCAGCCTGCGCACCATGTTCTGCGAGGGTCGCGGTCTGAACTGCTCTTATGCCGTCTATCAGGACGCTACGGGCAAGGCTAAGGAGAAGACGCTGGCCTTCGGTATCGGTATCGGTGCCGGTTATCTGTTCGAGACCACCTTCCAGCGTGAGGCTACCTCTGACCTGACCGGTGAGCGTGGCTCGCTGATGGGTGCCATCCAGGGTCTGCTGCTGGCACAGTATGAGGTGCTGCGCGAAAACGGTCACACGCCTTCTGAGGCTTTCAACGAGACCGTTGAGGAGCTGACGCAGAGCCTTGGCCCGTTGTTCGGCGCCAAGGGTATGGACTGGATGTATGCCAACTGCTCAACCACCGCTCAGCGTGGCGCATTGGACTGGGCTCCCCGCTTCCACGACGCCATCAAGCCCGTCATGGAGTGGCTGTACTACTCGGTGAAGACCGGTAACGAGGCTCAGATCACCATCGACGCCAACTCAAAGCCCGACTACCGTGCCGGCTTGGAGAAGGAGCTGGAGGCTATGCGCAACCAGGAGATGTGGCGTGCCGGTGAGACCGTACGCAAGCTGCGTCCCGAATATCAGGAGGACTAAGCGCCAGTGTGATGAACGTCGGTTTCAGGCTTTCACCATGAAACCGTCTTCCTGAGAAATATTTTCTTCCTGCACCAGACTGGTGAGTGCAGCATTTAACTCTTCCGTAGGCAATTGCAGACGGAAGAGTTCTGTTATGTGGTGGCGCTTCCCGTCGGCCAGTAGTGCCAGTATCTGTTGCCGTGCCTGCTGCTGTCCCGCTTCGGTGACGAGTAACCCCCGGTCCTGCAGACAGACGTCGCACTGGCCGCAGTCGTGGCTGGTCTGTTCTCCAAAGTATTCCAGCAGTTGTCGTGAGCGGCAGCGGTCAGTGCTCTGGGCATAGCGCAGCATGGCATGGATGCGCTCACGATACTGTTCCAGGCGGTCTTCATAGACTTGGCGGGGAATCATCACATGTTCTGCATCTTCGCGGCGCTGACAATAGCGGATGTAGGGAATCTGCTTGCGTGGGATGAAGCTCAGCAGGCGACGCTCGGAGAGTGCTTTCAGGATGTCGTAGGTCTGGGGTTGCGTGAGCCCTGCCTGCTGGGCTACCACACCCTCGTCAATGAAGCCGTAGTCGGCAAAGAGTCCACCGTAGTTACGCAGCAGTGCAATGATGACGCGCTCCTCGTCGGGGGTTACCTGACTGAGGCGGTAGAGGTCCTCGCGGCTGACGAGGAAGCGTACTCGAGCCTGATGGTCGGCCTCTTCGTCGTAGGCGATATAGCCTGCACGGTCCAGGATTTGCAGGGCTGCATGGACGCGGATGGGGAAGTGGTGAAAGCGCTGGCAGAACTCCTCGATGTGGAACTCATGCGTGACACCGTAGCCGTCGCCCGTCGCTATCTGGTAGTAGTAGGCCAGGTGCTCATATACCGTCTTGATGTACGCCTTTTCGGGATAGGTGTCGTCAATGCGCTTCATCAGTTTGCCGTTGTCGCTGCTGTTGTAGAGCAGCAGCGCCCGTGCGGGTTGTCCGTCACGTCCGGCACGCCCGGCTTCCTGAAAGTACGCTTCGATGGAGTCGGGACAGTCGTAATGGATGACGACGCGCACGTCGGCTTTGTCGATGCCCATGCCGAAGGCGTTGGTGGCCACCATGATGCGCACGCGGTCATGCAGCCAGGCGCGCTGTCGGCTGTCTTTGTCAGCATGGTCAAGACCGGCATGATAGAAGGTGGCACTGAGCCCGGCCTCTGTCAGGTGCTCGGCAATCTCGCGGGCATGGCGGCGACTACGCACATAGACGATGGCAGAGCCGCTGATGCCTTCCAACTGGTGTATCAGTTCGTAGTGCTTGTCGGGCGTATTGAGCACGAGGTATGCCAGGTTCTGGCGTTCGAACGACATGCGGAAGACGTTGAACGTCCCTTCCAACTTTTGGCAAATGTCCTCAACCACCTTAGGTGTGGCGGTGGCCGTCAGAGCAAGGACGGGAACGTTGGGGTGAATGACGCGGATGTTGGCAATGTCAAGGTAGCTGGGGCGGAAGTCGTAGCCCCATTGTGAAATGCAGTGCGCCTCGTCGACGGTGATGAACGACACCTGCATGTGCGAGAGTTTTTTCTGGAACAGCTGACTGCCCAGACGTTCCGGCGACACATAGAGCAGCTTGACCTTGCCGAGGATGCAGTTTTCCAGGATGCGCAGGATGTCGTCGTGCTGCATGCCGCTGTAGATGGCCTCGGCACGGATGCCTATCTGCCGCAGGTGGTGTACTTGGTCCTTCATCAGGGCGATGAGCGGTGTGATGACGATGCACACACCCTCCATGGCCAAGGCTGGCACCTGGAAGGTGATGCTCTTGCCGCCACCGGTGGGCATCAGTCCCAGCGTGTCGTGCCCGCTGCTAATGGACTCAATGATGTCCCGCTGTATGCCCCGGAAATCATCATAGCCCCAGTAGCGCTGCAGAATCTCCTTATAATTATCAATTATCAATTATCAATTAGCGTATGCGCAATCACTCTTCACTAGGTTGTATGTCCTCAATCTGGAGCTGTACCTCGCCGCGCTTGTAGGTGTTCTCTTCTATGGTGTAGACGATGTCGAACGAGCGCTTCGACTTGATGTAGCGGGCGGCGGCACTCTGTCCGAAGGCGATACCGTTCATCACCACCGCCGACTTCGAGTCGACGAGTTCCAGCTTGATGTGCTCCTGATGGCGCCCAACGACCTTGGAGGTGCCATAGTCATAGACGTTACGCGTCAGGAACAGCGGCTTCTCGTTGCCTGGTCCGTGCGGTGCTAACTTTTTCAGTTCGTTCAGCAGTCGCTTGTTGATGTTGTGGAAGTCCAGTTCCATGTCAATGTCCAGTGTCTGCTGTGTCTGTTCCGGCATGATATGCTGGCTGACATACTCCTGGAAGCGGCGGCGGAACTCGGGAATGTTCTCCTGTTTCAGCGTCAGCCCCACGGCGTAGGTATGGCCGCCGAAGTTCTCCAATAAGTCACGGCACGACTTGATGGCCTCGTAGATGTCGAAGCCTGCCACGCTACGAGCGGAACCCGATGCCACGCCATTGATGATAGTCAGTACCACCGTCGGGCGGAAGTAGAGTTCCGTCAGTCTGGAGGCCACGATGCCCACCACGCCTTTCTTCCATCCCTCGTCGTAGAGCACGATGCTCTTCTGGTGGCTCTGGCTTTCTAAACGGGCCACAATCTCGTTGGCCTCCTCGGTCATCTGCTTGTCCGCGTCGCGGCGCTGGTCGTTATACTCGTTGATGCGCGTGGCCTCGGTGAGTGCCTTCTGCAAGTCCTTCTCCACCAGCAGTTCCACCGTCTCCGTGCCGTTCTGCATGCGGCCGGAGGCGTTGATGCGCGGGCCTATCTTGAACATGATGTCGCTCATGGTCAGCTCGCGCCCCGTCAGCCCGCAGATGTCGATGATGGCCTTCAGACCTGTCGACGGACTTTGGTTCAGCTGCTTCAGTCCGTGGAATGCCAGCGTGCGGTTCTCGCCCTCTATGGGTACCAGGTCGGCGGCAATGCTCAGCGCGCAGAAGTCGAGTAGGGGGATGAGTCGTGAGAAAGGAATGCCGTTGTTCTTGGCAAAGGCCTGCATCAGCTTGAAGCCCACACCGCACCCCGAGAGGTGGTGAAAGGGGTACGTGGAGTCAGGCCGCTTGGGGTTCAGGATAGCCACGGCGGGGGGCATCACCTCGTCGGGCACATGGTGGTCGCAGATGATGAAGTCGATGCCCAACGACTTGGCGTAGGTAATCTCCTCGACGGCCTTGATGCCACAGTCGAGGACGATAATGAGTTTAACACCTGTCTCTGCCGCATAGTCTATTCCCTTGTGGCTGACACCATAGCCCTCCTCATAGCGGTCGGGGATATAGTATTCCATGTTGGAATAGAACTGCTGCAGAAACTTATACACTAAAGCTACTGCCGTACAACCATCCACATCGTAGTCGCCGTACACCATGATGCGCTCCTTGCGGCCCATGGCATCGTTCAGGCGGTCTACAGCAACGTCCATGTCGTCCATCAGGAACGGGTCGATCAGCTCATTGAGCATGGGGCGGAAGAAACGCTTGGCCGCGCTCTCGGTCTTGATGCCGCGCTGGATGAGCAGCGACGCCATCGTCTGACTCATGCCAATCTTCTCCGCCAGCTCCTTAGCTGCTTGTTGCTTTTCCGGTGTAGGTGGTTCGTAATTCCATTTAAATTGCATTTATATTTGTTTTTGTTTTCTTTCGCTTCAAAGTGTACTGACAGGCTGTATGCGTCTTTTGCCGCAAAGTTACGAAATAATTTATATAAATAATGTGTTATGTGTAAAATTTAACAGTTATTTTGTTTTTATATTCGGAATTTATTTGTACTTTTGCAGGTTTTATTATGTAATCAGCTGTTGAAGAAATAAAGACAAACATAATATAAATACAATGAGTACAAGATGTTTTGAAATCAAAGTCATGTTGTTCATCGCATTGTTTTTTGTGTATGGTTTTAGCATGACGCAAGCGCAGACCAACGACGTCACAGATTACGAGACGGTTACCGTCAGCATACCTGCGACAGGTTACGACGCTTCAAAAGGCCCGGAGATGGCACGGGTCAAGTACAACAAGACGTTCCCGCTCGTCATCACCAGCGACGACATGGGTAAGACCGAGCTGACCAACAACTGGGCAGAAGTCAACGGCTATCCCAATGTCAACAACACCATCGACCTGGGCATTCAGCCCGGTGGCACGAAGTTCCTTGCTGCTCCCTACAAGAAGTACTACACGCAGCATGAGAGCAGCGACGTCAGCGACTACCAGCCCATGACCTACACCGACAACGTAGGCAAGGAGCAGCGCTACCGCATGACCAGTGCCATCATGCCGTATCTGCTGAAGTCGGACGGCAGCAGCGACTACTCGCACATTGATGCCAACGACGCCAAGCTGATGCTGCGCACTGGCTTCAGCTTCGCCCAGCACGATGTCAATGACATCTCGTCTGTCAGTGCCATCTCGTCGGCAATGACCACCAACAACACGACGTGGACCAACGCTGTGGGCATCGGCCTGAAGGTGATGGTCGAGCCTAACGGCAACCACAAATACCTCGATGCTGGCCGACAGAACGACGGCATCTGCTGGAACATCTTCCAGAACCCCAACTCTGAATATCTCGGCAACAGCAAGACGCTGACGTCATGGACCAACAGCCGCACCGACTGGTCAGCCAGTGGCATCCAGGACTTGCCCACCACCTTCAGCAGCAAGCCCACGGGCGGCTATGCCCGCACCTTCTTCCAAGGTAATGAGAGTGCATGGAAGGCTGCTGTCGATGCTGCAGACGGCACGAGCATGATCATCGGCGGCACCCACGGACTGGGCAACGAGATTAAGCAGCACCTGCGCACAGCCGCCAACGTCAAGGACAACGCTTGGGTGGCCAGTGCCGACGAGGTATGGGAATACTACCATATATATAATAAGGTGAAGATAGAGAACGTCTACTATAACGACAACAAGCTGACCTTCGACGTGCTGGTGCCTACCTACCAGAAGAACCAGTACCGCGAGCTGACGCTTAACATTCCCGGACTCACGGGCGGGCAGGCTCCTACATTCACCAGCACTATTAAACCCGTCACTGGCGGCTACAACGCCGATGGCGGCACGGGCATAGGCTACACCATGAACATCGGACTGGAGAACAGCATCAAGACACACATCAACGAGCTGATGGCCATCTACCGCGACGACCAGATGAACGAGTTCGTCAAGCGCGACCTGCAGTACCTCATCGACCAGCTGTGGGATAACAATGACTACGTGGCAAGCCTCAATGATCTACCTGACCACCACTACACCATCGGCTCAACGCTCGACGGTGCAGCAGGTCCCACCATCGCCACCATCAAGACCGATGCCGACGAGGCCAAGCTGTATGCCAAGCCCCGCTATATTGCCGCCGAAGGCAAGCTCTATGAGACCGCGGCAGAAGCCTCGGGCCCCAAGTACGTGGGTACTACCGCGACGACCACCGTGGACTATACCGAAAAGGCTGTCACTGGCACCGTCGTGCTCTATGCTGAGGGCGAGGACCTCAGCGGCACCGCCGTTGTGGGTTGCGACTTCGACAACACCAATAACAGCGACGGCCGCTACTACGCCATGAAAACCTCGTCGATGGGCATGGGCGGCTGCATCGTCAGCGGCACCCCCGCCACTGTCACCAACAGTTTGCCGCGCGGTAAGTACAAGATGGTGATAGGCTACGGCAACAGCAGCACAGGTGACACCAACTATAACGTCTGCGTCGGCGGTTCCTCGGTATATGCATTCAGCACCAGTACCGCTACCGGGCAGACCGTTACGGAGTTCACTACCGACAACTTTGACATCACTGTGGACAACACCCCCGTCACCATCACTTCCGACTACACCAACGACCATCCCGAGAAAGGCAACCGATGGATTGACTATGTCTATATCATCAAGACTGCCGACCTGGCAGCAGCCGTGCCTACGATGACCTTCACGAAATCTACGGCAGCGGCCACCGTCAAGACCGGCACCACCGCCACGCTCACCGCTACGGCCGTGCCTAACGGTGGCAGTGGTCTCACCACCGCTATCTATGCTGCCGACTCGGAGGGAACACCTACGGGCGCAGCCCTTGCCACGGGAACGACGAGCGTTACCTACGCCTTTACACCCACTGCTGACGGTACTTCCTACTTCGTAGCACGGTCCACCAACAGCGCAGGCACCACCACGTCGGAACTGATAACCCTCACGGCTTCCAGCATCGTGAATTACACATTGAACATCATCGACAAGAGCGGCGGCACCGCCATGACAGCAACGATACCCAATCCGGGAACGGCAGAGACCGACCCGCTGCCCACGGCCTACCGCAGCCCCTTCGTCGAGAACTACCGCTACTATCTCACTGTCGAGGACGCGCAAGAAAACAACACCGCCAACGCCCTCGCTTCCACCGACGACTGGTCCAATGCCACCATCTATGTGGGTTACGATGTGAAGAGCACCTTCGGCGCTGACAAGAAGTTTGCTATATGGGCGAACAACAGGTATATGCACATGGTGTATCGTGTTGGTCAGTCCGGTGGAGATTATCGTTATTATATAACAAATCAACAATACGATCTGACAGATATACCCAGTGCTGCATCAACAGCAGGCGATATCACTCAACATACAATAACGACATCCGACTACGCTTTGCTCGACAATCACTTCATGTGGGATTTAGGTGATGACCCCTATAATGTTATTTTAAGGAATATAGGCAGTGGCGCCTATTTCCAAGCAAAATACAATGATAATCCTGCTGAGGTATTAAAGATTCCACAATCTGACACCAGAAACCATTATGCTATACTCTATTGGCAAGGAGTCAATGGTAACAAGACAGAAGATACAGCTGTGGAAACTGATGCGGATTATTGCCTTTTATTTGATAGGTCGACGAGTACCTCCACTGAATTGACCGTTCGCAACACCAATAATCATTTCTTGGCATGTAATGATAACCAATGGAGATGTATAGACAAAAAGCATAATTCTTATGCAACTATAACAAAAATATATATCAAATCTGTCCCTGAAATTACCGTCAACGTGCTGAATAGTCACGGCGAAGTGGAAGCTCAGTTGCAGGCATACAACAACCCCACTGCAACCATGCAGTCGTTCGTTCCGTACTCCATGCTCCGTGCATATACCTCTGAACATAAGTTCTTTTACGATGCTGCACACGCCGATAAAGTCACGGCAGGTGTCGCTCTCAGCACCAGTAAATTGGAGGCTAACGGCGGCAACCTCTATATGACCTACGACCTTGTAGATGACAAGTGGCGTACGGTGGAAAAGGATGCTGTCACCTATTATGTACACTCCTTCGATGCGGAAACCGACGATGATGCCAACTGGTACGGACTGCGCTACAACAAGACGGATGCAAGTACCGGCAATTATATCATGGCATCAGCCCTGTCGTCGAACCTTGGAACTACCGACTTGGCTAACATTACCGGCACTAACGCCGACACCGACAATGGAAAGAAGGGACAGTGGGTACTTATCGGTACACCCTACCACTTGGAACTGGCAAACCGCTACCTCGGCATTGACAACCTGCTGGGTATTCCTTCTGATGCCACCTCGTCGAGCAAAGCTCAAGTGCGTGCCGCAGGCACGTCCGGCGTTATCACGACATGGGAGGTTGTCACATGGCTCAACAATGGAAAGTCGCACCTCTTCTTCCGTCCACAGGGCGGATTCAACGGGCAGGCACCGTATTTATATTTGAACGGATCGTCCAGCTTGTCTGAAAAAGCAAGCGGTGGTGAAATGTTCGACTTCTATTGGGCAACAAAAACCACTGAACACACAGCTCCTACTGCCACATTAACCCTTTCTGCTGCTTCTTCTAATGTGTATGTTGATGCCAGCACGACGCTGACGGCTACGGCAACGCCGGCCGAGGGGCACAGTGTGACTTATTTCGCTATTGAGCGTGAGACGAGCGCCGATGTTTGGGAAGTTGTAGGTACTCCTTACGTAGGTACTGATATCTCTGGTGAAGCAGAGAAAAACGCAACAACAGGTGTTGTTACGTTGACTTATAATTTTATTCCCGACGCAGAAGGAACTTATAAATTCCGTGCCCGTTCCATTTCTGACAACGACGATGCAACGGTCATCCTTTCCACTAATACCACGCGCGACGGCGGACAGGGCAGTGCCGTTAGCGTAACCGCCACGGTGAAACCTTTCACGGTAGGTTCCGACAACTATACCATCGTGCTCGTTGATAAGGCTGGTAACGAACTTTACACGGAAAGCAATGTGCCGGCAAGTCGTGTCAGCGAGGCCAACAGCGTTTCTGGCCGCAATGGCGACCCGCTGAACAATGACTGGCGCAGCCCGCTTGTCACGCGATACTACTACTACAGCACCAAGGCCGATGCCAAAGGCAACACGGGCAGCAACCTCTTCGATTGGGCAAGCACCGCCACTACGCCTACCGTCTATGTCGGCTATGAGGTGGGTACCGATATTGACCTGAATACGAAGGTGACTGACATCAGCGAACGTGTGCGCCGCAGCGACGACGACGCAACGATGGTGCGC
>Ga0247608_10000676_pt1 | contig 53139 bp, 40 predicted proteins | sample 176DNAGHGlowgp2_FD_193490 | JGI IMG/M metagenome (GOLD analysis project Ga0247608, IMG submission 193490) | Sheep rumen microbial communities from Palmerston North, Manawatu-Wanganui, New Zealand - 1766 DNA GHGlow gp2 | ecosystem: Host-associated > Mammals > Digestive system > Stomach > Rumen ... | reverse complement strand
GAGTATTTACTACTGGCGGAACTACATCACAGTCTTCTTGTAACCAAGACCTTGTAAATACTGATTATTTAGCAATCGAGAGACTTCTTAGAATTATAATCCCTATCATTGAGAAAGAAAGGGAAGAGAGAATTGAGGCTGATGAGGCGCTTAGTGGTGCTATTGAGACCGAACGTGAAGAGCGTGAATCTGCCGATACAGAGATTTGGGATGCGCTTAACAAGGAAATATCTGCTAGAACTGAGGGTGACGAAGAACTTTGGGAAGCCTTAAATAAGGAGGTATCAGCAAGAACACAAGCCGATATTGAACTTTGGGAAGGCTTGAATGCCGAGACTCAACGAGCAATCAGTGCTGAGACAGAACTTGCCGCTAGCATTAAAGACCTTAACGACAAACTGGATGAGGAAATCTCTGCTAGGACAGAGGCTGACGAGTTCCTACAGCAACAGATTGACGAAGAGGTTGAGAGAGCAAAGGCAGCAGAAGAGGAACTTGACGATAAGATTGAGGCTGAAACTCAACGCGCAATCAGTGCTGAGACGGTACTTGACGATAAGATTGAGACTGAAACCCAAAGGGCAACGGCAAGAGAAAATGAAATTGATGGACAGTTACTTGACCCATCAAAGAATCCTTATCAGTTACGTGCCCAAGCTGTTGGCAGAGATAACTATAATATGATTCTTGAGTCTAAGGACGGAAATGAAGACCATTTCATCAAGATTAAGTTTGATGCTGATTTTGGTGAGATATAATAACATTGAAAACAATATATAATAAAATGAATGATAGATTACAATTTAGACATCACAGCCCTATATTCAATTCTAGGGAGCGTGCTATAGACTACATTTTTAAGGATATTAAAAATGCTGCTTCTGGCATTACACGCGATGATGAGACATTAAAGTATTCATTGTTCTCAGAACCAGCAGTTCTTAGGTATAAGAATGATGAGGATGACAATAAAATTATAGAGATAACGTCTAAGGGAGAAGTTATCTATAACCCAAATGAGACTGCTCCAAATCCTCATATTATTTTAGCGATTGGCGCAGATACCAATAATACACAATCTTTCAATGAGAATAGATATTGTATTATTGATATTGACAAGACTGAACAAGAGATTGCTGACTTGTGGGAGTTTATCAAAGGTGCTTTGAAAGGTTTGTCAATAATCACTAAGGACAGCAATACGTTAAAACTCTATAACGAGAAAACTGAAGACGGTACTATCATCAGTGGTGATGTTGTTGTGGCTGAAAGCCAGATATTTAATGACCGTAGGAGACCAAATACTCTCTTAAACACAAAGGATGGTTTGTTCACATTCGTGAAGTTGGAGTTTACTCCAGGCGATGATAAATTCACTTTCATTGTTAATGATGAAACAACAGAAGTTCCTCTTTATGACTATTATGTGGTTGATGGATATTACAATAGAAAGGACGAGTCATTACACCTTATTAGAAAAGATGGTGAACAAGTAGTTATAAGCCTTGAGAATCTTGTTGGTGAGTGGACAACCGAAGGTGATGCTTCAACTACACCAATAGTCCTTAAAAAAGAGGAAATCAAATATGGGGATGAGGCTCAACATCACCATGTAGAGCCTTTCCAAGATATTTTAAGGGCTGACGTTAGAATTGATTCTGGAAGAACCTATAATATCTTGAACAAAACCAATGATGGTAGATATTTGTATGTTGACGGTACTGCAAGTAATATTACTTATTTTAAGGACGGAAAAGCGATTAGTGTGCAAGAAGCATTAAAAGATGCTACCAAAAATGCATCAAATGATAGCACAAATATCATTTATGAGAAAGTCGATGGTTTCTATGCAACTGCACAGTTGAAATATAAGAGCAAGGAGAATAAACTTATTTTTACAACGTCTAATTCCACTGGTGGAACAACTGTTGAGGAATTCAATCTTAGTACAGTAGATGTTGTTGAAGATATATATTATAACCCATCTACCGAAACTTTAGTTATAAAGTATATAGATGGAAGTGGCGAGATAAAGACAGTTGATATTCCAATTGGAGATATGATAACCGAGTGGGATATTCAGAATGAAGGCCATAATGTCAAATTGCATAAAGAAAGAGTAATTGCTGGTAATGATAAAGTTTCTGCTGATGTAAAGATTTATAACGACACAGATAATATATTGGTTGATAAAAACCATGAGTTGTTTGTTAAGGGTACTGCGGATAATATCAAGTATGGCAAAAACGGTAACGTAAGCAATGAACTTGACAAACTTAATGCCAATGATGCTGATATTAACGCAAGGCTTAACGAGACTAGTGGAAAAGTAGACACGTTAAGGGTAGAATTTGACACTGAAGTTGAGAGGGCAGAGGCAGCAGAAGAAGAACTTAATGGAAAACTTGATGCTGAGATTACACGCTCAAAGGGCAAGGATACTGAACACGATAGAGAGATTCTTGCAATTAAAGATACAATTGGTACTGGATTCACTACCGATGGTCACGAAACAGTAACATATAAGTTCAATGAATTGTCAGATAAGGCTGACACAATTTCAGCAAAAACCGATTCTAATACCGCTACAATAGGCTTACTTTCCGCAAAAGTAGAGGCTGAAGTGGTTCGTGCAAAGGGAGAAGAACAAAGAATTGAGAAAAAATTTGACGATGAACTTGGTGATGGCTTCAATATTCGCAATACTGTAAGAGACGAGTTCAATAAGGAAAAGTCAGAACGTATTGGAGAGGATGTTAAACTGCAAACAGAGATTGATGCATTAAGCGCAAGCACTAGCGGTAAATTAATTGATGTCATTAATATCGACCATTCAATTGACGTTGATAAGACTGATGCAGTAAGACCAGTTATCAAGGTTAACCTCAGTAAGGAAGTTGAAGACGATAAGGCTAACATTATTAAACTAAACGCTGACGGACTTTATGCTGGTGTTGACCTTTCTTATGAGTTTAATGAAGAGGTTGGAACTAACCAACTTATCTTCAAAACAACAAACGGTACTAAAATATTCGACCTCAAGACAAATTCTGTGGTTGATAAGATTTATTACGACCCAACAAGAGAGGCAGTTATCATTGAATACACAGTTGATGGCAAGAGAATGCCTGATGTCGTTGTTCCAGTCCATGATTTGATTAATGAATGGCGTGTTTCTGAAAGTACAATTGGGGCAATTAAACTATCAAAGACAAGAGAAAGTGGCAGCACACAAGACGTTCTTTCAGCAGAAACAATAATAGCAACACATGAGGATAATATCTTGATTAACGATGATGGTGCTCTTTATGTATCAAGAAAACCAATAACTGACCTTGAAAACAGAATGAACTCTGTTGAGGGAAGGCTAGATGTAACAGAGGCAGATATTGATGCACTTGAGGATGGGCTTTCAGCAGAAATTACTCGTGCAACAGGAGAAGAACAGCGCATTGAAGGTAAACTTGACCGTGAGATTGAACGCTCAAACACAAAGGATAATGAACACGATACTAAAATCAACGAACTTAGAACAGATTTAGGGGCTGAAATCGAGAATCGTAGAAATGCTGATGATGAACTAAATAGAGCAATTCATGCAGAAGAAGACCGTGCTAAGACTGTTGAAAGTGCAATAACACAGCAACTTAATGCTGAGACAGCAGCTAGACAAAATGCGGACGCAACTCTCGACCAGAAAATTGATAGTGAAATTTTAACTGAAAGGAATGCTCGTATTTCTAAAGATAACGATTTGCAGCAACAGATTACTAATGAGTCTAACCGTGCAATTGGAGAAGAACAGCGTATTGAGATAAAACTTGACCGTGAGATTGAACGCTCAAACACAAAGGATGAGGATTTACAAACGCAGATTTCCAACGAAGTAATCGTAAGAACTGAAAAAGATGGAGATTTACAGATTGCGATTACAGATGAGGCTGCAAGAGCTAAAGGAAGAGAAGACCAGATTGAAAATAATCTTAATCTTGAGATTCAAAGAGCACAAGATGAAGAAAGCAATCTTAAAGTTTTAATTGACACTGAAAAAGAAACAAGAGAGACTGAGGATGCACATATCTGGAGAGTAATCAGACCAATAGAATTCTTCGATACGACAACCATTCATAATGAGAGAGTTCGTAATAGTGGAGCAGACCCAGATGAAGTTAGACACAGCGTTATTGTTGCCAATACGCCAGAGAATATCATTAAAGTTTCAGACATAAAAGGTGGACTTTATGCAACAGTATCTATTGGATATAATGAATCAGCAAACGCACTTACAATTTATGATGGTGTTGGTCAAGAACGTAAAATCATTAATACCGTAACACTTGGTCCTGGTTCTTTAATCAAAGATATTAGTTATGACCATACGGAAAAGGTTTTGGTTGTTACATATCGTAGAGCTGGAGAAAGTGAGGACACTACAGTGAAATTCCCAGTAGCTGATTTATTTAACGAATGGGATGTACAGAACCCATCTGAAAAGAGTGCAATTGAACTTCATAAAGAAGACCAATCTACTGAAACTGGTACAGTTGACATTATTTGGGGTAGAGTACTTATCACTGATGACCGTAATGGCGATGGAAAACCTGATGAGGGTAGTGACAACATTATTGAAATTAGGAACAATGGACTTTATGTAAGCGGTTCAGCAATTACAGAAGCAATTGATATTGCAGAGTGTGCTCAACATGAACTTAAAGAAGTTGAAACTGCTGTTTTAGGGCATAAAGTTAACCAAGAATGTGGTAGTGGGTTCACATATTCGCCGAAAGAAAGTGCTTGTTTCATTAGTGCAGCAACTGATATGTATGATGCAGATGTGATACTTGATAAGTACTTGTGCTCAGCGCATACTAGAATCACAAATGTTGAGGAAGATGTAGATTGTTTGTGGCGAGAAGTTAACATTACTCAAGAAAATGTTATTGGCTTCACAGTTCCCCCATGTGGAATAAACGCTGACGGTACGCCATTCAAGTATCCTAAACATATTGATTCTTGTTTCATTAGTGCAGCAACTAATATGAACGAAGCCGATGTAATACTTGACAGAAAACTTTGTGAAGTTGCTGGCGGTTTTGAATGTATTAGCGCAGAAACTGAAATGGTTGAGGATGTCCTTGGCGTAAAGGGTCAATGTGATAAAATTATTAATTATCCAACAACTCAAGGATGCTTGTTATCAACTGCGACTACATTTGCAAACGCAGATGCTATACTTGAAGAAGCTGTTTGCTCGTTGATTAGACAATCTTTTAATGGTAGCGAAAGAGTTACTACGTCAACTAAAGTTGAACAAGACCCATATGTTGCAGACAATAAAATGGTTGTTGTCGATGTAAGACTTTCTCATGGTAATGATAGTGGTAAATGGCAAGAGGACGAAGACCTTATAATTACATCATATTCAGGCGACTGTATTGAAGAAACAATTGGCGAAGAACCAACTTGTAACCAATCAGAATTTACAGATACAAACGTATTAAGAATTGTTGATTTAACAGGGCTTGGATATAGAGAAGAGGCTAAGTTTAACGGCTTATACTTAAGCAATGTTTGGAATTGCGGCTTATATACTAGAAATGGTGTGGGCACTCCATATGATAAATATCAAACAGATGAAGCGGCAACTGCAATGAATTATTATGATAGAAAGTACAGAAATGGTGTAAGATACCATAATGGACAGTAAATGAATAAAAAAGGTTAGGAAAATTCCTAACCTTTTTTCTTATTCGTCAAATTTTTCAGTGTAATCCCATTGTATATCATCGAAAATAAAACCGCCAGTAGATGGAGTTTTATTTGGTATTTTTTTGAAATAGAACCTCATATCAGAGCCTAACGTTACTATTGATGATAATACAGTTGGTATTTTACCTTCATTTTCAAATTCTTCAACGTCTTTATTTGTGATTGTTTCCAATGCCTCAAGGTATTTGGAGTTTTCTGCTTCAAAGAGTTCGTTTTTCTCGTTTTCAACCTCTTCCAAGTGTTTTTGTACTAATGTATCCCAATCAATATTGCATTCTTTAACAAAAGGAGGTGTTTCATTAATTTTAACCCAAAATTCTATCTCTTTTCTTTCTGGGGTCATCAACGCCTCAAACGTATCTTGGTCTTCTTCCTTATTAGGATAACCGCTTACTAATTTAGATTGCTCTTCTGTAAAGAAAAGTCTGTCTTTTGGGTTATTTATCAATATTTTACTCCTAATATCTGGATGAAAACAAACCAATAATGGCGTTATTCTTTTATTGAATTGGTCAATGTATTTCTCCACATTGTATTCCAACCCTTCATATTCACTGCAAAGAACATCTTCCTCTTTATCAAGGATTTCATTTGGGACTAATTTGCAGTTGAGTATTATCTCATCCTCATCAAATACGGTGTTTCCATATTTTTCTTTTGCAAGTTCAAGACGAGTTTTTTTCACATAATCTGGTAATGTTTTATCTTGTTCTTTATACAACTTTTCTATCTCTTTTGTTATTTCTGTTTTTTCGCCATCAAGGTAATAGTATAAATGTGTAACACGTTTTACGTCTGAATGTCCTTTCTTAGTACCAGTGTTGATATAATAGATTGTATCACTCACATTTGCATTGATACCTTCTTTAATTACCAATTCATACCAAGCTTGACGAGATTTTTTAGACCCAGCCTTAGTTAATGTTTTGCAATCTGCGATGTAGTCCTTAATGGATTTTTTGATATTACCCTTTGATGCTATGTCTTTAATTGGAATTTGGTAATTATATATCTTTTCTATATAGTCATAGTAGTTTGATAGAAATTTATATCCATTACCTCTAAGAAGCAAATCTACTCCCTCATCAATGAATTTTTCAAGGTATCCACTCATTTTTCTAGATTTAATTGTGTTGCCAACTTTTTTGGTTGACCCGTCTGGCAATTTATCGCCATAGTTCTTTCTTGATAGGTTTATTGAACTAGATATGAATTCGTCAATATCAAGGCCATATCGCTGCCAACCACCGTTATAGCAAGTGTTCAAGAATGTATCCTCAAACTCTGCAACATCAGCTCTCACTTTCGTATAATGCTCGCCTTTTTTAACGTTTCTACCCAATCCTTTTCCAATATAAGGGTGCTCATCTGTATATCTATATGTTTCTGGCAATTTAAAGTTAAAACCTAGCTAGCCATCGGTGTTGCTTATTACGTTCATTCCTAGGGCGTTAACTACTGTTCCGTCCAATGAAATGTCGTACACAACACCGATGCCTTGGCAGTCCTCCATTTTTTTTACATTAATATTATTCATTTTACTATTTCTTTTAAAAGTTCTTCTTTATTTTCATAAACTTTATATGGATATTCTATACCTAAGTTGCTATAGTATAATAATTTTACCCCATTTTCTTCGCAAAGTTTTCTTTTTTGGCAATCTAGTTTTTTTATTTTTTCAAATTCTTTACCCCCTCCATAAAATTCGATTGGCTTAAAATGCTGTTCGCCTTGGCATTCAATTGCAATATTATATTTTGGTATAAAGATGTCAAGTTCTTGTTTACCTAGCCAATCGAAATGTTTTCTCATTTTGTGTTCTATCTTGTTGGCGTCTAAATAGGATGATATTTCTTTTTCCATAGAGCTTCCGACACATTTAGGACACATTTGACCATTTAAATGCCTATTTGGAGGGCAAAGAAAATCTCCATGTATTTTGCAAGTTATATATGATTCAAAAAATGCGCCATTATAAACAAAATTATTGTATTCATATAAATTATTATATTTTAAGTTAGCCAATTTAACGAATCTATCTTTATTACTATATTTGTTGGCACATTTGGGGCATCCGCATTTTGAACTTGTTAATGCGTGTGGAGTCACTTGGAAAATACCGTGTTCATTACCAAATTCATCTTTTTTATGGCATATTAGACTAATTTTATTTTCAGTAGTTTTATATTCTACTAATGATGTGTCGTATTTGTTGCCATGTATTTTGTGTATACGTTCTATTATATCATTAGTATTCATCTTTTGATTATGCGCACAAAAAGAGCAGCCTTCGCCTCTTAGATGGTTGTTTGGGGTTTGTGTGAAATATTTCCCGCATTTTTTGCACCCTATTAAAACATCCAAATTAGTTTTTACATATATTACTTTATCGTAGATAAAATTATCTCCATGTTTTTTACGCGCTTTTTCTATAAATTCAGCAGTTGTTAGCTTTTTCATTCATTTTGTTTTTTAAAAACATTATTCCAGCTTGACAAGTCTTGGAGAACGTTCCTAATGGCATATATTTGAATTCATCTAAGAATACTTCAATGCAGCTAATATCATCTGTGTTAAGTAATGCAACCGATACTCTGTCAACTGTTCCGTCTAATATCTTTTTTGCCATTATTCTAGCCCTTTGTTTTGTAAGCCACCTAAAATCTCTATCAGTATCTATTGGTTTGCTATAGTATTCTAACTTAGTTTGTTCGTTTATTTCAGAAGGTTTAATTTTCTCTTGCTTATCATTGAACAAACTATGGTCTTCTGTTACTGTAACGCTCATATTACCTTCAGAAACCTCATATAACGGCTTATTTGTTTTGTGACGGTATATGTAATTAGGCTTCATCCATCCACTTCTGCACAGCACTTTAAATGGTTTTTCGGAGGTATCATATTCCCTACCTAAAATATCTGTCTCAGTCTTACCAATTAACTCACATATTGGCTTGATGTCTATTAGCCCACTGTCATCATATTTTATGAATAATGGTGTATCTGCTGTGAATGAATCACCAACGATAGGCGTGTATCCTAATGATTTGAAATGAGAAATCATCAATCGAAGCATCTGTCTACCAATACAAGTCGTTTTTTCTGCTGCAATTAGATTACCCCAAGGGAAGATACCAGGACTTCCTGCGCTTCCGAAGTAGCTGTTGCCTAGAATTTTTAAAGGTAGTTGCTTCTTATCGTTTCCGCTTTTTTCTGCTTTCCAATATGCAATTTCTTTCTTTATATGTTCTTTTTCTGCTTCATTTGTGCATTTGTCTAAGGCTTCTTTTAATTCGTCTACTTTTGCTCCTGCTTTACGTTTAAGTTCTTTATATTTTTCTCGTTGCTCAAGAACATAATTAAGCATTTTATTAAGCACACCACTAGGGTCAACTTCATTTGGAATTCCCCAAGTTAGGATTATCGAAGGATACAATGAGTTGAAATCTAATTTTGCTTGCTCTCCAATGAATCCAGTTACCAAAAGTCTTGAAAGGCCACCAGTGAATTTTTTATTCTTTCCTAATGCTGGAATTGCAAGGTCATTCTCAAACGACCAAGCCATCATAATAAGTTTCCAAATGCCAGCTGTACCCATTGTACAAGCCCTTGAGAATGTAGTTGGAAGCATTTTACCAACTAGAAAGTTGGATTCGTTTAGTCTATCTTCTACTTTATCTGTTTCCCAGAGGTCATCTAAAAGGTAACGTTCAACGATATATCTTCCGCTTACAAGTTCATAGTTTGGTAATAACGGTTTTCTATCCGTTACTCTATACCAATCACCATCAACGTCTGAAAAGCCAAATACTTTTTCTTTTATGTTCCAAGTTGATGTGATTTTATCTCCAGGAACGTATACTCTGTTTGGTTTTTTCAAGTTTAGGTATTTGGTTACATATTTCAAGTTTGATGATTTCATGTTAGAGTCAATTGCTTGCGCTCTTCTTGCAGCGTGAAGTGAATCCAATACATTATGACCCCACATAATTGTAGGATAATAATACTCTACCTCTCCACCTAGTTTAAGGACTGCTTCTTTCTTTTTCTTATATATTGGATGTCTAAAATATTTTGTGGATAATTCTGAGAAATCAACGCCTAATTGCTCGCAACGGACGATGAGGAAATCCCAGTCAAAGTTTTCAGAGTTATGCCCAACAACTGTGTCTGGTTTCAGTTCTGCCAATATCTTCAAGAATTCTTCGATTGCTTTAAGTTCGTTTCTATCTAATTCCTCTTTTGTATTACCTTCAACAGATAGAACTTTATCATATCCTCTATTAGAATGTATACCAATTTGTTCAATTCTATGTATTCTAGGATTAAGACCTTGTGTTTCCAAGTCGAAGATGAATCTAAGCAATTGGTCATATGAATCATATCCTTTAAAGAGTCTGCGTCCAGTTTGAATCATATATTGTTCAACTGGTGTAACAACCATATATTCTTTATTGGATTCTGTTTGGGCGTTAGTTTTTTTACGTTCTTGTAGGGGAACGCCACCTTCTTGGAAGAACATTTGGAAAACCTTGTTGGACATTTTCCTAGTTGCATGGAAAAGATATTTGTAGCCGTTTTCCAATCTCTCGTTTGGTTCTTCGCCATCCTTGGATGTAATTAAGGCTTTAACGGCAATTCCGTATCTCCTCATTGCGCTTCTGAGTTTCGCCTTATTGCCATCGAAGAGTCTGATTGCTGCGCTGTGTTTAACCCAAGCGAATGGTTTGAAATCATCTTTCTTAATGCGTTTGACACCATTTTTGTCAACATAGATAATGCTAACTTGGTCTTCATCGAAAGCACATTCAATGTCTATAATGTGCTCCATTGGGTCGTGACCATTGAGGAATGTGTTGACAACCTCTGTTGTAATTTCTTTCATTAATTTGAATTGTTAATATCGTTATTGGAAGCTATAGGTCATACCAAGATGCCATCACTTCTTAGTTTATGCAAAGATATGTTAAAAAACCGTAAAAAGCAAATATTTATATAAAAAATGTTAAATTATGATATGGTCAGCACAAGAAATGAGCAAGAAGTTTAGGATGTCTCTAGGAAAGAATATTTCTCCTAGGTCAATTCATGCATTTGCTGAGAAACTAGGATACCATATGAAGAGAGTCGGTGGGAAGAAAGGCTATGACCAAAGCTTATATACAGCCCTTACAAGGCATTTGAAGGAGTTATTGGACTACGATAGTCAACAGACGGTTAGAACGCCTCAGAAGCCTCAGAAACAACAAAATTTAGGGGATTACTACACCTATAACGGTGAGAGGGATAACATTGACTATGAATGGGAAAAAAATGAAGGAATAATCAAACGTGCGATTATTGAATCAATAAACAAGGTATTTGGCAGAAAAGTTTTATGATATTATATACGAAAGACAATAGTTTAAAAAAAATCTATATAAACGAATCAAGGCTATTAGCATTGGAGGGCATTGATTGGACTCGTTTAGATAATGGTATGTTAAATTTGTCCGTAAATCAGAGGAAAGACAACAATTCCAACAAGGGTGCTAACAGTGTTGATACTCGTGTGTTCGGAACAAAAGATGATATTTTAAATGGAAAGATATTGTCAAAAAATGGTAAGCCTATGGGTACTTCCAAATCACTGTCTCAAGATTATGCGTCAAAGAAGGCTGCTATAGAAGCATACAATGCAGTGATTGATTATGTTGCTAATGGTCGTGTCGGGCGATGCTCCTTGCCAGATGGTTTGGATAAAATAACCGAAACAGCAATAAACAAATGGCTCACTTCATCTTTTTCTGATAACAGAATAATAGATTTGTGTAAAAAATCAATCAATAGAATAGAATCTGACTATAATAGGTGGTCAATGACTTATGGTAGGGTATCTAATTCTGATGATAATAGTAATAATATTGCGAGATATATAACTGGTATTGTTCCAAACACCGATGTCAAGTATATATCGTTGTTTTCCATGACTGATTTCAATTTCAGTGATGCGATTAAGCACGGAACTATAAGACAAAATGGCAATACCGACTCGTTACTAGGTATTGATAAAGACAGTAGGGAAAAAGACCAAAATGGAAATTTGAAACAGTTGGATATAAGATATGACAATTCCGTAACGCCAAATATTGCGCAAAATTTTTCCCTTAATGGAGTTAAGGACGGACATTTTAAGCAGCAATATGGTTTAAACGGAGGCAATGAATATTCAAGTGTTTCTCAATTTTTGGATAAATCGGTTAATTATGCAGCCTATGCTTTAAGGAAAGAGGGGTTTAGTCCAGATTTTATAGTTTCAGCACCATCTTCGTCAAAATTCAATGAATATTATTGCCATAATTTATCCAATAAACTAGGGATTAAATATATCAGTGATTTTTTCAAGAGGAATGTAATTAATGTTAGGTATGCTGATGGTGAGGATTTATTGTCAAAAGGTTTTTCGCCAAAGGATGTGTTGGAATTTGAAAGTCAAGCAAAAAACATAGCATATAATGAAATTGGGTATATTGTATCCGAGCCAATCCGTAACTTTATTTATAATAATAGGGACATATTTGGTAATATATCAATTGAAAGCCACAGTAGGGAGAAAATATCATTAGAAGAGGTTTTTGACTGTACTATGATTTATGCATACAACACAATCATAGAAAACCTTGATGGCGATAATGTATCAACACATTTGGTTAAGAATTTTTTAAAGGAGAAGAATAAACTATATAATAAGCAATATGATTCAAGAAGGATATTTAACGAGGTTTCTTTTAGAATAAAAACGAAAATAGGAATAAAAGCGTTTAATCAGTTATTGATGGAAACTATGAATCTAGTGCAGAAATACTCAGATATTTTGAAAAAAAACGGATATAAACTTAGATTTAATATCAAAAAGTTTAAAATAACTAATTTCAAGAAAATGTTCCGTCCTTTTTTATCTAACTTATACATAATTGCTGATGGCTATATGACAAATGGAGAGTTGATGAATAGGTTCAAGAATGCCAAGTTCTTGATTTTCGATGAGGACATCAACAGCGGAGCAACACTGAAGATTGTAATTGATGCATTGGAAGAAAAATTGCCAGAACAAAGTTCTAGCAATCTGTTATGTTTGGTTAATGCGTTTTCTAATTCGGGCTTTTAATCATACAGTTCTTCCAAACCATTTGATACATTTGCATAAAGGTCTTGGTCAAACATATCGTAGTCTTCGATTAACAAACTTCCATTCTCAGTGTATTCATCCAATGTCTTGTCGATTGCCTTGTTTATTGTTTCAAAATAAAGGTCTACGTCAATACCATCACAAGCAAATTTATCGCATATTGCTGCGATGTAGTATTCTCTGTCAAAATTTTCTTCCATAGAGTTTAATTTTTTGCTTTATTTTTTATCATTTTCTTAAATTCTTTTGCCTCTTCATCAGTGGCTTCTCTCAAAGTTTCGTATTTTGGAGACATACCAATTCTAACACCCATTTCAAAAGTGTGTTTGAACGCACCGTGTGATGTTTTCGCATAGATGGTTTTCTCTATAATTTCGCCATTTTTGTTTTCAAATTGGCATTTCCAATAACCGTTTTTCATATTTTATGCTATTTGTTCTTGATGCAAATATACGAAAAATATTTGAGACAGCCAAATATTTTAATATAAAAATTATTAATTTTGAAATATTTGTGATATTTGTTATACGCTAGGTGTTATTCCAATAAACATTTATGCAAATTTTAATTACGTAAATATTAGGTGGTGGCTGAAGTGATTTCAATCACCATTTTTATTTTTTATTCATATGCTAATCTTTTTACTTAAAAAATACTATTTATAGAATAATAGTACTAAACATAAAATAAAAACGTAATTTATAAGATTAATCATAAAATTATGGGAAAAAGAATAAGACATTTAGAGTTTTATGGATATGTTGACCAAAACGTTTATATGGGTTTACCAAACGTTGACTTAAGCGATATTCGTGAGACAAATAGAGAGCAAGATAAGGAAATCAGTTCTATTTCTAGTGCAACGAAAGATAAAGCTGACCTTGTTGTTGTTAACGAACTTAGCGGAAAAGTTGATACATTTGTTGATAAGCAAGACAAAATAAATAAATGGCTTGCGAAGGGAATCAACAAAAATAGGGAAAGAATTGATGGACTTGAAAAACGTGATGAAGAAATTACCACTAAAATCAATGAAATTGTTGATGATTTCAATCCTATTTACGATAACATCGAAAGCCTTTCCAATCAAATTAATGACGTAGATAGTAGACTATCCCAACATTTATCGCAAGAATCCACTTTTGAGGAAGAAACAAACGAGAGGTTAAATGCATTAGAAACAAATATTGATAAAAAAATAGATAAGGCAGAGGCATATGATGTTTTTGCCAAAAAATCTGATGTATATACCAAATCTGAAATAGAAGAGAAATTTGATGATTTGTCTGAAGAATATCCGACAAAAGAATGGATAAGAAATCAAGGCTACATTACAGAAAACGAAGCAGACTCAAAATATGCAACTAAAACTAGGGTAAATGCATTAGATGCTAGAGTTACTGACGTTCAAACCACTTTAACTAGCCAATATACACAACTTAATTCTGATTATACACGCTTTAAAGACAGTACTAACGATGCTATTGATAACATTGATGGCAGATTAGATACTCTTGAAGTAAAGCATACTGCTGATGTTGAGAATTTAAGAAATACGACTGATAGCATACAAAGACAAGTTAACCAGAATACAGAGTCAATCAGGCTCATAAATGATGTATCTTTGCCAAATAAAGCGAACAAGTCAGACGTAGATACACTTACGTCTAAAGTTGACACGCTTTCAAACAATCTTAGCTCAAAGGTTGACAAGGCAGATTATATTCGTGATATGAATATCCTAGATTCTGACCTTCAACATATTAGAGATACAAAAGCAGATAAATCACAGCTTGATATTGTAAGCGGAAATGTTAATACGGTTAGTGATAGACTTGACCAAGAAATTCAAAATAGAATTAACGGTGACAATGCTCTTGATGCTAGAATAGACACAACAAATGTTAGAATTGATGACATTAGGGAAGAAAACCTAAATAGAGATAGAAAAATAAGAGAACTTGAAAATGGTTTACGCCAAGAAGCAAATGATAGAGCCGCTGGTGATGATGCTCTAAGAGGTACAACTGGAGATAAAGACATCGACATTACAATCTATGGAACTAGAAAATATGCAGATAAAGTTGCCCAACAAGCATTTTCTCAGTCTAAAACATATACTGATGTAAAGGTTGGAGAATTAAGGGATTATGTGGATAATCAAGACTATGCACTAGACCAAAAAATAACAGCAAAAGCAGATGTATCTTATGTTAACCAGTTAAGAAATGAAATAGAATCATCTATTGACACAAAAATTGCTTCTGAAGAAAATAGAGCCACTAGTGCCGAAGATACTCTTACAAGAGGTATTAGAGAAGAGGTAAGTAGGGCAATGAGAGCCGAAAATCAATTATCTAGAGATTTAGCACATACTAGTAATATAGTTAAGGCGTTGACAGAATGGGATGGTGATGACAGACGTGACTATGAGGATACTGGTAATGGGGTTGTCGATGTAATGCATCGTGAACTACATGACATAAAGGAAGCAATCAGTGCAATTACAGTAATAGGAGAAGGAATCCAGACTAGCAACCCACATGAAGTAGGATTTGGAACATATAACGCAACACATACTGGCGCTGATGATTCTGAAAAAACCTCATTCTCAATAGGAAATGGAACTTCAGATTCCGATAGGAAAAATGCATTCGAAATAAGAAGAAACGGAGACATTTATATGTGGATTGAAGGGGAATATATGAAAATAAATGACCTTCTAGCAATGCTTGCACATGAGATTTATTAAAATAAAAAATTAAAATGATATTAGACAATGGGAAAATACAGAATGTATGAGCCTTACGGCTATGAAGATAATTCAAACTATATTAGCAAGAAAGACCAAATAGAGAGAGAATTGCAGCAAAACAGAATCAATGACTGTAAAGAATTCGCATCCGTAGAATATAATGAAACATTACAAGCATTTGTATTCAAGAATGTTAAAGGGCAAGAAAGGGGATACGCTTACATGTCTGATATAATTCCTTCAGACCTTATTAAAGATGCATATTACGATTCATCAACAAAAAGTCTTATAATAACATTTGTTAATGGCAAAATTGTTACAATACCATTAGATGACCTAATTGATGTTGTTGAAGCAGGTGATGGACTTAAAAACATAGATGGAAAATTCTATATAAATCTTACTGAAGATTGCGAAAGATTCTTGACTGTAGATGAAAATGGACTTAAACTCAGCGGTGTCCAAGATGCTATTAATGTTGAGAGAGATAGGGCAATCAGTGCGGAAACTGAAGAATATAACAGAGCAACACAATCTGAAAGAGACCTTGCTGCTGCAATAAGGCAAGAAGCTACTGAGAGAACAGAGAACGATAACTTAATAAGACAAACTATTGGGAACGACTTCTCAATTAACCCAACTGAAACAGTGTCGTTTAAGTTTAATCAACTTAGTGAAAAGGTACAAAAAGAAATCGATGACAGAGGAACAGCAGTTTCACAAGAAGCACAATTAAGAGAACTTGGTGATAGTAATTTAAGCGGCAAAATTACGCAAGAGATAAACAATAGGACAGCAGAGGTCAGTGAACTTAGGTCAACCAAGGCAAACAAGTCTGATGTCTATACAAAAGATGAAGTGTATACAAAAGAAGAATGTGATGCTAGATACTTAAGTGGAGGCAGTGGTTCAACTGATGCATATACAAAGGAAGAAAGTGACGCTAGATTCCAGCCAAAAGGTGATTATTTGACACAAGATTCACTTAATGGATATGCAACACAAGAATGGGTGGAAAACAAAGGATATTTAACAGAGCACCAACCACTAGATGAATATGCCAAAATAGAATATGTCAATGCTGAATTAAGTGGGAAAGCAGATGCTTCAGTTGTTTATACACAAGAAGAAGTTGATGCAATTGTGGCAGAGAAAGAAGTTGAAATAGTAAAAGCAAATAATGAGATACTCACCTTAAAGAATATTGTTGGCGAACTTGGTGGAAATGTTGAGTGGGATGTTCCAGCTGACGGTACGTTTAACAATATGATGAAAAAAAGTGGCATTGTTAAGTTGGGTGAAGATACAACAACCTCAACATACACTGGTGGAATAACATCAGCAAACAAGACCAAATTGCATCTCAATGGAAAGAACCTTACATTCAGTGGCGCAACTACAAATAATCCTTGTATCATGACAAGAGGAAAACAAGAGCTTACCATTATGGGCAATGGTACTTTCGATGCAGCGGGACGCATTGCTGTTGAGGCAAATGGTGCTGATACCGTAATCAACTTAAGCGGAACTACTGGATTCTTTGCAGCTGAACCTACTTATGTAACTGACAGAAGCGGAGGTGAATTGATTTATTGCTATCTTGGAACAATTAACATCACTAATGGTACATTTAAAAACCTTGGAGAAGATAAAAAGTTTTTATTGAATTGCTATGATGCAAACTATAAGAATGGTACTGCCAAGATTGTTGTAACTGGCGGTAAGTTCTATGACTTTAATCCAGCAGATAACTCAGCAGAAGGTGAGCACACAAGTTTCCTTGTAGAAGGGTATCACGTTGAAGTGTCACAAGATGGTGAGAGCACCGTATATACAGTTAAAAAGGATTCTTAAAAAATGAATTAAAAAATATTTATTATAAATAACGTTAATAAAACAATAAAAACATATGATAAAAAATCTTTATTCATTTGGACTTTTGCGTAATGGTAAGGTCTATGCCAACAAAGAGTTAGCAATACAAGGTTTGACACAAGCAACTACAAATGATGGTGTTGCAAAATTGGCTCGTTATCTTGACCCTGTGGTCGGTGGAGACCCAATAATTAGAACAATTGTTGGTTTCTATGCAAATGCAGACGAGATGGAAGATAACGGAGGTGGGCAATCAAGTTATACAATTCTTGACATTGACGGAAGCGCAGCAGATGTTGAACAATTAAAAGATGCCGTTTCAGCAATCAACGAAACAATTGGTGATGGGTTTGATGACAAGACATTAACTGAGGCGATAGAAGAGGTTAATGCAAAACTTGGTACAGGATTTTCAGAAGACCACACCGTAGCTGATGCATTGGCAGAACTTAAGAGCGAGCTTGAAGACAAACTTAAAGTTGAAATTGATGATACGACATCTACTTCAGAGTACATCATAAAACAAGGTGGCATTGAAATTGGTAGAATCAAAAAGGATGTTGTTGTTGATAAGGGTAGTGTTGTACACGGAACTTGGGTTGACGAGAATACATTTAATGAAGACCCCGATGGTCCCGATACAGCGATTAAACTTGAACTTGTGAATGGAAATGTTATCTACATTAACACTAAAGACCTTGTAGATATATACACAGCTGGAAATGGTATTGACATTATCAATAACGTTGTATCAATCAAGTACAATAATCACAGTGAGGAATTCCTTGTTGTAGATGAGGATGGAATCAAAGTTAAAGGCATACAAGCAGCAATTGACAAGAAGGCTGACAAAGAGAGACTTGAGGCAAGTGATGGTATTTCAATTGCATCAAATAAGGTTAAGGCTATTGCAGCAGGATATTCAGCCCCAGCAATCAAGAACCCTATCACAGTTGATAAGGATGGCATCAAGTTCGCAAATGTATTGGATTGCGGATTCTTCGATGACGAAACTGAGATTGCATCTACGGCAGAAGATATTAATGCAATCACAGACCCACAGGATACTGATGTGTTCATCAGTGGTGACGAGGCATTCAATGCCGCTAAAGGTAAAACATTTAAGAGCATTGAGGCATCAGACATCAATGCAGCAAGTGAGACTTCATTAGCAGCTAATGGGTCGATAACACTTGATAATGTTGAAGTGACTGGTGACAAGGGCACAAGCAATGCATTTGTAGGATTGAATGCTCCAAGTGTTGAGATTTCAAATGCTACAGTTGCAAATGGGTCAAAGGCTTATAATGTATTTGAACAAGTTGGAAACTCTAATATTGATTCATTCAGTGCATCTAATGTGAAGGTTGATGACGTTGCCTTGAAACACAATGTATTTAACATTTACAAGCCAAATAACGATGCTGTAATCAACATTTCAGACGTTAATCTTAACTTGAATGTTAACAACTCAAATGCATTGAGACTTGCAAACTATACTAACGCTACTGGTGTTACAGTTAACTTCGAGAACGTTGCTTGGACATATGAGAATACCCCAAACATAGAGTCAGCAGATTTCGGATGGGCAGGATTAATTATCTATCAGCCAGCATTTACTGATGTTGCACTTGGTGGTGACTTGTCAAAGGTTCAGACTTGGACGTTCAATTTCAAGAACTGTAAGTACAATGGTGTTAAGGTAACTGAAAATAACTTTGGTGAGAAGAATCAAGTATTCTACCTTTACAATATTGAAAATACTGGTGCAATCACAGACCCAAGCACAAATGGCTTTATATTGAATTTTGAATAAGAGAATTAAACGGATTTAAAAATGGACAATTAAAAACATTGCCCATTTTTATGATGATAATTATTACAGAATATGCAAGTGTAAGTATTTCCATTTTGATATGAAGACATTATGATAGCAAATGTCATACTTTTGAATGGTAATGAAATATTTATTATTAACATAAAATTAGAAAATTAATAAATCAATAAACATTTAAAAAATTATGGCTATAATTAACAACAATGTAAAGAACGTTAAGTTCTTAAGAAACCAAAATCCTTTTGAGTCACGTGAAGATGCTCGTCAAGCCTTGGTAGACAATAAGGGCATAGCAGAAGACGGTACTTCATTACTTGCTCGTTACACCGTAAGTGGCGAGGTTAAGACAATCGTTGGATATGTAGCAGTGGTAGGTGAAACACACCATTTGACAATTATTGACGTTGAAGGTGCTAGTAGCGATGTTGAGGAATTAAGAAAAGAGATTAATGCAAAGCTTGGCGAAGGAATTACAAGTGATAACACTGCAACTGAACAACTTGCAGCATTGAGTGGTAGTTCTTCTGACGCTAGTGGCGTTACCTCTGTTTGGGGTGCTAAGGCTTATGCAGATGATTTAATCAGCACACTTGACTACACAGACACTGTTGTAACAGGTAGTTATGTATCTGCTGTTAACGAGGCTGATGGTAGAATTTCAGTAACACGTGTTGCTCTTCCAGATGCAAGTAGCGTTTCTGGTGACAACAAGGTTGTTACAGACGTAACGCAGTCTAAGGGTGCTATCACTGCAACCGCTTCAAATATCACTAGTATTAAACTTGCTGGTTATGCAGAAGGCACTGATGCTGACATCGCTGCTACCGATACCCTTGGTCAAGCTCTTGGTAAGTTGCAAGCCCAGATTAATGCAATGGACAAGGATGCTTCAGCTGTTGATGGACAAGTTGTTACAACCGTATCTGAAGCTGATGGTAAGATAACTGAGGCAAAGGCTAATGTTAAAGACTTGCAACTTGGTGGATATGTAAAGAATACTTCCGCTACTGGCGGCATTGCATCTACAGACACTCTTAATGAAGCATTGAGCAAATTGGAGAACAAGGCAGCTGCAATCACCATTACAAATGCCGATGGTTCTATTAACGTAGCAACTGCTACAAGTGGTACTGACATCAACGTTAACATCAATAGTGGTGAACATGTGCTTGCAAAGGACGGTGCTGCTGGACTTTATACAAACATTGCTTTAAGCAGTATCACTCCTTCCTCTACAACTGTTAGAGAAGAATATCAACTTACTGCAACAGATGGTACTAAACTTGGTGACACAATCAAGATTTATAAAGACAGTTCTATTTCTAAGATTTATCTTGGATACTCAACTGATACAGTAGATGAAGATAGTGGTGTTATTACAAGTGGAACTACTGGTGAAGCACAATCACTTAACTATGTTTACCACAAAGAAGATGGTAAATATGAAATGGTTCATGTAGATGTTTCTAAGTTCCTAGTTGAAAGTGAATTTGCAAGTGGTGTGACTGCTGATGCAACTGGTATAGTGCATGGTGTTGTTGATACAGACTCTGAAACTAATTCTGGTGGCACTGCATTCTTAACAGTTGGCGCAGATGGCTTCAAAGTTAGTGGAATCAAGCAAGAAATTATTGATAGAATCAATGAACTTGATGCTGATTTGAGTGGTAACACAACTCACGTAAAAGTGGGTGTTGCTGAGGCTGATGGTAAGATTACAGCTGTAACCGTAGATGAAACTGACATTGCCTCTGCAAGTGCTTTAGCTGCTGAGATTGCTGCTCGTAAGGCTGTTGATGGACAAGACGGGCAGACATATGCTGCCAATGCTGGTAAGACATATATTAGTGGCGCAACGTCATTGAACGATGCTGACATCAAGTTAAACGATGCATTGAAAGTATTAAGCGATAATACTGTTAATGAGGTTCAAGTTAATGGTACTGCTCTTGCTGAAAGCAACAACGTTGTAAATATTCAGATTAGTGCTACTAATGGAACTGGCGCTGCTAGCACTCCACTTATTGTAAACACTAATGATGGTACTGGCGCAGTTACAATACAACTTGAAGGCTTGGATTGCGGCACATATTAATTGAATGAAAACAAATAATCTATAATAAAAGGTTAGGAATCGGTCCTAACCTTTTTTATTTTCAATAATCTCGTCATTTTAAATTGTTTTTAATATTTATTATTAACAAAATATCTTATAGTAAGGTATATTGTAAAATATAGTGCTGGTATTCTTACCATTTTTTGAACTCGATAGTTCTGAAAAACGATATATATAATAACAAACAATAAGATAAAATAATAAATTACACATTATGGCAAAAAACATTAACTATGTTTCCCATAAAAAGAGCAAAGTTAAGCAAGATGGCAAGCCTCAGTTGCCATCAGCTTCCGCATTGGTGGAAGGCGAAATTGCTATCAACTATGCTAAGGATGTGGAAACATTATCAATAAAAAATGAAAGTGGAACTGTCGTAACATTCTCATCTGACAACTACTACACTGAGCAGAAATTGGGAAGTGGATTCACCAATGCCAACAGTGCGAAGACTGTCACAACCGCCATAAATGGTCTCTCTGATAGGGTGGATGGAATCAGTGGTAAGACACTGACACAAGTTACCTCTAGCAATAACAGCATAGCTGCTTCTACTGCCGTTACAAGCGATGGAACGGTTAAGGCTGACATACAGACTGATGCATCAAAGATAAGCGGTTTAACGGCAGTTTCTGACTCTGACGAAGGTGCTGCAAAGATAAGTGGTGTTACTAGCACAAGTTCAGTTAAGAAGGGTATTGAGAACCTTTACAAGAGCCTTGCAAGCGAGATTGCGGCAAGAAAAAATTCAGTATTAATAAGAACGATTTCTAGCGTTAATAAAGCCATCGAAGTGACGGAAACGCCAAATGCAGATGGGTTTGCAACTAGCATTGCATTAATGCTTGATTCTACGACCAATGGCAACGGAGATGAAAAAACAGGTACTGATAATGCGTTAACAATAACAAATGATGGTTTGTTCCTATCATCAAAATGGACTTGCGGAAATTATCAATAAAAAATTAACAAAATAATAATAAAAATTATGGCAAAAAATATTAAAAGACATTTATCGCATCTTAAAAGTAGCGGTACTACAGCCCCAGCAGCTAGTGATTTGATATATGGTGAAATCGCGGTTGGCTATAAGGATGGCGAAGAAAGATTGTACATTAAAAACAGTTCTGATAACATTGTAACTATAGGCGTTCCAGCAGGAGACATACTTAACTGTATGGTTACTGATACTAGCGGGGATAGTGCGGTTTCAGCTTCAATTAATGCATGTAGTCCTACTGGTAGAACAGTTACAGTAGCACACTCAACAGCAGCTGGCTATAAACACGTTCCTGCTGGTGGTTCAAATGGACAATTCCTTGGATGGAATAGTGCTGGTACAGCAAAGTGGGTGGCAAACCCAAATACTGACTCAGCTACCACACTCAATGGTCACTATGCCCCAACAGCAATATCAGGAGGAACAAAAACAGCTGCGGCTACTGGTGGAAGTGCTTTAGCATGGAGTTCCCCAATCGTAACTGGAGTTACTCTCAGTGGCGACGCTAAAGGCCACATCACCGCTGTTGCAGTATCGAGCGCAAAGTTACCAGCAAACCCAAATACTGATACAAAGGTAACTGCTGTTGAAAATCACTATACTCCAACGTCAAGTGCCACAATTTCAAAAACAGCGTCTTCAACTACTAGTGCTAGTTGGGGCTCATCTGATTTTGTGACTGGTATCACATTGTATAAGGATGCCGCTGGGCACATAACTGATATGGCAGTAGGTTCATTACAGTTACCTGCAAACCCAAATACTAACACTTGGCGAGCAGTTAACGTAAATGGGGCATCAAAATACACTACTGCAACCACAGCAACTAATGTTTTAAGTTTCACTAGTGGTTCAACTAATGGTACTATTGGTGTATCTGGAACGGACGTGAAAGTTACAGGGTTTTTACCATATGAAACTAGCTTGACGAGCACTTCTGATGAGAAACTTCCTACATCAAAGGCTGTATCTGATTACGTGACTCAACAAATGGCAAGTGCGTTAACATATAAAGGTACTGCACCTACAACACTTCCTACTTCTCCAAAAGTTGGTGATTTATATGTTGTAGCAACGGCTGGTACTTATGCTGGGCAAGCTTGCGAAGTTGGTGACTATATCATATGCAGAACAAATGACCCAGTTGTGTGGGATGTAATCAATGGTGAAAACCAAGTTGAGAATAAGAGTGCTACATTAGCAGAAGCAGGTTCATCTGCCACTTTAGCCACCGTAGATGGTACTAATATTACTGTTACAACACCATCTACTTGGACTGGTGTAGCCAAAACTGGTACAGTTACAAAAGTATCTACGGGGGCTGGTCTTGTTGGCGGCGATGTAACAACTACTGGAACATTAAAAGCTGCATTAAGTAGTGAAACTACGTCTACACTTGCTGCCGTAGCGATGGGGAGTACTAGCGGTAGACAATATGCAGTAGGTCTTGATAAGAATGGCGTATTATCAGTAAACATACCTTGGACTAACACCAATAGTGAATATGTTCCAACTGGACGTACTATAACAGCAACTAGTGGATTGACAGGTGGCGGTAATTTATCGGCAAACAGAACTATTGGTCTTGCAACAACTGGCACTGCTGGAACATATGGCCCAACCACTGATGTAACTGGTACTGAAGGAACAACCATTAAGATTCCTCAGATTACAACTGACGCTTATGGTCGTGTTACCTCTGTAACTGAAAGAACTCTTACAAATAAGAATAACACTTATACAGTTAATAATGGTACATTTACAATCAGTGGTAACGGTACTTCTGTTGCATCAACAAGTGCAAATGCTAGTACAAACAGCGGGCTTAATATTAAGAATGGAACATTTGTTAGTTTAACAACTGGAACAAGTGAACTCACAATTGGTGTTTCAACTGGTACTTCAAGCACCACACTTGCACGTGGAGACCACAGTCACTCTTCATATGTCAATCAGAATGCATATAGCAACATCAAGATTGGTTCAACAACCCTATCTGCTGCTTCTACTACAGATACAGTTGAATTTGCTACTACTAACACAAGTGGAACTGACGGTTTGACAATTAGTGGTACGAATGGAGCTGCTGGAGCAGATAAGGTTACAATAAATCTTGGTGACATTGTATGCGGTGATTACGCATAAAATTTGAATGATTGAATATATTTATAAAATGGTTGATGGATGCCATAGCCAGTGTCTGTCAGCCATTTTTAACAATAAACAATAGATTTTTTAAGCTGGCACACTTGCCTCATCAACGGCATTGATGGTAGAAATCTATATTTCGATAAAAATCTAATTAATAAGAATTATGGCAAAAAACATTACAAGACATATAACCCACATTAAATCAAAAGTGGTTGAAAGTAGTAACCCTAAATTACCAGCATCTGGAGATATTGAACTCGGTGAGATTGCTGTTAACTATGCAAAGGGTTATGAGACATTATCAATAAAAAATGAAAGTGGTGATGTTGTAACATTCTCAGAGGATAAAAATATTGGTAAAAAAGGTAAATTAACAGGATATGCAAAGGCTAGTTCTGCCTCTGCTGTTGCAACAGGTGATACCATTAATACTGCCATAGGTAAACTTGAGAAGGCGCTTGATGGAAAATCAAACAATGGACATACACACGATGACAGGTATTACACTGAAAGCGAATTAACAGGTTCTTCTACAACAGTTGTCGTTGCAAAGGCATCAAGTGCAGCAACAGCAGCTTCCGCTAGTTCCGTTGCTTGGGGCAATGTAAGCGGCAAACCAAGTAGTTTCACGCCTTCATCCCACAACCAAGCGTCAAATACTATAACAGCAATGACTGGTTATGCAGTAGCAGCAACTAGTGGTGATATTACTACATCTGATACTCTGAATGCGGCAATTGGGAAACTTGAGAAAAATGACAATGACATAAAAAAGCAAATCGGAAGCGGATTTACAGTAAGTTCAATAACTGAGGTTATTGAAGAGAATGAAGAAATCATATCTTCAGCATTGAACGACCTAGAGGAAAGGAAACGTGATAGCAGTGCATATACACGTGTACATTACAGTAAGGTGAATGTAACAAGTAATTTGACTAATATTACTTGTCCAGTGACATTATCAACTAATGGCGAACAGTGCAATGTATTGTATGTTAACAATTCAAAAGAGCATACTGTAACAATATCGACAATATATAAGTCACCAGATAATAGTCAGATTAATTTAACCATTAAGGCTAATGGGTATGCTGAAGTGAACTATTTATATTTCGATGGTGTAATTTATGTGAGAGGCGTGTAAAGATAAAAATCGAGAAATATGGATATGGCGAAGTCAACTTCATAAAACTAGGAGAAAATTATATACCTACGTGGTGTATGAAATTTAAAATGGCAATATAAAAAAAAAAGAGTGAAACATGAAGAAGTGTCTCACTCTTTTTTAATGTATAATTGTTTATAAAATTGAAGAATCAAGTAAATTCTCAAACTGCTGCATGTACACCACGCACTGAGAACCCAAGATACCGAGTGCCGTACTCGGCCACGTCTCTCCTCCCACTTATTTCGAAGGAAAAAAAGTAAGCTGTGTTTATAGCGTCAGGCGTAGAACTCCAATATCTTGGTCGGTCGTCGTAGTATTTACCGTCCGAGTAGAGTCCAGCAGCAGGGAAAAACACATATGCATTTGGATTAGTCTTACTTGTAAATATCCCACCATTTATTCCACTTCCGTTGAAGTTATTTACCCATTTGTAGTCAGTCTTATCAATCAAGTCTCGTAATTCAGTTGCTGTTGGCATTCTCCATTCACTACCCATTACTTGTGTTGCGGTGTCAGCAGCCGATGCTAGTGGATTTTCATTACCTAGATAATAACTATTGGATGATTCATACTGTTGTGAACCATAACCATACTTATAGTAGTCTCCATAATCGGTTTCCTTCGTTGCTCCAACGTTACACGTTGCGAAAAGCAATCCGTTGGAAAGTCCAAGGTCAACTACCTCATAGTTCCCAATCATGAACCTACCATCACCGCTTTGCATTAATAATGCTCTTCTTCTCATATTTAAAATTGTTTTACTTGATAATTATTATCAAGTAATTGTGGAAAATACGTAAAATTATTTGGAAAAATTGCATATTTATTTTTAAATGTTTGTTTTATGTTTTTAAAGATATTATTCATATTAGGTTTTGTGCTGTTGTTTTCGTATTTGGGCTATATCACATGGAAGGATAAGAGGATACCATTCTCAATATCTCAGACGGTACGTAGTCTTAATGACGAGAATAAATGGCTGTTCTCTGTGATGATGTTCATTGTTGCAATACTTATAGCACCACAGTTAATCGAAATAATGAGTCCATTTGGATATGAGCCTCTTGCATTCATAACAGCACTTGGTTTGATTGGTGTTGGGTCAGACCCATTGGGGGGTGGGGATAAAGATATAATGCACTATGTATCGGCTGTTATAATGGGCGTGTCAAGTCAGATGATAGTGTGGCTTATTTCCCCTTGGCTAATGATATTATGGCTTCCATACGTGATTTATACAATGTATATGGATGACGGTAGGTGGAATATGATGTTTGCTGAAATGGTGTTGATAATTGCATTGTTGGTTTGCGGTTTGAAATAAACATCATTTCCGCTAGTACTAATTTATATGTTCGTGGCGCTTAATTTATGCACCACAGAATATTTATTGAAAATAAAATTAATAATTAAATTAATTAATACAAATTATGGAAAAATATACTTATATTAAGCTTGATATTAGAGGCTACTACATTGAATTCAGCGAGAAGTTCAACCCAGACCTTTATAACAATCTTGGAGAGACCTACGAGGATTTCTTGGATAATAAATGGGTATTGCTTTCAGATGAACAAGTCCAGTTCCACATTGACAATCCAAACGCATCGGTAAAGGAAGTATGGGATATGGAGCTGACTCCAGTTCCAGAGAGGACATTGGAACAAGCAAAGCGTGAGAAGATTTTTGAGATTGAGGGGTATGACCGTTCTGAAGCAGTGAATAGTTTTACTATTGGTAATCAGACTATGTGGTTGACGGTAAATGAACGTCAGCAACTTGCAACACAGATTAGCTCTAATGAGGCTATCGGAAGAGAGACTATGACTCGTTGGTTTAATGGCTATGAGTTTACATACTCCATCGCTTCGTGGAAACAGATGCTTGTTGCTCTTGAGGTATATGCTGGTGATGCTTTGAATGTCACAGAGGCTCATAAGGCAGCTGTAAATGCTCTTGAAACTATAGAAGCTGTAGATAATTTTGATATAACTGCTGGTTATCCAGATAAACTTTCGTTCTGATTATGCTTAGAAGAAGATTATTACAGGTTAATAAAGGCAAGTATGTTGACAATGGGCTTGTTGTGTGGTATGACGGCAAGAACAACCTTCAAGGTGGTGGCTACAGTACGACTACTACGTATTGGTATCCTTATGTAGCAGAGAACACTGATATACTTAATAATTGCTACTTGGAAAAGAACGGTAGTCCTACGTGGCTGACAAACGGCGGATTCAATGACCCCAGTTCATCGAGTACCAACAACTACTTTCAAAATAATAGCAGCATAGTGTTTACATCAAAAACGACTGCAATCACTGATTTTACGTGGATTATCCATGTCAATGTGGAGAAGTCTGACTTAGAGAACTTAAATCAAACACTTAGATTCCTTGGGGAGTCATTTTCAGGTTATGATGGTGCTGGACGTTATATTTTGGAATGCAAAGAAAATGGTAGTAGCTTTGGAATGTCTCAAAACACGGGGTCTGCATGGATAGAATCCAAAGTTTCAGGCAATAGTACCCCAAACGTCATCAGGACTGTAGCATTTGTGAGAAGTGGAAGTACATTGACTGTTTATATTAACGGACAACTGTTTGGTTCTACTGATTGTCCTAGAATAGCACTTATCAACAATAGTAATGAGACATTTGTCTTGGCTGGTTATGATAGTCCTACTAATAATTACAATGACAGAGCGTTCAAGGGCGACTTCTATGGCTGTGTGTGTTATCGTCGTGCTTTGTCTGAGACTGAAGTCAAAAACATGACGGACTATCTGGAGGATAGATATTAAACAGACGAGGCACAAAGCATCGATGAACCATCAGAATGCACTTACACTATCACTTATGGACCACATCAGGAACAAGCTGACTGTGAAGGCAACACATCAACATCATTTGAATATGATGTGAGTGGATATATAAATGCTATAAACCAATGGGGTTCTGTGAGTGGAGACGTTGGTTCATGGTCCTATAATACTAGATGGAATGGCACAGAATCAGCTGAATACACACACCCTGGCTGCCCAAACAGCACTACTATCACTTGGGATGTATATCAAGAGGACTGTGGCTCTTAACAGGACTGTGGCTCTACTGGTATTTAGGCAAATATAACTGCCAAATTATTGATGCCACTCTAGAATGTTGTCTCTTACTCTCAGAGAGATAAATAGCCTCAACTGTCTAAAATGAGGACTTGCACGGTAGCTTAATTATAAATAAAGATATGATAGCAATACTCTCTCTATTGATGGCGATAGCATACATTGCTGTCGTCATCATCAAAGACAAGAAACTGCCTGACAGCATGTCTGCTCTCGTCTATGCTCTTTCAAACAAGTGGCAATGGGTGTGGACTCTATGGCTGTGGGCAGTAAGCTTGCTGATGTGCATACCATTGATAGATGCATTGCCAGAGACATGGAAGTTCCTTGGATTCTTGACACTTGCTTGTCTTGGATTTGTAGGTGCAATGCCTATCATCTACAAAGAGCACAAGAAGGCACATGACATCTTGGGCGTATCAGCAGGTATACTCTCACAAGTATGTGTGTTCATTCTCAGTCCTTGGTGGCTGTTGGTGTGGTTCTTATGGCCTTTTCTCATGGGAAGCACAATTGTTCAGCAAAAAGGTGGTGATATGCGTGAACTATTCAAAGGAAAAGGTGTCTTTGTTGCCGAGGTGATTTGTATGATTACGTTGGCAGTGGCTATGCTTACTAGGATATAAGAATATCATTTACTAAAATAATTAATAAAATAAATTAACGTATAATTATGAAGAAATTTATAACAAAATTTGATACAACTGCTGAATTGGCTGCTTTTTCAGCAACAACTGATTTTGGCAAGCCGCATGTATCTTTAACAAAGGATGACGGTAAGGTTCATTACTTTGGCCTTCATGCATATGTTAACCTTGGCCTACCAAGCGGAACGAAGTGGGCAACGATGAATGTGGGTGCTTCATCAGAAACGGATTATGGTAATTACTATCAATACGGTAAGGGTACTGCTCAGTATGCTGCAACAAGTGGTGATAGCAACTATAGTGGAACAGAAGAACCACTAGATTCTTCTGTCGATACGGCATCCCAAGTATGGGGTGGCTCTTGGCATATGCCAACGAGAATACAAATGCAAGAATTGACAGCTAATACTACTTATCAGTGGGTAACAAACTACAAAGGTAGTGGAATAAATGGTGTTAAATTTACAAGTAAGACTAATCCAAATGCATATGTGTTTTTCCCTGCTGCTGGCCTCTGGGGCGATGGTAGCCAGTACGATGTAGGCAATTACGGTAACTATTGGGGTTCTTCTCCTAATGGTAGTTATGGCGCTTGCAGCTTGTTCTTTAGCAATGGTCCCAAGGCCGTGAGCAGTACCAGCCGTGCTGGCGGCCTCTCGGTTCGCCCTGTGGTTGGATGGGATTGAGAATTCATCATCCAACCAATACCAAGTCAATCAAATTAAAATAAAAAGTATGGCACAAGCGGTGTTCTCTACGGACGCTACTTGTACTTCAGCAGTGGTAATTGCTACATGGACAGTGACAGCCGCTACTTCGGCTTCTCCGTGCGTGGGGTTGTTGGTTAAATACTGAAATTTAATTTTAAATTATGGCTAAGAATTCAGATATTAATTGGGAACAAGTTAGGGTAGATGCATCAATCAATGTTATGAATGCTATATTGAGTAGTTCAATAATGGTGTTTATATTCCAATTTGTCTTTAAGAAACAGATTGCAGATATTGCTGTTAGTTATGCTGACAAGTTGGTTGAGGAATTAAGAAAAGAAAAAACGCTCAAGGATTAGAACCTTGGGCGTTATTTTGTTGTTGCTGCATATTTTGTGCAATTTGATTATATTCTGTGTTTAGTTGATTTAAGGTTTGTATTATACCATTAATCACATTTCCTTTGATATTTTGGTTTAATTGATACTTGATGCATTGATTTTCCCAACTAGGTAAGTTTCTTAATAATTCTGACAGTTTAACAGATGGTAAGGTATTTTGGTTAATTCCATTAATTGCTTTACCATTATACATACCACTTCTTCCTCTAGTTAGAATGTTTTTTGTTTTGTAATATCCTCTTACAGCATCATTCCAAAAATTACCTCCTAATTCTGGTGGAATATTTATTCCCCAGTTACTTAAACCTTCATTCAAACTGTTTGCTTGAACACACCTGTTTATTGCATGAATTATTTGTATGCAATATTTCATAAAATCAGTGGTAACTTTTCTGAGTTGTGGCTGTAATCCGTCAATATTTTGCATTCTATTTAAGTAGCCATTTAATTTATTGGCATATTGTGATAGATTATTTATGTTTTCATTTATAATGAATCTATTTATTTCTTCTTTTATAATTGATTTAATATTGTTCATAACAAAAAAAAATTCTTCTAATATATAAATATCAGAAGAATGTACAAAGTTTGAACATAAATTTAGAATTTCCATCTTTGACTTTATAGTTGGAAACATCTATGTGTTTTGTTATGTTGAATCCATATCTGAGGTTAAAGTCATCAGCCATTTTCTTGAACTCTTTTCCATGAGTACACTTAGTGTCAAGTCCAACATATAGGAGGTAGTAATGAATCATTTCGTGAATCATTATGTCTCTGAACTGTTCTTCAGTGTAGTCGTAGTTATCACTGATTTCAATGGTCTCGTTGCAATAATTCCCATATTCGTCAACATCACAGTGAAAATATCCCAATGTCCGATATGAGTGTGAAATCACAAGGTTTGGTATTGGAAGCACACCATCGAAGTATTCTTCATTATGGCAGTGGAATGCTGCCAATAGGTTAAACTCACTTACTACCATACCATTCAAGCCATAAAATGATTAAATATAAAATCCCAACTCCTAGAATTAGACCAACAATTCTTCCAAGTATTATCTGTATCCATCCAACGACCCAATCTTTGAATGAGTTGAATTCCCAGATTATTCCGTTAATTTCTTGATAAAATCTCATAATTTATTTGTTTTATTTTTGTTTACGTTGTAAAGGTACGAAATAAATTTAAATTGGCAAAATAAATGATGTTAAAAAACTATAAAAATATCTATTTATATAATAAATTAATAAAAAACAAATCATAAATAATATATATGCCGAAATTTTTAATATCTTTGTTCACTGAGTTGGCAAGCGTTATTGGTGGGGGAGTTGCTGGTTCTTTAAGCCTTGTTGTAAATATTATGCAAAAAGGTTTCGGTGCGGCAATGCAATTCCATCAAGAGGGTATCGCATTGGCTAGGGACTTGGGATTAAGTGCATCTCAAGCGCAAGCATATACGCAAGCTTTAACCGAAAGCACTATAAAATTAGCAAACAAGTATGGTGTTACAGCAGATGCGATAAAAGCGGTGCAAAGAGGCATTTCTGAATCAACTGGTAGACAATTACTACTTAATGATGCACAAAGGGAACAACTAGTAATTGCCAATAAACTTGTTGGTGCTCAAACCACAAACCAGTTCACAGCTGAGATAATGAATCATCTTGGCGGTCAAGTATCTACTGTTGAAGGCGCAATTTCAAAAGCATATGCAACTGCTTCTAAACAAGGTTTAAATGCCCAAAAATTCAGCGCGACTGTTGCCAAAAACTTATCTATGGCAAACAAGTTGTCATTCCGTGATGGTGTCAATGGCATTATTAGGATGACAGCACTTTCTGAGAAACTTGGATTTAATCTACAGTCGGTAGAATCAGCCGCTAATAAATTTATGGAATTGGACTCTGCAATTGAGTCTTCAGCACAGTTGCAGATGCTTGGTGGAGCTGCTGGGGCTTATGGCTCAAACCCATTGACAATGGCATATGAGGCAAATTACGACCCAGAGGCATTTACTGAGAGAATGACGAAGATGCTCGGTGGCTATGCTCAGTTTGATACAAAAACGGGTATGGCAAATGTCAACGGTATGAATCGTGATTTTGTCAAAAACATAGCTCAAGCAATGGGAATCAGCATGGATGAAGCAATGACAATTGCGAAGAAAAATGCTGAGGTTAAGTTTAAGGAAAGCCAGTTTAGTACACAACTTACAAATAGGTTCGGGAATGATGAGGCAACTAAAAACTATATATTAAACAATTCAACCTACAACGCTGAAACAAAACGACTTGAATTAAATGGCAAAGATATAAGTGCATATACAAATGAGGAAATTGCAGAACTCAAAAGAATGAGTTCAATGTCTGACCATGACCTTATGGTTGAACAAGCTCAAGCATTGACTTCATTGCCAGAGAAAATTGAAGGTGCGGCATCACAAGTTGCTGCTAGTTTTGCAAGTGGAATTGAGAGATATATTCCAGACTTTCGTAACCAAATTGGTATAATTGGTGATTTTTTAAGTGGTCACGCTAAAAATTGGGGACAATCTGTAGGTCAAGTGTTAGCCTCTACACTACAATGGTTAGAGACTAAAGGACCTAAAATTTTAGACACGACTGATAAAATATTCAGAGGTATTGACAAACTCATTAGTTCAATAGGCCCAATAATAAAATGGGTGATAGACAATCCTTGGAAATCACTATTTGCATTTATTGCTGGAAAAGCTGCTTTAAATTCATTGACTAATAATCCTAGTATTGGAGCAAAAGCACTTGGAAGATTAAAACATTTTGGAACTAAAGCACCAAAACTTTTAAAAGTTGGCGGTGCAGCTTTAGGTGTTGGTATTGGGGCATATAAAGCCTTTACTGCTGATAACAACGCTGAAAGAGGCGAAGGGATTGGAATGGCTACGGGCGCTGTAATTGGAACTGCGATTGCTGGTCCATTGGGGGCTGCTGTAGGTGGCTGGCTCGGTGGAGTAGGTGGAAAGTTAATTGGTGAGCATTGGGAAGAAATTAAATATTTCGCCAAAGGAACTTGGGATGGAATTAAAGACTTCGCCAAAGGAACTTGGGATGGAATTAAAGACTTCGCCAAAGGAACTTGGGATGGAATTAAAGACTTCGCCAAAGGAATTTGGGATTTAGTACCAGAAGATGCTAGAAATGCTATATATAGTGGATTTAAAACCATGACAGAACTTGCTAAACCATTTTTCGAATTCTTTAAACTGTATAGTAAAGGAGTTTGGGAAGTAATCAAAGGAACTGCTTTAGGTGTTTGGGATATTACAAAAGGTGCTGCTGTTGGTGCATGGAGCGTAATTAAAGGAACTGCTTTAGGTGTTTGGGAAACAATTAAAGGAACTGCTTTAGGAATTTGGGAAGTAGTTAAAGGTATGTGGAATGGATTATGGGATTTAGTCTCAGCCCCATTTAGTGCAATAAATGACATTGTTGAAGGTATTAAAAATGGATTTAGTGATATATTAAATGGTAACATTTTAGATGGTATTATGACAATGTTAGGTGGAGTTGGTAAGGGTGTATTTGATATTATATCTGCTCCATTTAAGGCTATTTATGATGTTGGACAAGGAATGTGGAACGGTATAGGTGAATTTGCTAAAGGAATGTGGAATGGTATAGGTGAATTTGCTAAAGGAATATGGAATGGTATAGGTGAATTTGCTAAAGGAATTTGGTCTGGAATTGGCAATTTTGTTAAAGGTATATGGAATGGTTTTCTAGAAATTTGGTATGGTATCGCAAGAGCATTAAATAAAATACCTGGAGTAAATATAAATGTTCCAGAAGAAAAACATGAATTTGGTGGTATTGTTGGCGGTCATTCATATAATGGAGATAAAATTTTAGCAGGACTTAACAGTGGCGAAATGGTATTGAATAAAAACCAGCAATCTGCGTTGTTTAATTTCATAAACGAAGTGCCTAGCGCATTGTCAAAAATTGGCACTAATGGAATACAAACTGATTTATTTAGAAGCATTGGTAGTATATTTAGCAGTATAGTGAGTCCGTTGTCGGTTCTCAAGAACTCAAATGATGTAAAGGCTAAACCAGTAGGTGAAAAGGAATATGTTTATACCCCAACCAATGCTAATTCATCAAATGGCTTTAGTGAGATTACAGTTAAGGATATTAACGTTAATATAAACGGTACTCTTAAACTTGACGCTGGAAACTTTACAAAGAACATAGATATTAATCAATTGTTAAACGACAGTTCATTTGTCTCTCAGTTAAAGGATTTGATTAAAGAGTCAATCAACAATGATATGAATGGAGGTAGGTTTATGAATGATAATGCAACATTAAGAGGAAGTCTAGCAAATACAACTTATTGGGGTCGTTAATCTTTAAAATAAAATAGTTGAAATTATTTTTTATATATGGCAAGTTTTTTAGGAAAACTAGGAAATGTCACAGCTGACCTATTGAGTAACAGTGATTTTATCAATAGGTCAGTTGGTATGGCTAATTCATATGAGGATATAATGTTTATAGTTCAAGCCCTAGGGCGTGAACCTATAAGTCTATTGGGTAAAGACTATTTATATATTTTTGACCATGTTAGAAGAAATTATAATATGGGTACTAATGTTATGGACTATAACTCAAATGAATGCCCTAAGTTCACATTTTATAAGGAGAAGCCAACAGTAAGGTTTGCCAATCCTTACGATGACCCAAAGAATCTACTAGATAAGTGGACACCAGATGTTGAATTTGAAAGCACTTCCAAGAGAAACATATTATACTCTTATGCTGAGTCTGATGATGATAGAACGAATAACAAAGAAATTGGTGAGAAATATGATATAGATAGTGCTAATCCTGGAATTAATTTTGGTGCAATATCTAGTTTTGCCAATAGTTTGAATACGTGTGATTTGATTAAAAAAACAAATGATAATTTCAATCACGGAAAATACAGAACACTTATTGCTAGATTTCACACCAATTCTGATGATTCTAAGAGAAAGGATGATATAACACAGACAGCACTTACTGAGAAATACGGCATGTCTCATGGTAGAAACCTTTTAAGAAAATATGACCCAAATCACGTTGACAATGGATACGATAACCCGTATTGTAGAGTATGGACTTATCATCATCAATATAATCAATTATCTAGGGCAATCAGACCATTTGACTTACAAAGTGCTGAAATGCTTGAGAAAAGCGAAACAAGTACTGGGTATGATACCGTTGGTTTCAGAACAAAAGAAAACGAAAAATATGGATTTGATGGAGGCAGCAAAAGGTTAGATAAGTATGGTGTGTTGAACTATAAAAACGGTATGGTAAATATTGCGCCTACTGCAAAAATTAAAGACTACTTTGAACATAAGGAAGATGACGAAAAAGCCGTGTCAACAAAGAAATGCATGTTCTCAATTGAGAATCTTGCATGGAAAAGTTCAAACATAATACATGACGAATACGACCAGTTTGGTTTGTCTCCAGAACAAAAAGGACCGCTTGGAGGACGTATAATGTGGTTTCCACCTTATGATTTAACATTCAGCGAAAGTGTAAGGGTAAATTGGAATTCAAATCAATTTATTGGAAGAGGTGAAAAAATATATACATATACAGATACAGATAGAACTGGTAATTTATCTTTCACATTATTAATTGACCATCCATCTATTCTTGATTATTGGACAGGCCATGAACGCAATGGCATGAAAAATGGTGAGACACAATTGGTTCCAGGTAATGGAGGTGGTATTGACAATATTAACAACCAAGAAAATACACTATTACGTTTTTTTGCTGGATGTGAGGTTCTTACTGCAAAGCCTCAAGAATTTAGAAAAAGAAATCTAAAACCAGAAGTTACACCAGACCCTCCAACTCCACCAGTGAAAGACCCACCTGAGGCAGAAGTTCACAAGCCACCTACGCATAAAGCAATACATTGTGTATTGTATTACCCAAATAACTATAGCGGTGTGGACGATGCTCCAACAAAGGGAAATAGTGTAGTTAACGCGATATACTATTTGATGAACGGTATTGGCGCTCAGAAATATGTTAAACCATGCAAATGTACAAATATTGAATGTGGCCATGAGTGGTATCCTGATAATACTGATAAATCAATACTTAGTGGAACAACTACAAAATGTCCTATTTGCGGTGGAAATGCTATGGTTAATTTACATGACGATGATATACCAACTCAAATTGATAAAAAAATTAATGATGGTAAAAATGGTGGATATGAAATAAATGGTAATATATCAATAACTAAAGAAAATATTGAACCAATATATTCTTCAATAACATCTTATACATATGCCGATGCTGTTTCATCATATAAGAGAGCACAATATATAACTGATAGGAATTCAGTATGTGAAGTTAATTCACAAGATTGCGGTTTTGTTTCTAATTTGTCGAAGTATAGATTGGCTAAAATGGTTGGCTCTCAAGCATTGTCAATGAGTGCTGCAAAAACACCATCGAATTTAACTGGTGCTTCTCACTTATGGTATCGTAGACGTTGGTACTACAGAGTTGATAAGGCATATGAAAACAGTAGGTTATCTAGACCTAACAGTTATATTGACACAGAATGTTTTGATTTGAATGGTAGCGGCTACGAAAAAGTTAAGCAAGCAACAAACATTGCAAAAGCATTTGGCTTAAATGAAACAGATGAAAATGTAACATTAATTAGTTTTGCTGATATGTTTGTAGCTCTTGAGGGTGAAAAAGGCGAAAAAATTGTAGGCGAAGGTAACATTAACAAAAAAAATGTTGAAATTGTTACATCAATAATGGAAGATAACGAAAGATTTAAAATCACGGCCATTAAATTTGAAGGACATGCGTCTTACCAAGGTTATGCCGCATTTAATGATACTTTATCCAAAAACAGAGCATTAACGTTTAAAAAATGGATGCAAGATAAAGGATTTCCTAATATTGACATAGCAACATCAGATGCCAAGAAAGAGAGTCAAAAAAATAATGTTGACAAGGGTGACAACAGCGATTTGACTGTTAAGTTATGGCGTAGCGCATCTGTTGTCATAGAATATGATGAATCTGAAATTGAGAATGCAGCGACAGCAGAAACCCCCAAGAAGGACGCTAGTGGAAATGTCACTACAGATAGGGTTGAAGTGGAAAATAAATCGCAATCAAAGCCGATAAACAAGAATGTTGCAAGTAAAGGCAATATGTGGACAAGAATCTTTCAGATGAAAGAAATGGAGCCTGCTGTTAAAAAGATATGGCAAATGGATGGAGAGAGAACTGGTAAAAATTATTTTGATAAAAGTTCTTGGGATTATGACCCAGCCTATCATAATTCAATTGGAGAAGAAACGAATATTGCTAGCATTTCAAAAGGTATTGTTGAAAGATATGATAACGAAGGAGAGTTTTTTGAATTGTTGGAGAAAAATGACCCATTCATGCATCATTTGATTACGGATAAAATAAAATATTTTGACCCAGCATTCCATTCAATATCTCCAGAAGGTTTTAATGCTAGATTAACTTTCTTACATCAATGTACAAGACAAGGTTCGACAGTTGGTGGTTCAGATAATTTACCTGGAACGGCATATAATCTCGCATTTGGTAGGCCACCAGTTTGTGTTTTGAGACTAGGCGATTTCTATTATACAAAAATTATTATTAATAGTGTAAATATACAATACGAAACTCCTCAGTGGGATTTAAACCCAGAAGGAATTGGAGTTATGCCGATGTTTGCTAAAGTAACGTTAGATTTCGTATTCTTAGGAGGAAGTGACCTTGCTGGTCCTATCTCGCGTCTTCAGAATGCTGTGTCATTCAATTACTATGCAAATACTAGTGCCTATGATAACCGTGCTGAAATGGTACAATATGATGCAGATGGTAATGGGCATGAAGTTAAATTCAAACCATATTCGTATCCAGATATGATAGAACATGGAGAGCCAAATATTACAGAGGCTGACGGTAATACGAATCATAAATAGATAGATAAAGAAACACTAAATACAGAGGATTATAAAATAAAGTAATGACAGCATATAATAGATACAAATCATTTATAATTGATGGGACTTACAGAAAAGTCCCATCAATTGAAGTACCCTTTTCTAATTCAGACCTTTATGCATATTATGAAGTAGGGAAGACAAGGTTAGATTTACTTTCTTACCAATATTACGGAGACCCTAATTATGGGTGGCTGATATTGCAAGCTAATCCAGAGGCTGGGTCTTTGGAATTTAGAATAAAAAGTAATACGAGATTACGTATTCCATATCCTTTGGAAAACGCTATACAAGGATATGAAGAAAATATTAAGAAATACAATAAATTATACGGGTTAAATCAATAAAATATGCCAACACCTCATTCAAGTGTTAATTACGTTGAGCCAAATTTCAGTTCAGTTAAAGGAGAATTCAGCGGAGGAACTTTTCAAAACTGGGCTCTTGAGGATGATTTTGAAAGAGCGCCAAGACTTGAGGATTATTCTATAATGCTTAATCTTGAGGTTGAAGTATGCAGTAGGAAAAATATATCTAAGAACAAAACGGTCACAAAGGATGTATTAATTCTGCAATATTCTTCAAGAGAAAACGGAAAGAAAACTGCTGTTAATTTCATGGGTGGTACAAAAATTCAATGCAATGATACTGAAAACCATTACATAAATTTTTTAACAAACAACTATGCTGATATGTATGTCGGCGATTTGATACATTATGGAACTACGGAAATGATTGGAGTTAAATCTGTTGATATTGAATATCAGAAATCATGTGTTCCAGTTATTAATATTAAATTCACTGACGTTAGAGGACTTTCTTTATTTCAGCCAACAGAGTTAAGCAGAACTAACGCATATCAAGGTATTGGTGGTATTAACGCTGATAATGTTGCTCAGTCGTTTTTCCAATGTTTTTTCAGAGTCCCTATGCCTAAGTTTACCATAACAATTAAAGGATTCTATGGTAAACCAGTTACGTATGAGGTTTTATGTGATAAATTTGAAACTAGTTTTAACTCTGATACTGGTGATTTTGATATAGATACAAGATTCATTGGATACAGTTATTCTTTTCTAACAGATATTGTTATGGACGCTCTTCTTGCTGCACCATATTCTGACTATGGCGGTAGGGTTGAAGGAGGAGATTACAACAAATATTGGAAACAAGAAATCGATTCTGGACGTTTTACAATACTTAACAAAGAAAAAACGGCTAGGGATAATATGCCTACCTTATACGAAATATATAGAAATGTAACGCTTTGCTTAAAGGAAATTACTGGCGTTACTTCCATTGTTTCTGAAGAAGAAAAAACACACGCAGAAGAAATCGAAACTCTTACTAGCCTAAAAGACCGTTATGCTTTGTGGTATTCGACATTATATAATATCTGCGTGAATAGATACGGTAAAGAATTTGTTTATTTATTTGAAAATGAAGGGTGCAATTATAGACTTCTTATATTAACAAACAGACAGACTGTAACGCAAGAAAACTTGACCTATGCATATGAGCATTTTACGGATGAATTTAAAGAAATACATAAGGATTTAAATGCCGCGATTAGCGAATATAACTCTAAAACTTACGCATTCAAAAAAATTGAAAATATTTCCGCAGATTTTTCTAGTTTTAAAAGAATAAACCTTTTTAATCCTTTGTTTGTAAATGGACAGAATCAAATTGTTTTCAATGGATTCCATAAAAGTTGTAATTTACCGCAAACGGACGTGTTCAGTAAAGTTTTCATGGGGGTAGAATATAGTGGCGAGACAGCAGAACAAGACGCAGAACAGCATAAAAAGCACGTATTAAGCACGATATATAACGATGGCTCTTTTCAATATATTGATTGCTATTCGATTGATGTGGATTATAGTTTCATAGAAACTAGAATAAAAGCATTACAAGCAGATGCAAACAGAAACCCTCAAGAAAGAGAAGATGAAAGAAGAAGAAAAGCCATCAATAAAGAATTGTTTAAACAACTAAAATGGTATCCATCAGTAGAGAATTTCACTAGGATTATGATGGCTCATCTTGAAACCCTTATGAAACAGATGTATGATTGTGTTAGTGCTTGTGAGGGAAGAAAGGCTAGTGAACTAGGCGTAAACCCAAGTGAAAACCTTGATGTCCCAAACGCTACTAAAGACCCAGAAATTCCTCCATTCCCAAGAGTATTTAGGCATGTAGTTAATGATGACCAAATAGTTAATAACGAAGACACATGGGTTGGAGAATTTAAGGGGTCCAAGCCTTTTGCTGAAGTGGATTTTATCAATGGATTATTCAACGGTGCTGAAAGAGTTGTTGCTATGTATAAAGCAGCACAAGAGGTAATGGAAGAATCTCAAAGACAAATAAGTGTTGAAGCATCAGATACACCGATTATAAAACATCCATTAACATCTTTGGATTTTTACATAAACAAACCCCCTTATGGCGCGTCTAGTGACGTTTCAGCAGATGAAAGTGGGTATGATTTTGCTGGTCGTGTTGCATTTCGCATGTTTAGCATATTATGTATTAATAATTTTAGGCTAGAATTTGGTAATAAGTTTTTTGGCTTAAATAATCCAGAATTAGTTGGTAGAATTGAAGCAGATAACTTTTATAATACTACGAAAATCACTAATGATAGGTTCTTTATGATGATAAGGAACGGTATCATTACCGAAGAGAACATTATAAAATATATTACAGATAAAAAGCCAGAAGCACCTTGGGGTGGAAAACCATTATTCTCTAGGAATAGAAACGGAAAATTATGGTTAGATGCATACCGAGTAGAAAAAGTAATTAACAACCAAGCCTATGTTAATAACATTTATCCAATTCAGAATATAAATTATGGAAATTTGAGAACAGCATTTAGTAATTTAAATCAAGGTAAAATAACCAATTCAGAGGGAGATATTTCTTTGTGGAATATACCAAATAATGTTATGGACAAAACAGCCAACAATCATGACAATTATGGCTATGGCACAACATTAATTGTAGAGGATATTAGTATTATTGAGAGTCAACTTGATAATGCCAATGTTGATGCAGATAGTGGCTATACTGAAATTTATAATGAAATATCTTCAGCATCTTCATATGATAGTGCTAGCAGTTATTTTGGCAATGCCGCATTTTCTGATTCTTTTTTCATAAGGATTGGCAATGACCATCAAGAATTAAATTCTCCTGACAGTATAGAATATTCTAAATTTAATGGCGACAAAATTTCTATTAAGATAAAAGGAATAGAAAACCTTGTAGAGTATAGTAATTCTAATGGTTCTACTTTTGGTTTTGCTGATGAAATTAAAAATGGAAATATTAATACTATTAGTTTAATTCAAAGTTTTGGATATAAAAATGAAAATGGTAAACTTGAAATAGATAGGAATAAAAACATTCAGCGTCAGTTAGCAGCGAATTATGATAAAATATCAGGAATTACAATTGGTGGAATTAATTTAAACCGTACTGGTATGAAAATGACTTTAACACTAATGGGTATTCTGATAAGATACAATGATATTGGTGGATATTTAAATAAAAATAATACGTTTACATATATCCCTAAAATAGTTGTATTGCAGATAGGGGCAATTATCTTTGCTAGTGGTGGAATACATAAAAATGGAAATTCTAACGATATTAGGAATGCTGCTAGTCAATATATACCAGTAGGAAATAGCGAAGATTACCCTGATACTGTTTTCCAATATATTGCATCATTAAGCAAACTAGCGAAACATCAATATGAAAAATACTATATTGATTGGCTTAATTCACATTTTAGCGAAGCTGAAAATTTATGGAAGTATAGTAAATCAAGTTTCGTACAGAAAGGAAACGACAAAAATAGAATTATTTTCAACGAAGCAAATGAATACGTTAAAAACATTACAAATGATTTATTAAAAGCCGTTTGTGTTGTTAGACTGACTGTTAATCACATAAAACAAACAAGAGATAATTACTTGCTTGATGAAGGTACTGCAATTAATTATTTGAAAGGCTTTATTGAACGCCTAAAAGAACTTTATTCAATAGACCATGCGGAAGATGAAAACGGAAACATAATTAAAACTACTGATGAACCGCATAAGACGACTCAAGATATGAAAAAAGAGCTTTATAGGTATATGAAGCAACTTTACGACAAATGGATACCAATGTCATCATTTGAAGATTGGAAACTTGATGCATTTTTCATCAATAAAGGAAATGGTGATAAAATGAAAGATTCTGAAGATATTGGTCATAAATTTTATTTTATTGATTCATATTATAACGATATAAGCAACAAATTGATTATTAACCCTATTGTAATTTCAGAAAAAGTTAAGGCTTTATTGTCTTATCAAGATATTAACTCGATGCTTTTAGGGTTTATGGCTGATATGTATTCAGCCAATAAATCAATGTTCATGTCAATCCAGAATTTTGCTGATTTGAGGAAAAAGGGCTCGATGGATGAAATGTTTACACCAATATCATATAATAGCATTAATTGGGGAGGTATTAACAAATATCCAAGTTTTGTTGTTGTCTATCCATATCAAGCATCTAGGAATCTAAACATTCCTAATGGGGAATATGAGAATGATGGCTTCATGCTTAATGATGAATTTGAAACCCCTATTGCAGTTAGAAGTAAAAATGATGAAAATGGATACCGTATTCCAGCATTTGGCGTATCATACGGAAAACAATATCAAAGTTACTTTAAAAAAGTCAATATTGACATGAAAAGTCCAATTGCAACTGAACAGTCGATTAGAGCAAAACACGCCATATTAATTGGAGCAACTTCTAGTGGGGAAAAAGGTATTAAAGCACAAGACTTATATGATGTATATGCTTCTCAGTCATACACTTGCAATGTTGAAATGATGGGCTGCGCATGGGTACAACCATTAATGTATTTTGTATTATTAAATGTTCCTATGTTCAGAGGGTCGTATATGATTATGAAAGTCAAACATTCAATAAGACCTGGAACTATGACAACAACATTTACTGGGTGCCGTATGGCAAATGTTTCTAACACAATAATCGAGGATATATTTACTGACGGTGATGTTGACGATGTAAATATGTCATATAACGAATTTGAATCGCAGAAACAACTAAAGGCTGATATTGATAATGATTGCCCTTATAAAATATATCCTTTATACGAAGATAACTCTCCATTAACTGGAACTGATGCCGAGAAAGGTATACAGACTATGAATAAATTGATTGGAAAGGGATTTAACCAAGTCGCAGCCGCTGGTATTGCTGGTAATATCATGCAAGAGTGCCGATTCGACCACACAATTTGCGTAGTTGATAGTGATGGATACCTTGCTGGCGGTATCTGTGGATGGAATGACCGATATGGAAACTTATCTAATTTATGCCGAAATAATAGAGAAACGTTTGGACAGAAACCAGTTATAAGGAATTTTGAAACAAATAGCGAAGGCATTAAAAAAGCAAAAGCAAAATTAGCAGAACTTGGATTTGATTATCAACTTGATTTTATGATTGGTACTTTAGGAAAAGTTTCTCCAAAACTTTCTGTTACTATTATGAATAATTGTAGTAGCCCTGAAAGTGCTGCTGAAAAATTTAGAGCCTCTTATGAAAAGGGAACAAGAGGCAAAAGAGAAAAGTTTGCTAGGGATATATATGAAGCATACGTTAAATCTGGAGGTAATTCTCAGAAAATAGAGGAAAAAACTGACAAAGAGAAAAAAGATATTAATGACGCATTGTTCGATGCTGTTAAAAAGTCTGCTCAATCAACTCCTTCAATTAGTGTTGAACTTGAAAAAGGAAAATCTAATAACTATTATGTAATCACTCAAATGGATAAAAAAACGGATAAATTGGGTATAGTGTTTGACATGATTTTGAACAGTGAGTATTATAACTATGTTCAAAAATTATATTGGATTTATCCTACAAATGGTTTGAATGGAGACCCAGCACACATTGGTTATATTGCAGCAGAATCTCCTAAACAAACAGAAAAGATAGTAAGGGTTGCTGAAAGAGGTAAAATTGGAGTTACGGAAAATAATGTAATACCAGAAGACGCTTCTGAAAAACTATTAAGGTCATTGGCAAAATATAGGGCTAAAGTTGGTGATAAAAATATAACTAAGGATGTGCCACAAATTAAAGATTTAGCAATTTTGGATAAGTTTAAACCTAAAGACTGTAATACGTTAGTATCAACTAGCAATGGAGGAAGTAGTAGCGGTTCGTTAGAAGGCTACAATGGTGATGTTAAACCAGGTACTAAACTTTATACCCTTCTTGATGTTGCAAATAATGGAAATGCGTTAGATTATATGCAATCACATGATTATCCTAGACTTTATTCTGAAAAATATGGAAATGGAACAAAACCTCCTTATCTAAATGGCTATGGGTGGAAAATATTTAAAAACACATATTGTGGATGTTGTACATCTGGTCCAACAACTTGGTATAAACGTATCGGAGTTAATCTTACTTGGTGGAATCCTAAAGGTGTTGCAACATCTAACTATGCAACGACAAGAAATGGGTTTAAAAATAACGGATTCAATATGGTTTGGCATGGGCATTTATCAGATGCTGAAAAACTTCCTAACAGTTCATTCTGTCCTGGTGACGTGGCGACATTCCATGTTGTTAATGGAAAAGGTGATTCAACATCTCATGGAGCAATGTGGACTGGAAAAGATTGGCGCAGTGACTGTATACAAAGAGCACTTTCGTGTTATCCAGGAGGTAGCGATAGGGATGGTAATTATTCTGTATGTATATGGAGAATGCCTAGTCTAGTATCTGAGGGCCTTGGGATAAATAATACGCCTGATTTAACTTAAATTTGTTTTTTTAACATTTTTTATATATCTTTGCTTATAAGATTGAAATGTTATGAAAACTTTGGGATATATTGTTACGGATAAAAAACTTAAAAACATTGATGGGTTTGTAGAACAAGTATCTGATATTCAGATGGCTGACTCTACAAAACCCATCTTGATTGTGGGTTGGAAAAAGGCAAAGCAAAACGAGAAATATGCATCCATATTGGAGAAACAATTGGATGATAACTTGTTTTGGACTTTCAGCAAGTCGGAGAGCAGAGCAGACTTTGAGGAAGATTTGGAAAGTTTTTATAATATTATATATAATAATATACTAAATAATATAAATTATTATTATATTAATATATTTAAATTAAAATATAGTATTATAAAAAAAATATATAGTATTTTGTTTTCTAAAGAAAATAAAAATATTTATATTAGTAATGGTATGATGTACATTCCGCATAAAGGTAATGTTTTTGGAATTTCTTTGAATATACTTGAGTATTGTGGAATTAAAACAAAAAAAATCCTTGATAGGATTATCTCTAACCCAAACAATAGGATAATTGAAGATAATGATAAATCCATATTTAAATTAACTAAACGTTTGGGCAATAAGAAATACGCAATACCGTATTTCATTTCAAGTTAAAAAGTAAAAATGAGCAAAAATGGAATAATAATAGGAACATTCGTTAGAAAAAATAAGGTTCTTTCGTTTCTAGAGAATCTTAAAAACGCATTTAGGGTAAATTTAAGTAAGGTATTTGTATACTCTATTGATACAAATAAGTTTGAATATTTAGTTACATTCAAAACATTCGATAAAGAAAAATTCATAAAAGGTCTCAACAATGCTACTGTAATGCATGTAAAAAATGGTTGCCTATTCTCCATCAATGCTCTTAATAAGTTAATCGAAAAAGAGAATGAAAATTCTGAAAAACCTAATAATGAATATCTAATAGATTGGGATAAATATAAAGATAAATTGATAATTCAAACAAATGGAGAACTTTCTTTATCAAATCTCTCTAAAATAGAGGATTTTTCAATATTTTTCAAGTAATTAGATATTTATAGTAAATAATGTTACAATATTATGGGAAGATTTATTATTAAACATATTGATAGCAGGAAACCTCAAGTGAAAGCATACAATAATGCTCTTGTGGGAGAAAATAAAAAAAAAGTAAATGAAGAAGTTATGACAACTAGTGAAAAAATAGCAATGGCTCAGTCTGTGCTTAATAATACAGACCAGTCAGCACCTTCAGTAAGAAGAGTTAAGAAGGATAAAGGACTTATTGAAAGAACTGAGAGTTCAAAGACAATTTTAACAGAGGATAATAAAGAACTATTGAACGACTAATATACCAATGGGAACTAACGTTAAGTATCTTAAAGAAAATAATCTATTTGAGGCACATGAACATTTCATGCGTCTCAGTGAGGCATATATACCAACAGTCTTACCAGAAGAGGAGATAGACGAAGATGGTGAAGATATGCAAGACCCAAACGCTATGGGTGGACAAGACCCTAATGCTATGGGAGGTGCTGACCCTATGGGGGGTGGCGGTATGCCTCAAGACCCAAACGCTATGGGTGGACAAGACCCTAATGCTATGGGAGGGGGTATGAATGACCCTATGGCTGGAGACCCTAATGCAACTGGTGGTGCTGACCCAAGCACAATGGGTGGTCAAGACCCTAATGCTATGGGAGGTGCTGACCCTATGGCTGATATGGGTATGAATGACCCTATGGGGGAAGACCCTATGAGTGAAGAATCAGAAGATGATGGAGAAACTATTGACATTGATGGACTCACGAAGGCTCAAGATAAACTTAATGTTAAACAAAACCACATTGGGAGAGATTTGTCAAAAGTAGATACAAGAATTGATACTCTAATAGACACTATTAACAATCTTTTATCAAAAGTCGATAGTAATAATAGCGAGATTGAATCATTAAAAGCAGAGTTTGAGAAAAGGAATCCTACTCAAACAGAGAAATTGAACCTACGCTCTCTAGATTCATATCCATTTAATGTCAAGCCAAATGAATTTTGGGCTGAGAAAGCAAGACAAGGTGGATATGAAGCATATGCAGATAATGATGAACCTACAACAAAAGAATATGTCATTACAAATGACGATGTAGATAATCCGTCTGATGATATTGCAAATACATTTTTTAAGATTGATGACGATGACATCCAGACACTAGAAAAAATGTTTAATATCTAATGAAGACAGTTAAGTTATCTGAAGAATCATATAATAAGCTTAAAAAAAGGCTTGTTAATGAAATTGACTATGGTAACGATGATTTACCCAACTTATTTAGTGAAATTGAATATAATATTAGTGATGCATTACAAGTGGTTAGAGACCATTTGATAATGTGTAATAGGATGAATCAGCAGCCAAATAGTAATGTTCTACAAATAAAAGAACATCTTGAAGCAATTGAGAAACTAGTTGATTTTACCACTATATCTTAATATATTTTCCCAGTTATTGTGAAAAAAGTAACTGGGAAATTTGATTTTCCCATTTATTTTTTATATCTTTGCGTTGTAAACTTTAAGCACGTTTTGACGTGCATATAAAATAATTTTTTTAATAACATTCAATTTATGAACAACAAAAATTTTAGCGTTAACATTGACGCAGAAGCTGTGAAAACTCAGTATGAACAAGAACAAAAAACTTTTATCCCTAAAAAAACTCAATTTAATGAGAAAAATTATCTTCAAGCGAGGTTAACAAATAACGAAACCTCTAAAACACTAACAATTAGACTGTTGCCATTCTCCCCAGAAGGTGGTAGTCCTTTCAAGAAAGTTTTTATGCACACAGTTAAGGTTAATAAAGAAGTTGCACCTAATGGGTGGAAGACCTTCGTATGCCCTACACATAACAAGAAAGACGGTAATGTGATGGGTGACGGTTGCCCATTCTGTGAGACATCTGCAAAAGCAAGAGAACTAAAGTCGAAATCTCTTGACGAACCAACAAAGAAAAAATACGGAGACGTTGAATTCCTTAACAAGGTTAAGGAAATGTGGATTGTGCGCTGTATTGAAAGAGGACATGAAGATGATGGCGTTAAATTTTGGCTATTCAATTCATCAAAAAAGAAAGACGGTGTGTATGATAAAATTATGAACCTTGCCAGAATACGTTCAGAAGCAGCAGCAAGAAAGGGTAATACATATAGCATATTTGACCTTAATAACGGACTTGACCTAATTGTTACGCTAACAAAGACTGCTGATAATAAGACATCAATACAAATCGTTGATGACGGTTTCCCATCACCTTTGACAGATAATTATGAACTTGGCATGTCTTGGATTCAAGATGAGAAGAACTGGTATGATGTGTATACTGTCAAATCATATGATTATATGACAATCATTGCTATGGGAGGCGTTCCAGTTTTTAATAAAGAACTTGGCAAGTATGTTGATAAGGAAGAAATGAACAAGATTAAAGAAGAGGCAGAGCAGAAGCGAATTGAGGATGAACTTACAGAGGAAACTAGAGATTATTCTGAAGTTGCAAATTCAAATGAAATAATCGTTGATGCGTCAAACACTGCTGATGATGATAGTGATGAGGATTTACCGTTTTAAACTAAGCAATGTTATAATTAATATGAACAAATGAGTAAACTGTTTTTTTATTATGGGTCAATGGCTTCGGCAAAATCTCTGAGGCTATTGACCACAGCCTACAATTTTGAGGAAAAAGGAGTACAAATAATGGTATTGAAACCAGCATTGGATACTAGGGATGGAGAAGGCGTAATACGTTCTAGGGCTGGTCTTGAGCGTAAATGCATAATGGTTGACAAGGATGTCAATCTCTATAAAGCGATAAAGGCTTATAAGAATGTATTGGCATCGCAGTTGGAAACACTTAAATGGGTGATTATAGATGAATGCCAATTCTTGACGGAAGAACAAGTAGACCAATTATCCGATTCTGTTGATTTCTTAGATGTAAATGTTATGTGTTTTGGATTGAGAACTGATTTCCAAAGTCATCTGTTTCCTGGGTCTAAACGTCTTTTTGAGCTTGCTGATGATATTGAGGAAATAAAATCAACTTGTGAATGCGGTGAAAGAAAGACATCAATTAATGCTAGATTTGACGAAAATGGAGAAATTATAATTGAAGGAAGTCAAGTTGAAATTGGAGGAAATGATAAATACAGAGCAATATGTAGGAAATGTTGGAAAGATAAAGTTAGAGATAAAATCAGTAAATAGATATGGGTGATTTTTACAATAAACATACAATATATGATTTATTTGAAGATTTCTTATTAACAGAAAGTGGTGTTTTTAAAACTGAAACGCCATCATTAAAATTTTTAAGAGAAAGCCAAGGAATCATAGACAATTATTATATGATAATTGACGAAATTTATGGCGAATTAATAAAAGTAAAAGGAATGCCTTATGATTCGAACATTTCATATCTAATTTATAGATTGAGGAATTATGAAATTAAAACAGAGTGCTTCATCAAAACGGTTAATATTAATGTATTGGCTGGTAAAAAAGGTTTAAATTATCATGGAAGTTATTTTATCAATGATTATGACAATGCTAAAATTTCCAAAGATTTGAAATTAGATGATGTGAAAATAACAATTGGGATTACAAATGATGATTTGAGAACAAATGAAAGTAAAAACGAATTTTTTATGGGCATGGCTCATGAACTTCATCATGCGTTTAGGTTCTACAACATTTGCATATCAAATAATAGTTATATTGCCAATGAAAAAGAAATATCATCAAAATATGGCAATTTGATAAAATTAATGGCTTTTGGTAATAGTTCGGATGATGATTATAAAATGGCTTATTCGCTTTACAATATTAGCAAAAATGAAATTATAAGCGAATCTAATAGGCTTTATGAATTTATAAGGCAGAACGAAAAAATAACAAGAGATAATTTTGTTGATTATTTAAAAGATTTTCCTTTATATGATAAATTGGTGTCAGTGCAAAAATATCTTAGCTATATTGATGATATAATCTATAATAAACAAGATAAAAATAAAGAAATAGAGCTAGGATTGATATATATAAAACTAGCAAAATTGGGGGATATTAATCCAGAATCAGCATTCGTTAAGTTGAAATTTAAAGTCTCATCTATGTATGAATACATAAGGCGTATCTTTATGAGAACGATTAATAAGGCATTTGACGATTTTGGAAGAAAAAATAAAATCTATGATATAGATGTGAAAGAAATCATAGAAAGAGATAAACATTTTGCACAATTAAAGGAAATTTTAAATAAATGCTAAAAAATGAATAATTTACGTAAATTTATAAATAGTTATGAAACAACCTATTAAGAAAAAGGAATTCAAAAGACCAAGTATTGAAAGTATAAAAGAAAAGCTGCAATTAACCATGAAGGATAACTTGGATTATGACAAGTCGGTTGCTGATAAAGAAATGGATTTTATACCACTTCCAGAAGCATTTTCCGATGCAATTAAACTTCCAGGTATACCTAAAGGATATTTAACAATAGTTACTGGTTGGTCTAATACGGGTAAGTCTACAATTAAAAACTGTTTGATTGCATCTTGTATAAATAATGGAATTATTCCAGTAATCTATGAAACTGAAAACAATTTTGATTTTAAGTATGCTATAGATTGTGGTATGAAAGCAACACCAGTTTATGGCGATGTGGAAGTTGAAGATGTAGACGAGGAAACGGGCGAAATAACAACGCATACAGAAAAAAGAGTGATTAATTATACTGGTAGTTTCTTTTATTTCGATAGCAGAATGCTAGCTGACAGATATGGAAATAGAGATTATTCTACTGGTAAAGAATCTAAAACTAAACGTAAACAAGCAGTACTTGAAGATATTGCATATTCTATAAATGATTTCCTCGACAGACAAGAAAGTGGAGAAATACCATATCCGATGTGTTTTATTTGGGATTCAATTGGTTCAATTCAATCTTTTAAGTCATTAGAAAGCAAAAGCGGAAATAATATGTTTGATGCTGGTGCAATATCTCAAGCATTTAACAACATTATTAATAATCGTATTCCATTGTCAAAAAAATTGAACTCTGAATTTACTAATACATTTTTTTGCGTAAATAAGATTTGGAACGATTCAATGAATTCTATGGGTGGTGTGCCTTCTATAGAACTTAAAGGCGGTAAGACTTTCTTCTATGGAGCAAGATTGATTATTCACCTTGGAGGTATTGGTAAGGCTTCAACAAAGAAATTGACTGCAACTGCAAAAGGAGAAACTTATAATTATGGCATAACAACCAAGATTAGAACAACGAAGAATCAGTTGCCTACACCTTGGAATATAACATATGAAGGAGAAATGTCTTGCGTACATAATGGTTTGGTAAGTCCAGATAGGCTAGATGAATACAAGAAAACCTATATAAAAGACATACTATCTAAACTTGAAGAAGGCGGTGAGACGGTGGAAGAGTCAGATGTTAAGTTTATTGAAGAGGAAACAAACGAATAGGTAATAACATAGAAATTGACCCAAATATCTAAAAATGAGCAGCCAATTACGGTTGCTCATTTTCATTGTTTTAATTATGCTGCTAAATTTTATAGATATTTATCGAATAAAACAAATTTTGATGATATTTATTATTAAAATAATGAATTTAATATGAATAAGAAAGTTATAAGGCTAACAGAAAGTGACCTTCACAAGATTGTGAAAGAATCGGTAAATAAAATATTGAAGGAGGCGAAATATGATTATGAAAATCAAGCATATGATGAAAAATATGATGGTGAAAATACATACTTACAAGTTTCAATGATGAGTTCACCTGAAATATATATAAAATGCAATAACGGTAGAAAACCATCGTCTGATTATATAAAAACCTATAACATTTTATCTTCAAATCAACCAGAAAAAGTACTTGACTTGTGGAGAAAATGTGCTTATGAAAGCAATGTAGTAACAAATATTTCAGATGAACGTAAATTCATCGTTGAAAAAGATGCAGATGGTATTTATTTAATGATTAGGGTTGATAGCAAAGAAGATTTTCAAAGGTATCAAAGTGGAAATTGGTAGAAATTCTATGCTACCATCAATCCAATTCTAATCTCAGACCATTTACGTACAAGTCCAATCGGCTTGTTAAACATAAGAGCAATCACATAGTTGGTTGCTCTTTCTTTATGCATTTGCCTTTCATAAAGAAATACTGCTAACAAGTATATAGTTACCAAAAATGAAATGAGGAGATTAAAAATATTTCTTCATTTTTTGTTTTTTTAACATTTTTTTATATATTTGCAAAAATTAACAATTATAATGGAAATTAACAACAGAAAAAATGATTCAATCGTGGAAAGAGAAATAGCAAAGTTCTTAGATGAAAAGTTATATTCCAATAAAACACTTTTCAAGGAATTTGCTAGGACTGATGGTAAAGAAGAA